>JGI25917J50250_1000345_pt1 | contig 12664 bp, 10 predicted proteins | sample LauGreSBDMM110SN_4_FD_50250 | JGI IMG/M metagenome (IMG submission 50250) | reverse complement strand
AACTGCGCAGACCCCGATGATTTACAAAAGCTGGGCGCGCAAACTTTGAAACAGTTTGGCCAAGTTGATGTGCTGCTCAACAATGCCGGCGCTGCATGGGGTGCGCCAGCCGAAGACCACCCTTTGGAAGCGTGGGATAAGGTGATGAATCTGAATGTGCGTGGCTATTTCATCCTCAGTCAGTACATTGGCAAGCACAGCATGATTCCCAGACGCAGCGGCAGCATCCTCAATGTGGCCTCCATCACTGGCTTGGGAGGAAACCCCACCGGCATCAACACCATTGCTTACAACACCTCCAAAGCCGCTGTCATCAATTTTTCTTGCGCATTGGCCTGCGAATGGGGTGTTCACAATATTCGCGTCAACTCGATTTGCCCAGGCTTCTTTCCCAGCAAAATGACCGCAGGCACTTTTGAGACTTATGGCGAAGATGAATTGAAGTCCCATGCGCCTTTGCGCCGTTTGGGCGACAACGAGGATTTGAAAGGCGTCACGGTGCTGTTTGCATCGGACGCTGGCAAGCACATCACCGGCCAATGGCTGGCGGTGGACGGCGGCGTAAGCTGCATCACCGGCGGATAAACCCAGGAGACTTCCATGCCCCATAACCCCCAAATCCATTTGGTCAGCCGCCCCACAGGTGAACCCACGGCAGACAACTTCAAATTACTCACCTTGGACACGCCTGCTTTGCAAGACAAGCAAGTGCTGGTCAAGCACGAATACATGAGCCTTGACCCCTATATGCGTGGCCGCATGAACGACGGCAAAAGCTATACCGCTCCCCAAGCCTTGAATGCGGTGATGGTGGGGGGCACAGTGGGTGAGGTGGTCGAGAGCCGCCATCCGCAATTCGCTGTGGGCGACAAAGTGGTGGGCATGGGTGGCTGGCAAACCTACAGCGTGGTGGACGCCGATACACCCGCCATGCTGCGCAAGATTGACACCAAGCATGTGCCTATCAGCCACTATTTGGGCGCGGTGGGTATGCCAGGCGTCACCGCTTGGCACGGCTTGGTGCGCATCATCAACCCCAAAGCGGGTCAAACCCTCACCGTGAGTGCCGCCAGCGGCGCGGTGGGCAGTGCCTTCGGTGCTTTGGCCAAAGCCCGCGGTTGTCGTGTGGTCGGCTTTGCCGGCGGCCAAGACAAATGCGATTACGTGGTGAAAGAGCTCGGCTTTGACGCTTGCATTGACTACAAACAACACAGCGACTATGTGTCTTTGTCTAAAGCTTTGAAAGAAGCTTGCCCCAACGGCATAGACGGCCATTTTGAAAACGTGGGCGGCATGGTTTTAGACGCTGTCATGTTGCGCATGAACGAGTTTGGCAGCATTGCGGTCTGCGGCATGATCGCCGGCTACAACGGCAAACCGATTCCCATGACCAACCCCTCCTTGATTTTGATGAGCCGCTTGAAAGTGCAGGGTTTTATTGTGAGCGAACACCCCGCCGACTGGCCTGAGGCCTTAAAGGAATTGGGCACACTCATTGGCAGCGGAAAATTCAAGCCCCGCGAAACCGTGGCGCATGGTTTAGAGAGCGCTCCCGAGGCGTTTTTGGGCTTGCTCAAAGGCAAGAACTTCGGCAAACAAGTGGTCAAACTCTGAAGCCTTTTTGAAAGCCCGACATGTCTGCACTGATTCTTCACCATTACCCCACCTCGCCATTTGCCGAAAAAGTGCGCTTGGTGTGTGGCTACAAAAAACTCGATTGGCAAAGCGTGACCATTCCCATGGTCATGCCCAAACCCGACCTCATGCCGCTCACGGGCGGCTACCGACGCACGCCGGTCTTGCAAATTGGGGCAGATGTTTATTGCGACACCAGTTTGATTTGCAATATGTTGGAGCAGCACCAACCCAGCCCCTCGTTATTTGGCCCACATGCCAAAGGCTTGGTGAGCAGCCTGGCGCAATGGGCAGACAACATTGTGTTTCCCACTGCCATGGGCTACAACTTTCAGCCCGCGGGTGCCGCCCATGTGTTTGCCAACACTGACCCCGATGTGGTGAAAGTGTTTGCCCAAGACCGCCAAGCCATGCGCGGCGGTGCCTCACGTATGCCAGCTGCAGATGCCACGGGCGCCTATAAAAACTATTTGCGCCGCATCTCCAGCATGCTGGAGGGTCAAGATTTTTTGCTGGGCGACCAGCCCACTTTGGCTGATTTTTCTGCCTTCCACTCGGTCTGGTTCACCGTGGTGAAAGTGCCCAATCTCGCAGGGATTCTTGACGCACTGCCTGCTGTGAAGGCGTGGGTGGCACGTATGCAGGCTTTTGGCCACGGCCGTATGAGCGAGCTGAGCGCTGCTGATGCGCTGAAAGTAGCCCAAGACGCCACGCCTTTGGATGTCAGCAAAGAGGTGTTTCAAGACGAACACGGCATTGCCTTGGGCACGCAAGTGCTTGTGCAGGCCGAAAGCTTTGGCACAGAGCCCACCCAAGGTGAATTGGTTGCCGCCAGCCGCACCCGCTACAGCCTGCGCCGCAGCGACCCGCGTGCAGGCACGGTGCATGTGCATTTCCCACGCAACGGCTTTCTATTGAAAAGGGCAGAGGCATGATTTCCAATTTCAAGGGCAAAACCGCCGTCCTGACGGGTGGCGCCTCGGGTTTTGGTTTGGAGTGCGCCCGCATTGGCGCGTCTCTTGGCATGAACTTGGTGTTGGTGGATGTGCAAAAAGATGCGCTCAAACTCGCTCACGATGAAATCAAGGCCTTGGGTGTGCAAGTCATGGCCAAGCGGGTGGATGTATCCAACGCCGATGAAATGCAAGAGCTGGCCTCTGCGGTTTTCGAGCGTTTTGGTGCGCCCCATTTTGTATTCAACAATGCGGGTGTGGGCGCCGGTGGCTTGGTGTGGGAAAACTCGGTGAAAGACTGGGAATGGCTGTTGGGCGTCAACCTGTGGGGCGTGATTCACGGGGTGCGTTTGTTCACCCCCATGATGTTGGAAGCGGCACAAAAAGACCCTTCTTTTCAAGGCCATATGGTTAACACGGCCAGCATGGCGGGCTTGCTCACCCCACCCAATATGGGCATTTACAACGTCACCAAACATGCGGTGGTGGCATTAACTGAAACCCTTTACCAAGATTTGAAATTGGTCAGCGAGCAAATCAGCGCCAGCGTGCTTTGTCCTTACTTTGTCCCCACGGGTATAAACCAAAGCGAACGCAACCGCCCCGAGCATTTGTCAGCCACCCAGCCCACGCAAAGCCAGTTGATAGGCCAAGCCATGAGCGATAAAGCCGTTAGCAGCGGCAAAGTCAGCGCAGCCCAAGTGGCTCAAATGGTGTTTGACGCCATGCAAGCCGACCAGTTTTATTTACAGCCATCCCAAAGCCCTGGGCAATGCGGCCACCCGGTTCGATGCGATTGTTGGCGGTCATAACCCACCTGACCCGTTCGCAGAACGTCCTGATATAGGATTAGCACTTAAGAATTCATTAAAAAAATAAATGGATATAATGCAATCAACTTTATTTGCATAATCATCAAAATGAATACTTCTAAAGAAATTGATAATTCAGAGCCAATTCCGACAAACTTTCTGTTTATCTCTCTTTTTGTGCTTTTTGTGGTCAGTGTTTTGCCTGCCATCAACCCTCTCACCCCGCGACTGAACTCAGATTTTTTTGCTTTTATAGGCCTAGGTCTGTTTGGCTTGGCGACTTATATATACCTACCCCGGCAAGCTACCGACTTTAGCTTGACCTCGTTAAGCCTATTGTGTGGCGGTTGGTGGATTTTGGCCTTGGTTCAATACATAGCCGGTATCAACACCACCTATTTCAGCTATTTGCTGGTTTCGACGTCCTATCTGTTGGCCGTGGTCTTGCTATGTGCATGGGTCAAGATGTGGGTGCGCGCTGGGCAAGGCAGGCTTTTGGCTCAATCTTTTATGGGCGTGGTACTGACAGCGGGTTTACTGCAAGCGGCCAGTATTTGGCTGCAAATGTTTCAACTTGAAGATTTGCTAAGCCCATGGCTGAACAAGTCAGCTTCATTTCCCCGGCAAGGTGGTTTTTTAAGTCAACCTAATTTGTGTGCCAGTTTGATAGTAAGCGCCATTGTGAGCTTGGTCTTTCTTCAACCCGAGCAGGGGCAACACAGCGCCCGCCCCAAGCCTTGGCGTTTGTTTGCCATGGCGTTCATGATGTTGGCGGTGTATGCCACCAGTTCACGTACTGGCTACCTTGAGTTGCTGCTCATCAGTGGTTTGCTTGCACTCATGCGCCAACGTTTGAATATTTCATGGGTGTGGGTGGCTTTGATAGTGTGGCAGTTGATAGCCATAGGCTTGGGCGAGGTACTGGCAAGCTATGGCTTGATGTCGGGTCAGTTATTGGACGACTCACGCAAAGCGGTTGAAGCTTCGGGCTCTCACCGCCTGCGGATTTTGAGCGATGTGTGGCTGCTGATTCAACAACACCCTTTGATGGGCGTGGGCTGGCGTCAGTTGCAAGTAGCGCAGGTTTTGACGCCTGGCATCTTTGAACCTGTAGACCATGCACACAATCTGTTTGCACAGATACAAGTTGAGCTAGGTATCTTGGGCACACTGTCTTTGCTGGGTTTTGCCGCTTATTGGCTGTTCAAAAAACGGCCTTGGCAAACTGCCAATGGACCTGAATTGGCCATGGTTTGTATGGTGATGATCTTGGGCTTGCACAGCATGCTCGAATACCCTTTATGGCATGCTGTGTTTCTGTTCATCTTCGTTATTGCTTTCAGTCTTTTGCCAGAAGACACTTATGCAGTTCGTTTACCTTTGTGGTCGTTCAAAATCTTGGCAACCGTCTTGCTCTTGTGCGCCGCATGGTTTTATGTCGACCACCGCAAAGCAGTGACAGCCTACGAACGTTTTTCCCAAAATCGATCCTCACAAGAATTTATCGCCGCCAAAAAAACTGTCTGGTGGAATAAATTACTTTTCGAGAGCGTTTTAATGATCGATACCCCAGTCAACGATCAAACCTTGGCTGTGGTTGGTCGCATTGCCAAGGAAAATGCCAATATATTTTCACAAAGCCTCTTTCTCAACTTGCCTTTGCTGAAGGTCAAAATAATCGAGGGTGAGACGGCGGTTGCCAATCAGTTGGCCATTCGAATGTGTAAAATTTTCCTAAAGAATCTTGGGCGGCGGTTCAAGCGCATTTAATGGAGTTAAACGAGCCTAGATACCTCACATGGTTAGATCAGTTACCGGCCAATGCCCGCCAGTGCAAAGATTGAGTACCGCACAGGCATGAGGGCCTTGCGCATTTATGCCGGCCCCACAGCGCGCCAACATATTGCAGACAAAGGCTTGTTGCCCCAGCACATCAGCGTCATACCTGGTGCGGCGGGCGGCCCCAAGGGTTTAATTTTGGGGCCCATAGACCGGTTTTTATTCGGTCATTGGTTGTCTCGCAGCGATCAACCCATAGACTTGGTGGGCGCCTCGATTGGCGCTTGGCGCATGGCCACTGCTTGCTTAGCCCAGCCAGAAAAAGAACTGCTGGCTTTGGAAGAAGCTTATATTCACCAGCATTACGAACTCGCACCAGGGCAACACCGCCCGACAGCGCACCAAGTCAGCACCGATTTCGCTGCCAATTTGCAGCGTTTTTACAGCGGGCGTATTCACCCAGTCATTCACCACCCCCGTTACCGCTTGCATGTGATGACGTCTAGGGGTTTGGGCTTGTTGTCGCAAGACAATGCCTGGCGTACCCCGCTGGGCTATGCCTGCGCCTACCTCAGCAACTTCATCAGCCGTCCCGCCATGGGCCGATGGCTAGAGCGGGTGGTGTTTTCCAGCCCCTTCATGGGACAGCCCCATCCCTTGCCCTTTGCCACCCAGGATTACCCCTCGCGGCATCTGGCGTTAAGCGAAGACAATTTTCTGGACGCGGTGCAAGCGAGTTGCTCTATTCCTTTTGTGCTTGACGCCGTCAAGGCCATTGACGGCGCACCTGCGGGCGCTTATTGGGATGGCGGCATCACCGATTACCACTTGCATTTGGACTACCGCCCAGCCAAAGGCTTGACGCTATACCCGCATTTTCAAAAAGCCGTGGTGCCGGGTTGGTTGGACAAAAAGCTGACAAGCCGCCACCATGCCACCACTTTTTTAGACAGCACCCTCTTGCTGGCTCCCGACCCCGAATGGGTGCGCAGCCTGCCCAACGGCAAACTGCCCGATCGCAGCGACTTCACCACCTACGGCCAAGACTTGGCCAGTCGCGTGAAAGTATGGAAACAAGCGGTGGGCGAGTCTGAGCGTTTGGCCGACGAGTTTTCGCAGTGGTTGCTGCAGCCTGACTTTGGAAGGGTAGAGGCGCTTTAGACCAGCGTAAATTTAATAAAAAAACAAATATCGTGGCAAACTTCATGAATGAAGATATTTTTGTCACTTTTACTGATATTTCTAAATTTCTCCGTTGCTAACGCCAGTGCAGAAAACATTCTGCAAGGCAAGGTGGTGTCAGTGGCAGATGGTGACACCCTCACCCTTTTGGATGTCAACAAAACCCAGCACAAGATCAGGCTGCAGGGAATTGATGCCCCAGAAAAAGCCCAAGCCTTTGGCGAAAAATCCAAACAATCGCTTTATGACATGGTGCACGGCAAAACTGTGCAAGTGTCTTTCACCAAGAACGACAAATACGGACGCATTGTTGGCAAAGTGTTTTTAGACACACAAGATATTTGTCACCAACAAATCAAATCGGGCTTGGCTTGGCACTATAAAAAATACCAAAATGAACAACCCCTTGAGGATCGTGATGCCTACAGCGCAAGTGAGCTGACAGCGCAGAGCCAGAAAGTGGGTTTATGGTCAGAGCCCCAGCCCACACCACCTTGGGACTACCGAAAAAAGTAAGCGTTGCTGCAAACCTAGCTAAAGCTTGCAGACCATCTCTATATGCGGCATGTCCGCTTCCATGAACACATCGCCTTGTCGGCGAAAACCTTGGCGCAGGTAAAACTTCTCAGCGCTGCATTGGGCATGCAGCAAGATTTCTGTGTCCCCCGTTGGCGCGCCGCATCCATCAAAGCTGACAAGACTTGGTCGCCTAAACGCTGGCCGCGCAAAACCCGCTTGACCGCCATGCGCCCAATTCTGGCCACACCATCCACCGACGGCAGTAAACGCCCCGTGGCCACGGGCACCCCCAAACGGTTGCACAACACCGCATGCAGGCATTCGGCGTCCTGTGCGTCCCACTCCAAAGCTTGGTCAACCCCTTGCTCATCCACAAACACTTCGGTACGCAAGGGCGCGGCCAAGGTTTTAAGTTCTTCCCAGCCACCCAACTGCAAAGCGGTGACAGCTTCGCCCTGCTCAAAGCCCAACAAAATATCGCGCAAAACTTGTGGGACGGGTTGAGAGGTTTTTGTGTGGAGGTCGGCATACACATAGACCAACTCGCCTTTAACCAACACCTGCTCTCCACGAAATACCACGCCCTCAAACACGATGGAGGAGTTGCCTATGCGCGTACAACGCATGCCGATGTGCAGCAAGTCGTCGTAGAGCGCTGAGGCCTTGTATTCCAAGCTGGACTTGACCACAAACAAATCGCCACCCATGCCGTGCAAACTTTGCTCGTAGGGCAGGGCCAAGGCGCGCCAATAGTCAGACACAGCGGTATCCAAATACATCAGGTAGTGGCCGTTGAAGACGATTTTTTGCATATCAACTTCTACCCAGCGCACCCTTAGGGTGTGGAAAAAACGAAAGTCTTGGCGGTTCATGGCGGTGGTTTTGTCCGTTAAAGTGGCGGCATCCTACAACGAGCAAGCAGACATTCACCATGGCCAGTATTTTTTACATCACCCAAGTTCATATTGAATACGGCGCTTTGCAGCGCTTGGCCGAAGAATGCCAACGCATAGGCATGCATCGCCCCCTCATCGTCACCGATGCCGGCATCAAAGCCGCGGGTTTGCTGCAGCAAGCCTTGGAGGCAATGAAAGGCATGAATATCACGGTGTTTGATGCCACGCCGTCCAATCCCACCGAAAGCGCGGTGCGTGCCGCCACCGCTTTGTGCCAACAGCAGCAATGCGATGGCCTGATTGCGTTTGGCGGCGGCTCCTCCATCGACTGCGCCAAGGGCGTGGCGATTGCCGCCACCCACACGGGGCCGCTCACCACTTACGCCACCATCGAGGGCGGTTCACCCCGCATCACCGACAAAGTCCTGCCATTGATTGCCGTGCCCACCACCGCGGGTACCGGCAGCGAAGTGGCCCGAGGGGCCATCATCATTGTGGATGACGGCAGAAAGCTGGGCTTTCATTCGTGGCATTTGGTACCCAAAGTGGCTTTGCTAGACCCAGCACTGACGCTTGGTTTGCCGCCGCTCATGACCGCCGCCACCGGCATGGACGCTATCGCGCATTGCATGGAAACCTTNATGTCATCGGCCTTCAACCCGCCTGCAGACGGTATCGCTTTGGATGGCTTGGCACGCGGTTGGGCGAATATCGAACGCGCCACGCNTGAGGGCAGCGANCGCGAAGCGCGCCTGAACATGATGAGTGCGTCTATGCAAGGCGCGATGGCGTTTCAAAAAGGTTTGGGCTGTGTGCATTCGCTCAGCCACAGCTTGGGCGGCATCAACCCCAAGCTGCACCACGGCACCCTGAACGCCATGTTTTTGCCCGCTGTGATTGCTTTCAATGCCCAAGCACCGGCCATGCAAGCCGAGAACCGCTTGGCCCGCATGGCCCAAGCCATGGGTTTGCCTGCAAACCCCAAGCCCGCGCAAACCATAGGCGACGCCATCCAAGCCATGAATGCCCGTTTGGGCTTGCCCAGCGGCTTGGCCTCCATGGGCGTGAGCGCTTTGCAGTTTGACGACATCATCAAAGGCGCTATCGCCGACCACTCGCACAAAACCAACCCGCGTGAAGCCTCGGCAGATGATTACCGCGTGATGCTGCAAGCGTCGATGTGACGCAGTTTAAATTCAGTCCTAGGGTTTTAACTTATGAATACATTTCCACANCCAATACATACAACGCCGCGCCAAGAAAAATTCCGTTTGGAATACAAAAGTCAAATCAGCCCGCATTACAACGGCTTGGTGCANATTGGCTTTATCTATACCGTTGGCANTNTTCTTATTNTTTACTGTTACCAGCAGCTAGACAATCCAANTTGGGCTTGGCTCACAGTTATTCCTGTGGCTATTGCAGGAAACTTAATTGAATGGGCTATGCATAAATATGTGATGCACAGATTGGTTGATGTGTTCGCTTTAAGGTCNATCTATGATCGACACACACGTCAACATCACCAGTACTTCACAGATACAAACTACACCATTGACACCANCAAAGAGTTTAGGATTGTTTTTTTTCCCTGGCGTGTTCTGTCTGTGTTGGTGGTGACTGGAACTTTACTGGGCTACATTGCCTCACAAGTTATCAATGCCAATACTGGTTTTATTCTTTTCATGACAATGATTTGTCACTACTTGATTTATGAATCATTTCATTATTGCTGTCATATTCAAGAAAATTGGTTTGTGCGAAACATGCCATTCATCAACACTATTCGTCGCCATCATGCTGCTCATCACAATTTGGGGATCATGATGCACAAAAATATGAATCTGTCATTCCCATTGTTTGATTGGGCCATGGGCACAAGTGATGTCAAGCGCAGTCTGCTGGGTACATTATTTAATGGTTATGACGAGACGCATATTGACAACAAACTAAAGCCAATCATTGAAAAATTCAAGAGTGCCAAAACGCAGGATGAACAAGTCACGCTTGACGGCCCGTTGTTGACCTCAGAAGAATCCGCTGCCCTAACGAAATAAACGCGACAACATTCCACATTAGAAATGGGGCATTAAAAATGGCTACCGAAAAGAATGTATTTAATCTGAATAATGGCTTTACCGATTTATGGACATCTGTCTTGACGCCATTGAATCCCGACTTGTCGATTGATTTAAAAAAATATACATCGCATGTCAAGAATCTTTTGGCTAATGGCAGTAAAGGGNTTTCAATTTTTGATCCCATAGGCGAGGGGCCTTCATTTTCTTGCCAAGAACGTCGCTCGGTATTGGATGAATTAATCAGCGAGCAAATTCCGCCATCGTCCATTTTGGTGTGCACCACNGCGGCCTCCGTAGAAGATGTTCGTGAGTTAACTCAGCATGCCGTCAAACATCAAGTGCACGCATGCCTCATTGCGCCTCCTTTTTTCTACGACAAAACCAGTAACCAAGGAATACTTAATTTTTATGGGCACATCATCAATTCAATTTCTGATAAAAATTGGTTTATTTATCTTCACAATAATCCAGCGGTAATGTGTGGAGCTTTACCTCATGCNGTGGTTTCTGANCTTTTAAGGCTGTACCCCAATCACATTTCCGGCATAGTGGACGCAAGTGAAAATTTATCTGTCACCACAGAATTGGTCAGATCATTTCTTCCTAATTGCATGGTNTATACCCAAAATGAAAAAGACATATTGAAAGTGATGGAACTCAAAAGCTCGGGCGCCCTCAGCATGATTGCCAATTTACTGCCTAAGCAGGTGAGTAAGGCCATCACACACAAGTCAAGTGCACATGCAATGTTGGCAAATGATATTTTAGAATTGGTGATTGGGCATCATCCCAAAATCCCCGCATGTAAAACTGTTTTAAGCATGCTCCACCATAACCCTCAGTGGTTGCTTATTCGTCCACCATTGGTGGCCTTAGGCAAAGATGCGGTGGCAGATATCGGGAAAAATTTAAAGAAATTTGCTCTCGATCATGAGATGAAGTTGCCCTAACTGATTCAGCGAATGTCTGAAAGATGAAGGTCATTGAGAGCAATAACTGCTTCATTGAAATCATTAATGACTCTCACGCCCTTTGGTACTTTTCTAATGGCAGAGATGCCTGCACCTCCTGCCCATATCTGAATATTTAGCGGAAGCAAACGCCGAAAATGCAATAGAGTTGGAAAGACATNACGAGCAGGGTGTGCAAAACTAAATGAAAGTGCGACTACATNGGCNTTNCATGAAATGGCTGCCAATTTTAGATTATTCAACGGTATAAAAGATCCAATGTTGATAGTGTCTGCACCCTGCGCTGCCAGCACAGCTTCAGCCATCAACAAGCCAAGCAAATGATGCTCTCCTGGTGGAAGAGAAAACAAAATAATTGGAAACCCTTTCTTTGGCAGCAAATTGAGAATCTCTGCTTGCAAATAGCGTTCGATGTAAGCCGTGCAAAGGTGTTCATGGTGAATGTCGATTTCGTCGCGAGTCCAAGCGTCACCCATACTGATCATCAATGGCGTAAGCGTACTTTGAACAAATTCAAGAATTGTTTGCGCTCTTCGCTTCTCGGTTAAAAGAGCTACAAATTCTTTCAATTTGCTAAGCTTGATGTACTCAATAAATTGATGGGTTGATTCATCGGGTAATGCAATTTGAATATTCAATCCCAGTTCTGATTTCAGCTTTTCAAGTTCCAATATTGTCTTGCCAACAACTTGTGCGGGTCGAAAGCCAGCTTCGAGTAGGCGTTTTATGAGGTGAAGCTGATCGACAGTTTTGAGAGAGTAAGTCGACTGGCCGTCAAGGGTTAACTCCCGTGGAGGAAAACCAAATCGCTGTCGCCACTTTCGTAATTGTTCTTTCCCAAATCCTGTTTCACGTTCGATTTCCGAAGGAGAAAAAAAGGAATTGGTAACCATGATTATTCACAGTAACAGTTAAATAAACATTTGTCCGAACTATTTTGTCACGGACACAGTCAATATATTTCTCATCAAAAAAGCAATCGTGATGCTTATTTTTTAAAACGATAACTTGAAAGATAAAAACTTGCGGTGTGAATCGCCCAGACTCTCGTGGAGGCCAGTTGGTCTAAGTTGAGACGATTGTCTCTTGGCTATGGTGCGGATGGTATTTGTATGAATGCCAAGCCTTGCTGATATCGAATTCAAGATGTCGTCCCATGTTGATAACTTAATATAAAAATATAATTTTGATCAACCCATGGGCATGTTCCCAAATCATCAATCTGTAGCAAATAGTCCATAATATTGTCAAATATTATTTAATTTGTAATTTTGCAAATTTCTTCCATGGATACTGATCATGAAAACAGCTAAGTTTTTTTTGATGATTGTCGCAACGGTGTGCATGGGCCAAGCATATGCAGTTGGGTGGGATGAATTGCCAGCCTATGAGCTGACAGATGAAACTCCCATCATTTTCAGTCCCAAAGAAAACACACTGGTTTTGGCAGATCCCACGGGTTTATTGACTGTTGAAGATGTTTTAAAGCGCAAGGATGAATTCAAGCCCCCTGCAGAAATGGGCGCCATTGATACGCGTCAACCTTACTGGATCTTGCAAAAGGTCAGCAGTAAATTAGCTGTTGATAAAAACTTCAGACTTGAAGGCAATTGGAAAAGTATCCATACCCACGTTATCAGAGCTGATGATTCCATCGTGCCTTTGAAGACCGCTGGTTTTTATACGGGTAAATATTCTTTTCTAAGTGACATAGACCCAGCCTTGCCCTCCTCTGCAAAGGTGGTACGCCGCGATGCTTTGTTTATGCTTCAGCGCGGCGAAACGCTGAGCTTGCTGTCTAAGGCGAAGGCCCTTCACTCTCTGCCGCCTCGCTCT
>JGI25917J50250_1000344_pt1 | contig 12672 bp, 5 predicted proteins | sample LauGreSBDMM110SN_4_FD_50250 | JGI IMG/M metagenome (IMG submission 50250) | reverse complement strand
TTGCTCACTTCGCCGGCCGCACTCCCGGCCGCCGGGCCTGCTCAGCCGCCCGCCCAACCCAACATTATCTACATCCTGCTGGATGACGCCGGCTATGGCGATTTCGGCTGTTACGGCCAAAAGACGCTGCGCACACCGAACATCGACCGCCTGGCGAGCGAAGGCATGAAGTTCACGCGGCACTACGCCGGCTCCACGGTCTGCGCCCCCTCGCGTTGCGTGCTGATGACCGGCCTGCACACCGGCCACAGCCGCATTCGCGCCAATGGCCCCAGTCACTTGCCAGACACGGATCTCAACGTGGCCCGGTTGCTCAAGGATGCGGGCTACCTCACCGCGTGCATCGGAAAATACGGCCTTGGCATGCCTCTGCCCCCGGATGATCCGCAGAAAAAAGGCTTCGATTATTTCTTCGGCTACGTCGACACGGCCCACGCGCACAATGGTTACCCCACCCACCTCTTTCGCAACGGGGCCAAGATGTCGTTCGACAACCGGATTATTCCCGGCTCGGAAAACAAACCCGGCACCGGTGTGGCCCCGATCGACGGCCGGAAACACTGGGCACCCCAAATTTTGGCTGACGATGTGCAGCGGTATCTCGACGAGCGCGCAAAGGACCGCAGCAAGCCGTTCTTTCTCTATTATACGCCCATTCTTCCCCATGCGAACAACGAGGCGGACGAAACGTCCCCGCTTGGCCACGGCATGGAAGCACCCGCCGACGCCGAGTTCGCCGGGCGCGACTGGCCTCCGGTAGAAAAAGCTTTCGCCAGCGCCATGAAATTCGTCGACCGCGACGTGGGGGCAGTGATGGCGCAACTGAAGGCTCTGAACCTGGATCAGACTACGATCGTCATGTTCTCCAGCGACAACGGTCCCCATCAGGAGGGCGGTCACAAGGCGGCGTTTTTCCAGAGTAGCGGCGGCCTCACCGGGACGAAGCGCGACCTCACCGAAGGCGGCGTGCGCGTGCCGTTCATCGTGCGCTGGCCCGGCAAGATCAAACCCGGCACCGTCAACGAGCACGTCAGCGGCTTTCAGGACCTGATGCCCACGGCGGCCGACCTCGCCGGCGTCAAGATCACGGCGGAGTGCGACGGTGTTTCATTCCTGCCGACCCTGCTCGGAAACAACGCGCAACAGAAGCAGCACCCCTATCTCTATTGGAATTTCAGCGAACAAGGCGGCAAACGCTCGGTGCTCAAGTGGCCGTGGAAGCTCATTCACCGCAATACCGCCTCCGCAGATACATCCGCCCAATCCTCCGCCAAGAAAAATAAGTCTGCTGAGGGCAAATCGCTTATCGTTGAACTGTTCAACTTGGACCGCGACTCCACCGAATCGAACAATGCCGCGAGTGCGAACCCGCGGATCGTCGAGGAACTCACCGCCTACATGCAGCAGGCCTGGCGCGATCCCAAGTAACCACCCGGAGTCCGCAACTGGAACTCTGCCCCTAGATACCCACCCTATTTTCCGGCCCATGAAATCCCCTTCACTCTTCCTCGCGCTGACCGCGCTGACCCTGACGCCTCACTTCGCTCTAGCGGCGGCAGCGGCAACCGCGGTCCGGCCCAATGTTCTGTTCATCATCGCGGACGATGCGTCCCGCCATTTCGGCGAAGCTTATGGCTGCACTTGGGTGAAGACGCCGAACATCGACCGTCTAACAAGACAGGGCTTGGTCTTTGACAATGCCTATACGCCGACGTCGAAGTGCGCACCGTCCCGCGCCGCCATCCTCACCGGGCGCAATCCGTGGCAACTCGAAGATGCGGCGAATCATCAGCCGTATTTTCCGGCAAAGTTCATGGCTTTCAGCGAAGCCCTCGCCAAGGCCGGCATCGCCTGCGGCTCCGCCGGTAAGACGTGGGGTCCGGGCGAAGCAAAGATGGCCGACGGCAGCCCGCGAAATTTCGGCCTCCGGGGGCATGGCGTCGTCACCGATCGCGAGCCGGGCGCCGCACTCGCTGCCTTTCTCAAAACCCGCGCCCCCGGTCAGCCGTTTTTTTATTGGTTCGGCAGCCATTATCCTCACCGGGGCTACAAACCGGATTCAGGCATCGCGGCCGGCAAGAGGCCCACCGACATCGACCGCGTCCCCGCGTATTGGCCCGACAACGATGCCGTGCGCCGCGACATGCTCGACTACGCGATCGAGATCGAAGCCTACGACGCGCAGATTGGATCGCTGCTCGCCGCACTCGAGGAGAGCGGGGAAGCCAAGAACACCTTGATCATCGTCACGTCGGATCACGGCATGNCCTTTCCCCGCGTGAAGGGGCACACCTATGACGATGCGCACCACATTCCTTTCATTGTGACATGGCCCGGGCGAGTCGGGCAGCCGGGCGGCCGAGTCGCCGACTTCATCAGTTTCATCGACCTAGCGCCGACCTTTCTCGAACTGTTCGGCATCAACGGCACCGCGCAAGGCATGGCGCCCATGACCGGCCGCAGCTTCACCGATTTGCTGCGCGGCCAGGCGAAGGCCGACCGCGGGTTTGTGATTGTCGGGCGCGAGCGCAACGACGTGCTGGCGCGCCCCGGTTCCCCGGCGGGACTCGGGTATCCTACGCGCGCCATCCGTGCGGGCTCGCTTTTTTACGTGCAAAACTTCGCGCCCGACCGCTGGCCGTGCGGCAACCCTGAACTTGGTTTGAAGGACACCGACGCCAGTCCCTCCAAGACCCTGCTGACCGAGCGCGGCGAGTCGGATCCGTTCTGGCAACACGCCTACGGCAAACGCACCGCCGAACAGTTATTCGACCTCAGCAAAGATCCCGATTGCGTGACCAACCTCGCCGGCCAGCCCGCTTACGCCGCGAACCTCTCCACCTTGCGGGCCCAACTGATGTCTGAACTTAAACGCCAAGAAGACCCGCGTGCACTCGGCCGGGGAGACACGTTTGACCAGTATCCTTCGCCCCGGGTCGGCGGAACGGGCGAGCAGCAGAATCGAAACGCAAAAAAGAAAGCCCAGCCGTGACAGGACCCACCATGATGCCCCGTTTCTTTCCCCTCCTGCTCGCCGCCTGCCTCGCGTCGCCATTGCCCGCGCAAGAGGGCGAGAATCAAGGGAATCGCGCGGCCGAGTTGAACAATGCCCCGGCGATTTCAAAGGACGGCCGAGTTACCTTCACGCTGACCGCGCCCAAGGCCTCGGTGGTTTCGCTAGGTGGCGATTGGGGCGGTGGCCGCACGCCCATGACCAAGGACGGCCTGGGAAACTGGACCGCCACCGTGCCCCTCCGCCCGCAGATTTATTCCTACACGTTTCTCGTCGACGGCGTGAGGACGCTCGATCCGGCCAACCCTCAGCTCAAACTGGGTCGCGTTGCCACCGCGAGCTCGGTGGAAGTGCCGGGCACTCCGGCGATGCCGTGGGAGATGCGCGACGTGCCCCACGGCGCGATCACCACCCTCACGTATCATTCCACCGCCGCAGGCGACCAGCGGCGGGTCACGATCTACACACCGCCCGGCTATCGCCCGGATCAGGCGACCAAGCTTCCGGTGCTCTATCTTTTGCACGGCAACGGCGAAACCGAAAGCGGCTGGGTGCACTACGGTCGGGCCCACCTGATTGCCGACAGCCTGTTGGCCGAAGGACGGATGCAGCCCATGCTCATTGTCATGCCGAAGGGCCACACCTACCCACCGGGCGAAAAGCCCACGCCCGGGGTGCGACCGACGAACGTCTTCCCGGCGGACCTCCTGGGGACCATCGTGCCGCTCGTGGAGCAGACGTTTCGGGTGCGGACCGACCAGCCCGGCCGCGCCATCATGGGATTGTCGATGGGCGGCGCGCAGTCGCTCAGCATCGGCTTGGGTCATCTCGACCGCTTCAGTCATGTGGGCGTCTTCAGTGCCGGCGGAAGCCACGCGGCGGAGGTGTTGGCGCGGGTCGCCGCGGCTCCCGGCTCCGCCAACGAAAAGCTCAAGCTGCTCTGGATCGGCTGCGGGCGCGAGGATCGCGGCTTCGCCGGCGTGGAAAAACTGGCCGCCGATCTGACGCAGGCCGGCATCCGGTTCACATTCCGACCGACCGCCGGGGCCCACACCTGGCTCAACTGGCGCGAGTATCTGGTCGAAACCTTGCCGCTGTTGTTCCGCTGATTCACCCCACCCTCGTCTCCTCCTATGCACCATCCCATGTTCCGAATTCTGGCGGCCCTGATCGGCTTCGCCCTCGCCCGGATCGCCGGCGCCGCCACGCCTGCGGTGGAGCATGTCCCCGGTGGAGCCGAGTTTTCCCTGCGTTGGGGAACCGCAGCGCACATCGCCGATGTCACGTTCTCCCTTCGCGTCAACGGCCAGTGGATTCACGGCGAGGCTTTTCCCCGCCGTGAATGGACGTCCGCTTCCGGCCGACACGTGCTGCGCTGCTCCGGCCTGCCCCCGCTGGAGGAGTTTGTCCTGACGATCGAGACCGCCGCTGATCGCCCCTATGTGATCGTGAACGCGGGACTCACCGCCCGCGATCAATTCGAGTTGGGCGGCGTGCGCGTGCTGACCCGCAAAGGCGAGGCCGCCAATCTCCCCGTCACCCGGGCCGATCCGGGTTGGACGGTTTTCTCCGAAGCGCTGCACTCCCCCGACCACGGGCGGATCTTCACGGTCGCGCAGATGGCCGACCTGAAGCCCGGCCGGCGAGGCGATCCACGCAACGCCTATTGGGTGTCGACGCTTCAGCACGACGTGAAGAACCAGACCTATGCTTTTGCCGCATTGAAAGGCGAACTCTGGCCGACCTCCTTCGAGTGGCGGACCTCCGCGCAGGGAGCGCTGGACGTCTCCCACCGCAGCGGCAGTCCCGAGGGACTCGAGAAGATTCTCGTCAAGTCGGGCCGGGCAATCGCGGTGGATCCCGTGCTCGTGGGATTCTGGGAAAACCGGCGGCCGACCCAGGTGCTGGCCGAGGTGGGACGGATCATGGGAGAAAGCCTCCGGATGGGACGCCCGATGAAGCCTATCGAACCCGGCTGGAGCACTTGGCACTCGTATGGCCGCGAAATCACCGCCGACGGCGTGATGAAAGCGGCGCGGTTCATGCGGGACGAACTCTACGACGCCGGCTATCGCTACATCCAACTCGACGGCGGTTGGTGGACCGTGCCGGGCTCGTATGTGGTGAACACGGATTTTCCCCGCGGCATCCGCGATCTCTCGAATCAGATCACCGACCTCGGCCTGAAGTTCGGGCTCCACATCAGTCCGTTGCGGGTGAATCCCACCGACCCCTATTGGAAAAATCATCCCGACTGGTTGGTCTCGCCTTACAACAAGAAGCCGATCGATCCGCACGACGCCGAGATGATGACCTCGCTGGGCATGATGTATCTCGACGGCAGCCATCCCGACGTGCCGCCCTATCTGGCCGGACAGTTCAAGCAGATGGTCGAGGACTACAAGCCGACCTTCATGAAGTGGGACCATCACTACGGCGGCCTCGAGGAGGCGCCGCGGCACGATCCCACCATGACCGGCCTCCAGGCGCACAACCGGGCGGTGCGCATGATCCGCGCGGCCCTGCCGGCGGATCTCGTCGTCACGCGGAGCATGGGCTGGCTCTTCGGCGCGATCGAGTGCTACGACGCCGTGCGGATCGGCAACGACATCAACCACACGGGCGTCCGGAGCGCGGCCGAGCCGTATGCGAATATCACTTACGGCCAGACCACCGGCTCGATCGCCGAGGTGCCGTTGGGCCGCGACTTCCAGGGCCTGATCCGCTTCGCCCGGGCGGCGGCGCAAAATTACTACATTCATAACCACATCGCGATCTGCGACCCCGACGCCTTCTTCACCTCGCCGCAATACACGCTGGAAGAAGCGCGCTGCCATATCACCGTGCAGGCGCTGATGGGCGGCTTTCTTTTCGGCGGCGACCGCATCGAGTCGCTCCCGAAAGATCGCCTCGACCTGTATCGCCACAAGCCGTTGCTCGACGTGTGGCGCTCCGGCAAGCACGCGGTGCCGCTCGATCTCTTTTCCGGCGCCGACATCCCCCGGATCTGGAAGCTCGAATTACCCGACCGCACCGTGTTCGGATTTTTCAACTGGATCGATGCAGCCGTCGAATCGACATGGTCCCTGCGCGACCTGGAACTCGGCACCGGGACCTACCGGCTCACCGATCTTTGGAGCGGACAGCCGGTCGCGCTGGGCCAAAGCGGCCTGACTCTGCCCATGGCGCCGCATACGGTGCGATTGATCGAATTCCGCCAATGAACGCGGCTCCCACCTTCGCGCCGCCCTCCCCCTGAAACCCGCTTCTATGAAATCCCTCCTCCGTCTAATTTTCGTCGTCGCGGCGGCCGTGTCCGCCCGGGCCGAGCGGCCGAACATTTTGCTCGTACTTTCCGACGATCACAGCGTCCCGCATCTCGGAGTTTACGGCGACGTCAACTGTCGGCGTCTGGCCTTGACCCCCCACCTCGACGCCTTTGCGGCCCAGGGCATGCGTTTCAACCGCGCCTTCACCGCGGCGCCGCAATGCGCACCTTCCCGCACCGCGATGTTTGCGGGTCGCTCGCCGATCGGGATTGCCGCCACGCGTTTCGCCCAGCCGGCGCGCGCGGGCACGCCCTTCGTGACCGATCTGCTGCGCGCCGCCGGATACTGGGTGGGGTTGGACGGGCGGCATCAGCACCTCGAAGGGCAGATCAACGATCCGGCCCATGTGGTGGTGGCGCTGGAGGAGCAAGGCGTGCGCGGACCGCAGTTTGAGGCGCGGTTCGATCATTTTGTGCGAAGCGCTCGGACCAAAGGCGACGCGCTGCCCAAGGTGCCCGCAATGTTCGGATCCATCCTCGACAAAGTGCCGGCCGGAAAACCCTTCTTTCTCTATTTCGGCTTCAACCAACCCCACCGCCCCTGGGGCGACGACCACGAAGGGATTGATCCCGCGCAGCTGAAACTTCCGGCCGACTGGCCGGACCTGCCGGAAGTGCGGCTCGACTACGCCCGCTACCTGGCGGAAGTCCGCGATTTGGATACGGGCTTTGGCCTGATCATGCAGGTGCTCGAACAACGCGGACTGGCGGAGAACACTCTGGTGCTCTTTATCGGCGACAACGGCGAAGCGTTGCTGCGCGGCAAGGGCACGCTCTTTACCCGCGGCCTGAATGTGCCGCTGCTGGTGCGTTGGCCGGGCAAGATTCGCGGCGGGAGCGTGAGCGAAGCGTTGATCAGCGGCGAGGATATCGCCCCGACCCTCCTGAGCGCGGTGGGCGTTGCGGCGGACCAGGGGATGACCGGCCGCGATTTCAAGCCGCTGCTGTTGGGGCAGCCGTTCACCCCGCGCGAGCAGATCTTTGCCGAGCGGGGCTGGCACTTCGGCCCTATCACGCGCACCGATGGCTTCGACCTGTCCCGCTCCGTCGTCACGCCGCGCTACAACTTCATTTACAATGCCATTCCCGAGCGCAGCTATACCCCGGTGGATATGGCGACGCGAAACGTGGCATGGGAAGCGATCAAGGCCGCGCACAAAGCGGGCCGCCTGAGCGCCGAACATGCGCGGATGTATTTTCAGAATCCCCGGCCCATATTCGAACTCTACGACTTGGAGAACGACCCCTTTCAGCTCAGCAATCTCGCCGGGCAAGACGCCGTCAGCGTGATCGAGCGGGACCTGCGCGAACGCCTTGATCGCTGGATGGTGAGCGAGGGCGACTACGTGCCCCTGCCGGTCCATGCGTTTCAAAACCGGGAAAAACCGTGAGGGTTTTTGTCTCGCAGCTCTCGTGCACCGCCTGAGCAGCGATTTAGTCCAGCGCTCGGCGCAGTAAGTCCATGGCGTGCGGCGGAGCCTTGCGGCATGATGAGCGGGCACCGTGAGGCGTCGCCCCGTTTCGCCTCGCGCGGTTGTTCAGGAATTCCGCCAGCCCACCCCCGGGCTGTCGCCCTCGCGAAACCCACGGTCACGAAACTGTCCTCACCATAAAAACTACCCTCCCTTCCTCGCTCTTCGCCGCAGCGCTTGTCTGCGCCGTGCTCCCAAGCCCTGCGGCCCGTTGGGTTTCCCGCCTCTTCCCGACCCTTACTGAAAGCTGCAGGCCAGCCTCGTTCTCCTTCGCCACCGAGACGGCCAGTTGGGTCCGATGCGGCTCGGGCTGGCCGACTCTCGTCGGCAGAAAGCGGACGCCAGGGACGTCTCCCCGCTCAGAATTCAAACGTGGACCGCAGCATAAAAGTGCGGCCTTGGGGGGCCATCCACGAAGAGATGGAACCGTTGGGCTGCGCGGCGGCGGGAATCAACTGGTCGTCGTCGAGGAGGTTGCGGACGTTGAGTTGCAATTTCCAGTTGATCCGATTCCGCCAGATTTTCCGACCGTAGCCGACCCAGCTGTCGACGGCGAACTCCGCCGGACCGTAGTAGGGCGCTGGAGGTTGGGCACTTCAACGACCTTGCCGTCGATGGTTGCAGAGATGATGGGGTAACCGATGCCAACGCGGTCCTGCCAGCGTAGGCCCGAGCCAGCGCTCCAGCCGCGGAGGCGGGAGTCGCGGGAAAAAGTGTAGTTCGCCACGACATTGGTGCGCCATTCGCGCAGTTCCGAGACGCTCTGGCCGGAGCGGGCGAGCTTGCCGTTGAGGGCGTTGAGCAACGTATCGTAGACGCGGATGCGCACCGGCTGACCCGACTCGTCGGCGATGAGGTTCGAGGCGGCGCCGGTGGTCCACTCAGCGAGACGCAGCTTGAGAAATTCCTGGGAAGCCGGGGCGATGTCGGCCTGGCTGGCCAGCTGCTGGCTGACATTGAAGGCAATCCGCCACTGGTTGGTGGGATTATAGGTCGACTCAAACTCGAAGCCCTTTGAGGCGGTGCTGGTCGTGTCGCGCATGTTGCCGGGCACCGTGTAGGTGACGTTGACACCGCTGGGCGCCAAGGCCGTGGGCGGACCGGTAAATTCCTGCCAGTTAATCAGGGCCTTGAGAAACTGAGGCGAACCCTTGTAGCCAACGGCCGCGAGCGCGGCGGGGGAGTTGTAACGCACAATGCGAGCATCCGTCTCGATCAAAAAATTGGGATAGGTGTCGGTGGCGCGCTCGGATTGCGTCTCAAACCAATTGAAGCGGGTTTGCAGTTTGCCGCCGAGGAAGCCGAGGGTGAAGCCACGGTCGGTGGTGGTGCCACCGGGCGGCTGGATGGCCTTGCCAAAAATGTCGATTCGGGCGTCCGCCGGCTGAAAGTTCTCCGACTTGCTGTAAAAGACCGAGAAATCGACTCCGGGCATAAATTTGAGGAACGGCGGCCGGTGCACGACGAAGCCGTGGCTCCAAATCGCTTGCTCGAAGACGGAGCCGGGCGTGGAGGGCAGCACGAAGTTGGGGCTCGCGCGGTCGACGAAGTTATACTGGTTGCGGACGTTGTTGTCGTCGTTCTTGCGGTAGGACTTCACCTTATCGTTGCGCCAGCCCAGCGTGGTCACGACCCATTCGCCCTTGAGCCAGCGGGCTTGGTGGACGGCGGATTGAGATTCGATGACTTGACGGACCAGAGAGGCGTTGGTGGCCTGGCGGTAGAAAACTTCATCGTCGATTATCCGCGAGATTTGCACCGGTCGGGTGACAAACGTGCGGCTCGCTTGGTCCCAAGTCCAACCGGTGACGTTGGCCGGATTCAGCTCCGTCTGGATGCCCTGCAGGTTGGCTCCCTTCGCGGTGGCGGCGTTGGCCAAACTGGGGCCGAGATAGACGACGGTGCGGACGGTTCCGTCGCTGGAATTGATGTCATCGCGGGCCGTGACGGGATTGATCGCCGAGCGGGTTTGAAGAACCCAGTTGAGGTCGGTGGTGTTGGTGCCGGAGAACGTCGCCTCATCATAAGTGAAGCGATTGCCGAACCCGGTGAAATTATGCCGGCCAAGCCACTTGAAGCGCTCAGTGTTGCGGGCGAAATCGAGTTCAAGAAAGGCAGTCAAGCGATCGGAGCTGCGGTCCTCACGGGTGCTCGAGCGGGTGCCGGTGCCGGCCATGAAGGGGCGGCCGAAATTAGGATTGGGCGCGCCCCACGGCAGCGTGGTGTTGATGTCGATATTGATCGTGTAACCGCGGTTGCTGGCGAAGAGGTCGTAGAAGTTGCGCGTGTGTTCTTCGCGGCTGATCGCGGCCTCGAAGCCCATCGTGCCGAGCGGGTGCGTCCAAAGGTGATCGTAGCTGACGTTGCCCACTTGGAAATTCTCCCACTCGCGTTTGTTGGGACCATCGAGCAGTTGGTTGCGCCAATCGAAAATCGAGGTGTCGCCGATCTCCTCGTCCACGAAGAAAGAGCCAAATTTGATGCCCTGGGCAGCCGCGGCAGCGGACGAGTAATACTGACTGCCGGTGGTGAGAGAAACCATGTTAGCCTGAAACGCGGCGGGGATGGTGGGACTCACGGGCCGACCCAGCAGGGTTTGCCAACCATACTGGAGCCGGGACGGAGCCGCCGCGTTGTTGCTCTCGTAGATGACGCCGGGCTGCGCAAACCAATCACCTGGGGAACGTACCAGATCGCGATTGATTTGGTTGAAATCGACCGTGCCCGGGCTGTGCGTGACTTTATTGAATGGAGTCTGAAACCACTTGGTCAGGGTGTCGCGCGGGGAGTTGGTGCGCGGGCGATTGGCGTCGATCTTGCCGCTTTCGAAGCTCGCCCGGAGGGTACCATCCTTCAGCGGGGAGAGCTGAGCGGCGGCAAAGATCCGTCGATCCTTCTCATGGGCGTAGTTTTGCTGGAATCGCGTGTTTTCATCGAGCAACGCGACGCGCACACCGAACACGGCTGGGATGAGCACACGGTCGAAATCCGCCACGGCACGCTGCGTGCCGAACGACCCCATCCCGAACTCGACGCTGTTTTTGTTTTTCAGCGAGGGCCGAATCAGCTGGTTGTTGATGATACCGCCCGGGCTGCCGAGGCCGAACAACGTGGCGTTGGGGCCACGGCTGATCTCGACGCGTTCCGTGTTGTAACTATCAAATACGGTCGTCGTGGGAAAGTAATCGCGCGTCAGGTCGGCGCGAGCGAGGCCGCGCACGCGGGAGTTGTTCTGTGGGGCGCGGGCGGGACCGACCTGGTCGATGAAGTTACCGTTCAGCACTCCCCCGGAGTAGTTGCCCCCCGAACCGGCGGTCTCGGTGTTGGCCGTGTAGACCAGGAGACTCGCGCTGTCCGTGGCGTTCACATCCTTCATAAAATCGGAGGTAACGACCGAGATTGAGTTGGCGATATCCCTCAGGTCGGTGCGAATGCGCGTGCCGGCGAGCGAAGAGGTGGCGGCATAACCGCGGTCGGCTTCGGCGGTCGTAACGAAAGGCGAAAGCTCAAGCACCTTACCGTCCTTGGCGGGCAGAACAGCAGAGGGCACGACTTGGGCATGGAGTTGCGGCGCGAGGAGAGCGACCAAAAGGGCGGCGAGCAGGGGGGGTGGGAGTTTCATGGGTTTGGAGGGAACGCGAGGCACGGGTAAGGGAAATACAGCAGGGTGAGAATTGCGCGGCAGGGGCGACCGAGGTTAGGTTTAAGCACGATAATTTCTCCGCTCCCCCTCGCCCATAGACGTTCCGCGTGTCTTACTGGACTTTTTGCGACGAAGCTTCGGCGCTCCCCCACTTCGGCGTCACCGGAGCGATCCCACGGCCAAGGAATTTTTCGGCCAGAAGCAGTTCCGAGCTAGACAAAAAAGTCCAGATTGAGGCCGAATTCGTCTATGTCGAATTCGCGGGTATCGCGTATGGTTGCGGGCGTTCGATTCCAAGTTTCGTTCAACCCCAAACCCCAACGGCGACCACGCACGGATCTTTCCGCACCCTCTAATTCTGATCGCGCGTTTAGCCTAGCCGATCGTACACGCCTAGTTTCACCCATCCGGCGTTTTTGACCTCGGCAGTATCCCGTGTGAATGACTTTCTCAACCAACCAGACAACCCATCCCCTAACGTGAATCATTACTCCGCCCGCTCCCTGCGCTGCCTTCGACCGCTCTTTTGCTGCCTCTCTCTCTGCTACGTTCTCTCCCTTTCAGCCGCGCATGCCGCCACTCTCACCGGCAACGTCTCTAACGTCGCTACCCGCAATCTTCTTGAAGGCGCCCGGGTCGAAGTCCCCGCCCTCGGTCTCACGGCTCTGACCGATAATACGGGCCGCTACGTGCTCTCAGCTATCCCCGCGGGCACGCACGAAGTCGTCGTGACCTACGTCGGCCTCGATTCGGTCCGCACCACCGTCATCGTCGCCGACTCGGCCAGCACCGCGCGTGACTTCAATCTAACCAGCGTCGTCTACAAACTCGACGCCTTCAAAGTCACCGGTGAGCGCGAGGGCGGTGCCGCCGCGATCACCGCCCAGCGCAACGCCGAGAACGTGAAGAACATCGTCGCGATGGACTCGTTCGGAAACTTGCCGAACATGAATGCCGCCGAAGTTGCCATCCGCCTGCCCGGCGTCGCCGGCAATCTCTCGGACGAAAACCTCGTCGACGGATTCACGATCCGTGGTATCGGCCCGGGCCTCAACACCGTGACTCTCGATGGCTCGCCGCTCACCAGCCAAGGCGCCCTCAACCGTGCCACGAACATGAACAACCTCACGGGTTCCATGTTCGATCAAATGGAACTCACGAAGGGCCACATGCCCGACAAAGAGGCCGGCTCCATCGGCGGCACCATCAATCTCAA
>JGI25917J50250_1000343_pt1 | contig 12673 bp, 9 predicted proteins | sample LauGreSBDMM110SN_4_FD_50250 | JGI IMG/M metagenome (IMG submission 50250) | reverse complement strand
TGACCTTCCCAAGAAATGCCTTCTTCGATATTCGGAAAAACGTACCAAACCAAACTTCCATAAAGTAAAATAACAAGAAAAGAAAGTGCAACCAAGCGGTAGTATTTGGTTTTTATCCCTTTAAAGAAAATAAAACTTACCAATACATAAATCAAGCTGCTCGCGCCAATATGATACGCATCGCGGGCAATGATCCAAGTTAAGAAGCCCGAAAACAAAACGCCCAATCCTAAAATTTTCAAAGAGTTTTCTCTGTAAAAATAGCGAAGTGCGGCAATAAGAATAAAAAGCGGAATTGAATTGTTGTATAAATGTTCCGCATTTCCATGAATAAAAGGACTGAAAATAATACCGCGCAAACCCTCAAAAGATCTCGGGTAAATGCCGTAAGTCATTAAATCAATATGGAGTTTACGCTCTGCCCAAAAAGCAAACCAAATCGACAAAACCGAAAGCATTGGCAGAACAAAAACGGATAATGAAAATTTGAAATGGTTGTCGTTCATTTGGGGTGATGGGTTGTTGGTTGTTGGTTGTTGGTTGTTGGTTTCGAAAGTTTTCGGGATGCGTTTGAAGTTTCAAGTTTCAAGTTGCTTCTGATGACCTTTAAAACTCAAAAATAAATCCATTCTTCAAAAAGTGCTATTTTGTCAGTTTAGCGTAATTATATTGCAATGACTACTGCCCTAGCCCAGAATGAAGTGAAAAGCCCGGAACAAAAAACATCCTATTTTTCTTGGCACAAAAAAGCGACCAATCCCGATAGCTATCGGGACTCTTTTTGTGGTTAGAAAAATGGTTGTTTTTGTGAGGACTTGCAACGAAATGCTGGAANTAGCTTCAAAAAAAGAAATAGAATGTGTAATTTTGATTGCTGTTTTAGTTTAAAGAAAAATTACAGAACATGGAAGCTCCACTTGCCGAAAGAATTCGCCCTCAAAAGTTAGAAGATTACATTAGTCAAGCGCATTTGGTTGGTGAAAATGGCTCGTTGACGCATCAAATTGCCAAAGGAATTGTACCCAGTTTGATTTTTTGGGGGCCTCCAGGTACAGGAAAAACAACACTGGCTCAAATTATTGCCCAAGAATCAAAACGGCCATTTTATATTTTGAGTGCCATCAATTCTGGTGTAAAAGACATTAGAGAAGTGATTGAAAAAGCGAAACAAAGTGGTGGTCTTTTTACGGCAAAAAATCCGATTTTATTTATTGATGAAATCCATCGTTTTAGCAAATCCCAACAAGATTCACTTTTGGCGGCGGTTGAAAAAGGTTGGATTACTTTGATTGGTGCTACAACAGAAAATCCGAGTTTTGAAGTAATTCCTGCTTTATTGTCACGTTGTCAGGTTTATGTTTTGAATGCTTTTTCTAAAAATGACCTTGAAAATTTATTGCAAAGGGCTTTAACAACAGATGTTTTTTTGAAAGAAAAATCAATTAGTTTAAAAGAAACCAAAGCTTTGTTGCGCCTTTCGGGTGGCGATGGCCGGAAATTGTTGAATATTTTTGAATTGGTTATCAATGCATCTGAATCTAATGAAATTGAAATTACGAATGACAAAGTGTTGCATTTGGTTCAAAAAAATACCGTTTTGTACGATAAAACCGGTGAGCAACATTATGATATTGTTTCCGCTTTTATAAAATCAATCCGTGGAAGCGATCCGAATGGTACCGTTTATTGGCTTGCGAGAATGATTGAAGGTGGCGAAGATGTGAAGTTTATTGCCCGACGAATGTTGATTTTGTCGAGTGAAGATATTGGCAATGCCAATCCAACTGCATTTATAATGGCGAACAATACGTTTCAGGCTGTCTCAACGATTGGTTATCCAGAAAGCAGGATTATTTTGAGTCAGTGTGCTGTTTATTTGGCAACCTCTCCGAAAAGTAACGCAAGTTATTTAGCCATTGGCGAAGCGCAAAAAACGGTGAAATTAACGGGAGATTTACCCGTTCCGATTCACTTGAGAAATGCGCCTACAAAGCTGATGAAAGAATTGGATTACGGCGATGAATACCAATATGCTCACGATTATGCCAACAATTTTAGTAACCAAGAGTTTTTGCCTGATGAGATTGTCAATACTGCTTTTTATGTTCCAGGAAATAATTCTCGAGAAAATGGAACGCGCGATTTTTTAAAAAACCGCTGGAAAGAGAAATATGGTTATTGAATTTTAACCATCAAAGATTGAGAAATCAATAAATTTTGCTTGTAATATTCAAATATGATACTGTCTGATTTTACAGTTACAAGTCCATTATTTTCATTTGATTGACCAATGAAAATACTCGGATTTGAAGTGCGTAACAATTTTAAATAAAAATTAGGATCAGCGGAATCGGTAATTAGAAAACCATCTTGTATTTTTTTGGTGATATAAGTGTATTCAGCATAATTTACAGCTGTTTTTTCTTCTAAAACTTTTTCGACAACAGGCGCGTCTTGCTTTTCTTCATATTTGTATTTCAATAGTTTGAGGTCTTCTAAAGCGAAAGTAAGTGCTTCGTTATACGATTTTTCAAATTCTTTTTCTTTGCTTTTTCCGACTTTGCTGGTGTAAATAATATTATTTTGACAATCTTTTAAAGTCATTGTCAATTTGGTCATGAAATAGCCACTGCTTTCTTCTAAGTCAAAATACAAAGCTTTGCATTTGTCTTTAGCCAAATCCAACGGCAAAACTGCGTCATCGTAATAAACCGTTAAACCATTATTTGTTAAAAGAAACTTTGAGTTTGTGCTCAATCGGTATTGATTAGCCGATTTCTGAAACTGAAATTTCATAGGCACCACAATGTATTTGTAATCATTAATTGATTGTGAAGAGGCAATTAAAGAAATGAATAATAGAACAATTATTAAAGTGTATTTTTTCATTTTATAGGTAATTTTTCAAAGCAGATAAGTGGTCAATTTGTTTTATGTTTGCTGGAGTTTCACTAGGATTTACGCTGAAAAAAATGGCATCCATTCCGAAGTTAATTGCTCCTAAAACGTCGGCATCAATACAATCGCCAATCATAATGGCATTTTCTTTTTTTGCGTTTGCAGCAGTAATTGCGTAATCAAAAATGATTGGATTTGGTTTTTTTACACCCGCTTTTTCAGAATTAGTAATGGTCTTGAAATAATGACCAATTTTAGCATTCGTCAACTTTTTTTCTTGTACTTCAGCAAATCCATTTGTAATAATATGTAAATCATACTTTGGTTGAAGATAATCCAAAATAGCAATCGCTCCCTCGAAAAGGTGATTGTTTTCGGGCAAATAAGTCAAATAATCAACGGCAATTTTTTCAATTTCATCATCAGAAATAGCATAATTAATAGCGTCAAAACTATCTTTTAGTCTTTTGTACCGCAATTCGTTGTGGGTAATTTGATCCTTTTGATACAATTTCCAACATGCTTGATTAATCGGAATGTATGCTGTTATAAAATCCTCGATTTTAATTTCTGGGAAATCATTATTGAAAATCTGTTCAAAAGCCAAGTGAGAATTTTTGTCAAAATCCCAAAGTGTGTGGTCTAAATCGAAAAATACATGTTGAATAGTATTGCTTAAAATCATTTTTTAGATATTTTTTTATAAAATGCCTTCGTCTGCAAAACTATAATAGCCATTTTGAGTAATTATTAGATGGTCTAAAACGTTTATGTCTAAACTTTTACCAGCAGTCTTAATTTTTTTTGTGATTTCGATATCAGCTTCGCTTGGTTTCAAGTTTCCTGATGGATGATTGTGACAAAGTAGGATTCCCACTGCTCCACTTTCTAAAGCACTTTTAAAAATAATTCTTACATCCACTACAGTTCCTGTCATTCCACCTTTGCTCAATTGATTTTTTGCAATCACTTTGTTAGCATTATTTAAGTACAAAACCCAAAATTCTTCGTGGGGAAGTTCGCCAATAATAGGCTGCATGATTTCAAAAATAATTTTGCTTGAAGTAATTTTNGTTAGTTCNATAACTTCTTCTGAACGACGTCTTCTTGCCAATTCCATTGCAGCGATTATAGTCACTGCTTTTGCTTCTCCAATGCCTTTGAAATTACAAAGTTGACTTAGGTTTAACTTTCCTAGTTCGTTGAGATTGTTTGCAACACTTGCCAAAATCTTTTTACTCAACTCGACAGCAGATTCGTTTTTACTTCCAGATCCAATTAAAATGGCAATCAATTCAGCATCGCTCAAAACACTTTTGCCTTTCAGTATTAGTTTTTCTCGAGGTCGATCATCTTCTGACCAATTTTTTATTGAAATTGAATTGTTGTCCATAAGATACAAAAATTTTGTCAACTTAGTTTATTAATGCCTTGACATCGTCAAAATTTAATCCACCATAATTTCCTGAACTCATCAAAAGTAAAGCACTATTTTCTAGCTCTAATGCGAATAAATACGCTTTAAAATCTTTTGGATTGGTGTAAATAATCAAATCTTTTCTATTAAAAGCTGATGCAATTTGTTCGTAGGTAACCTCTTCAAGCTGTTTTATTTTTACCGCATCTGGCGAATAAAAAACAACGGCAACATCAGCGAATTCTAACGCTCCCTCATATTCCTGAAGAAATTCAGCATTTAAACTGCTGTAAGTGTGCAACTCTAAGCAAGCCACTAATTTTCGATTTGGAAATTGCTCTTTGACCGCTTTTGTGGTTGCTGCAACTTTACTTGGCGAATGTGCAAAATCTTTGTAGGCCACTTTATTTTTTGATTCAGCAATTTTTTCTAGACGTTTGGATGCGCCTTTAAAACTGGCAATTGCTTCATAAAATTCGGCTTCGTCAACGCCCATGTTTTGACAAATCCATTTTGCGCCAGCTAAGTTATTTAAATTATGTGCACCAAAAACTTCAATGGGCATATCTCCCTCTGGCGTTTCAAGAAGTGTAATTCCATTTTCAACTTTGTAATTTGGAGTGGAATAAGGTAGCTTTCTGATCGGATTTGTTGCAGATTCAGCAACATGTTTTACTTCAGCATCATCTTCGTTGTACACCAAAATTCCACCATTTGTGATTTTTTTGATAAAGATTTCAAACTGTTCTACATAATTTTCATAAGTAGGAAAAACATTAATATGGTCCCAAGCAATTCCAGAAATTAGGGCAATATTAGGTTGGTACAAATGAAATTTAGGCCTTCTGTCAATTGGAGAGGAAAGGTATTCATCGCCTTCGAGCACCATAAAATCATTCTCTTCAGTCAAATGAACCATGGTATCAAAACCTTCTAATTGTGCGCCAACCATGTAATCAACATCAATATTGTGGTAGTGCATCACATGCAAAATCATAGATGTTATGGTTGTTTTTCCGTGAGAGCCACCAATTACAACACGGGTTTTACTTTTAGATTGTTCGTATAAAAATTCAGGATAAGAATAAATTTTAAGTCCTAANTCTTGCGCTTTCAACAGTTCTGGATTGNCTGCTTTGGCATGCATGCCCAGTATGATTGCATCAATGTCTNTAGTTATCTTTTCTGGGAACCAGCCTAATTCTAATGGCAAAATTCCTTTTTTTTCTAATCGTGATTTTGATGGTTCAAAAATGGCATCGTCGCTACCGGTAACCTTGTAACCTTTATTGTGAAGGGCTAAAGCGAGGTTGTGCATTGCGCTTCCACCGATGGCTATAAAATGTGTTCTCATTTAGAATTTAGAGTTTAGAATTTAGAGTTTAGAATTTAGAATTTAGAAATTAGAATTTGGGATTTGGGATTTAGGATTTGACATTTTTAAAAATTTATACTCGAAAATAAAAAAATTAACTTTGTTTCTCGTATTCTTTTTTAAGTAACAAAGCTTTTTCAGGTTGACGCAATTTGTTGTTATATAAATCAACCAATTTTTGATATGATGTTGCTGATTTTCCAATCTTAAATGCAAAACTGTATTGTTTCTCAGCTTCTTTGTAACGGTTAAAATGTTCTGCAATTTTTCCTTTTGCAAGATAACCATCAACAGGAGAAATTTTGGAAAGCTCTTCCGCATAATGATTGGCTTTTTTTTCGCTACCACCCACAATTCCCGGCAGAATAAGGTACAACTCTATCAGTGCCCATCGCGCTTCAATGTGTTTTGGATTAAGTAAAATGGCTTTCTCAAAAGCAGATTTCATATCACCGACCAGAGACAATGCAACAAATTTATTGCTTTCTTTTGCTTTCATTCCCAAAGCACCGCCATATTTGTAGGAATAATTGGCTTGATCAGGTTTTAAATCCTTGAGTTTTTTGTAATAAAATATTGATTTATCCCAGTTTTTAAAACTACCATTGATATCTCCCAAATATTCTATCGCTTTGAGATGATTGGCATTTTGAGTCAAAAACTTTTCAAATAAAGGTTTCGCGAGAACGAATTTTTGTTGCTGAAATAAAGTTTCCGCTTTTTCAAAATCGGTTTGTCCTTGCATACAAATCGGAAATAAGATTAATAACAATAAAAAATACTTCATTTTCTTGTTTTGAACCTCAAAAATAGTAAAATCGAATTTAAGATTGTGAAAAATTACAGAAATTTTATTACACGAATTGCTTGAAAAACACACAAATCAAATTGCTTGAACATCAAGCATTTTTAAATTTGAATTATTAAGTGTTTTATTTTTTATTAACCAAAAAATAATTAGCGATTAGTTTTTCGACTAATTCATCTTTGGTTAGGTGATGAAATATGGTTTTGAATTTATCTTTCAACTCTAAATCTAAAGTATGATTTAGTTTGGTTTTAAAAATTTGCTTTGCCCACAAAAGCGCATTATTGTCTTCTATATTTTGACCATTTGGCTTTTCTATTTTATGAAATTTTATGCCGAGTGCTTTTTCGAAATTTTGAATTTCGTTTTTTTCATCCTCTTGTAAAATTGTTAAAGAAAGTCCCTTTGCCCCTGCCCTTGCTGTTCTTCCGCTTCGGTGCACATAGGTCTCAAAAACTTCTGGCAAATGATAATTGACTACATAAGTCGTTTCTGGAATATCTAATCCGCGCGCAGCCAAATCTGTTGCAATCAGAATTTTGATGTGCCCAGCACGAAATTGCTCCATAATTTTGTCGCGAATCGGTTGCGTTAAACTCCCATGAATTGCACCAGACGAAAACCGATTGATGGCTAAATTTTTAGCTAATTTGTTTACAGCTGCTTTTGTTTTGCAAAAAATAATTCCTCTTTCACCCTCCTTAAGGTTAAGAAAGTGCATCAAAACATCTAATTTTTCGATTGGTTCAAGCACTAGGTATTGGTGATCAATCCCCAAATTACCAACTGTTTGCATGTCAGCACTAACTTGAGTAATGGATTTTGACATGTAATTTTGAGCCAATTGCTTTACATTGCCGGGTAAAGTAGCAGAGAACAACCAAGTTTTTCTATTCTTGGGTAAAAAGCTAATAATTTCTTCAAGACTTTCTTTTAATGCGGTTGCCATTTCGTCGGCCTCATCAAGAATTAAAAATTTACATTCTTTCAGATCTAAAGCATTTTTATTAATCAAATCTAGCAATCTGCCGGGCGTTGCGACTACAATATGCGTTTCGTTTTTCAGACTTTCAATTTGCGGCTTAATTGGAATGCCACCGCAGGTGGAAACTATTTTTATTTTGGGTAAATATTTCGCAAATTCATGTAAGTTAGCAAATATTTGATTTCCTAATTCTCGTGTTGGAACAAGAATAACTGCTTGAATTTTAAAATTTTCAGCATCTATTAATTGCAAAATAGGCAAACCGAAAGCGATTGTTTTTCCTGTTCCCGTTTTTGCCAATCCAATAAAATCAGTTTTGTTTTCAAGTAATATTGGAATTGCTTTTTCTTGAATTTCTGTTGGTTGCTCAATATATAATTCTTTGATGGCTTTGAGCAGCTGCTCTTGAATGCCCAATTCTGAAAATGCTGATTCCATTTGCTGATTTACTTTTTATTGGAGTTTTAATAAATATAAATTTGTTTATAAACCGATTGCCCTAGCCTTGATTGCAGCGATATCCATTGGTCTCGGNGNTCGAGACCAATGATTTAGCGGAAAGCGAGATTAGCTTCAAAAAAAAACTAATCTTCTTCGTTCATTATTTTTTCACGGTATTTTTTACCGACCATAAGCGTGAGTTTTATCTTATAATCTTCGACCAACCACTCTCTATAATTTTTACTACAATGACTTAAACAATTTGAATAGCGACGAATTCTGCATTCAATGTCGTCATGAAGTTCTTTCATTAAAGCTTTGGCTTCGTTTAAACTGTCTGTATTGTCCACACACATTGCTGCATGTTGGTCTATCATTTGCTCGAGCACGACTTTAGATCTCAAATTGAGTTTAATAACTTGCTTGTGTTCTTCTTCGACGTCAAAAGTTATGACTGCTGTTTTGCTAAATTTCGCTCTTAAATCCGCCGGCATTTGGTATTTAAAAAACATTTCAATTTCTTGATCATCTCGTAAGTTCTCTAAATAAAATTCTGGAGATTTAAAAATATGTTGCCAATCTACGGGAGCACTCCAAAGTCCAAATCGTGCTGCATTATTACCAAGATCAATTACATTGAAATTGTCTTTATTTGCTAATTTTCGAGAACCGCGACCTATCATCTGGTAATATAAAGTCAGTGATTTTGTAGCGCGATTCAATATGATGGTTTCAACCGTAGGNTCGTCAAAACCTGTTGTTAAAATTCCTACTGATGTTAAAATGGCATCAGGCGTATGCTTGAACCATCTCAAAATTTCTTTTCTATCTTCTGCTGTGTTGGTATTGTCTAAATGGCGAATCTCATATCCAGCTTCTCTAAAAGTTTCATAAACGTAAAGAGAAGTGCTAATTCCGTTGTTAAAAATCAGTGTTTTTTTTCCAAGAGATTTTTCTACGTAGGCATGTAACAATTTTTCTTGCATCACCATATTGGAGTATAAATCATCAGAAGATTTAACGGTGTAATCGCCGTTGATTCCCACTTTTAAAGAAGTCAAACCAACATCGTAACTATACGTAATTGCTTTGGCAAGAAAACCATTTTCTATTAGTGATGAAATGGTGTCGCCAACAATCAACTCGTCGTAATTTTCGTTCATCGGTAACTTTACATTTGAACTTAAAGGAGTTGCTGTAACACCTAAAATAAAGGCATTTGTAAAAGAACCTAATAATTTTCTAAAAGAGTTATAATGCGCTTCATCAATAATTACCAATCCAACATTGTCAATTTGAAGCAATTCGTCATTTAATCTATTTTTGAGGGTTTCAACCATTGCGACAAAGCAAGAATATTCATTTTGGTCCGGCAATTCCTTAATTTTGCTATTGATGATTTTGTTTTTTACTTCAAAACCTTTCAGCATTTTAGAAGTTTGCTTACACAATTCGATGCGATGGGTTAAAACAACGACTTTTTTGTTGTGTGTTGCTAAATAACGACGCACAATTTCAGAAAAAATTACCGTTTTTCCACCACCAGTAGGCAATTGATACAAAAGTCTATAATTGGAATTCGTGTTGTCCATTCGTTCAAAAATAGCATCTATATCGCCTTTTTGATAACCATAAAGTTCCTTTTTGTCTTCAATTTCTACTTCTGTTTCTTTGTGTGGCATTGTTATTTTGGATTCTTAACTTTGGTTTTTTCAGATTTGCAAAAGTACACCTAAAAAAAGGTTATTCGGGCAAAATGAAGTTAAAATAATCCAAATAATAAACTTCTAAAAATGAAAAAAGCCCAATAAAATGGGCTTTTAAAAATATTATGGGTAATGACACTATTTAATAAATTCTATTTTCTGGGCTTCCTCGGCATTTACACTATCAAAAAAACCTTGCTCTTCCATCCATTCGTCACTGTATATTTTGCTCATATAACGTGAGCCATGATCTGGAAAAATTGCAATTATATTACTATTTTCATCAAATTCGCCTTCTTCATCAAATTGTCTAATGGCTTGAATTACGGCTCCTGACGTATATCCTAAAAATAGTCCTTCAGTTCTGGTTAATTCTCTTGCGGCGTGTGCACTTTCTTCATCAGATACTTTGGTAAACTTATCAATTACATCAAAATCTGTTGCAGATGGAATTAAATTTTTACCTAAACCTTCAATCCTGTAGGGATAAATTTCGTCGTTGTCGAATTCTTTGGTTTCGTGGTATTTTTTTAAAACAGATCCAAAAGCATCAACGCCTAATATTCTAATGGNTGGATTTTGTTCTTTCAAGTATTTTGCTGTTCCAGAAATTGTTCCACCAGTTCCGCTACAAGCAATTAAATGGGTTATTTTTCCGTTAGTTTGTTTCCAAATTTCTGGACCGGTTGTTTTGTAATGTGCATCAATATTAAGTTGGTTGAAATATTGATTGATGTAAACAGAACCTTTGGTTTCTTCGTGCAAACGTTTTGCAACACTGTAATAAGAGCGCTCATCGTCTGCTGAAACATTAGCTGGACAAACATAAACCTTTGCTCCAAGACTGCGCAACATGTCAATTTTATCTTTAGAAGATTTTGAACTTACCGCCAAAATACAATTGTATCCCTTGATAATGCTGACCATTGCAAGACTAAAACCGGTATTGCCGGATGTAGTTTCAATAATGGTATCGCCTGGTGTTAAAATACCTGTGCGTTCTGCCTCTTCAATAATGTATAATGCAATTCTATCTTTAGTTGAATGCCCGGGATTAAAAGCTTCTACTTTTGCATAAAAGTTCCCTTTTAATCCTTGGGTTATTTTATCTATTTTGATAAGTGGTGTGTTACCAATCAATTCTAGAACATTATTATAAGCTTTTATTTCTTCTTTCATAAAAAAAATAGTTTATCGAAGTATATTTANAATAAAAAACACCACTTCAAAACTTTGCAAAATTAAGCAAAAAAATTAATTATTTTTCAATTTTTTCTAATTCTAGTACAAAACTAAATTCTTTCGCTACTTCCTTTAACGCTTCAAATCTCCCTGATGCACCGCCATGACCTGCATCCATATTGGTATTTAAAAATAAAACGTTATTATCTGTTTTAGAAGCCCGCAATTTCGCAACCCATTTTGCAGGTTCCCAATACTGCACTTGAGAATCATGCAAACCTGTAGAAACATACATATTAGGATATTCTTGAGCCACGACATTATCGTAAGGAGAATAAGACTTCATGTATTGGTATGCTTTCTTTTTGTTTGGATTTCCCCATTCGTCATATTCTCCGGTGGTTAATGGAATAGAATCGTCTAACATGGTGGTAATTACATCAACAAAAGGCACTTGAGCAATAATTCCGTTGTAAAGTTGCGGCGCCATATTTACAATTGCTCCCATCAACAAGCCGCCAGCAGATCCTCCTTCGGCATAAAGGTGTTGAGGAGAAGTAAATTTCTGTTCAATTAAAAACTTTGAACAATCGATAAAATCGGTAAATGTATTTTTCTTTTTCATTAATTTACCATCTTCATACCAAGTTCGTCCGAGTTCTTCGCCACCCCGAATGTGTGCAATTGCAAAAATAAATCCCCGGTCGAGCAAACTCAATCTAGAAGTCGAAAACGTGTCTTCCATCGAATAACCATAAGAGCCATAAGCATATTGCAACAAAGGATTTTTCCCGTTTTTAATCATTCCTTTTTTGTAAATAATCGAAATTGGCACCTTTGTTCCATCCGTTGCGGTTGCCCAAATTCTCTCTTCGTTATAATTGTTTTTATCAAAATTACCTCCCAAAACTTCTTGTTCTTTTAAAACTGTTTTTGTTTTGGTTTTCATATCAAAGTCAATTACCGACGAAGGCGTTGTTAACGATTGGTAACCATAACGCAAAATATCGGTGTCAAAATCAACGTTGCTGGTTGTGTAAGCAGTATAGGTTTCGCTATCAAATGGCAAATAATAATCATTTTCTCCAACCCAAGGTTTGATTCTGATTTTCGTAAGTCCGTTATTTCGTTCTTTAATGACTAAATAATTTTTGAAAATATCTATATCTTCTAACAAAACGTCTTTTCGGTGCGGGATTAAATCCCTCCAATTTTCTTTAGAAGTAGCATTTTCTGACGTCTTCATCAGTTTGAAATTGGTTGCTTTGTCCAAATTAGTTAAAACATAAAAACTGTCGTCAAAATGCTCGATGCTATATTCTAAACCTCGATTTCTTTTCTGAAAAACCTTAAATTTATCATTAGGATTGTCCGCCAAAAGTATTTGATATTCAGTTGTTAATGTACTTCCAGATTCAATAATTAAATATTTTCGAGATTTTGTTTTGCTAATATCTACATTAAAAGTTTCATCTTTTTCTTCATAAACCAACTCGTCTTCTTTTGAATCTGTGTCTAAAACATGTTTAAAAATTTTATCAGATCGAAGTGTAATTTTGTCTTGCGTGGTATAAAACAAAGTCTTATTATCGTTTGCCCAAACAGCGCTGCCTTCGGCATTTTCGATTTTGTCAGCCAAAATTTCTCCTGTAATTAGATTCTTTATTTGAATAGTATAAATTCTTCTTCCGACAAAATCTACAGAAAAAGCTGCAAATTTATTGTCTGGACTGATGGCTAAATTGTTCAATTGAAAAAAAGATTTTCCTTTTGCAAGTTCGTTACAATCGAATAAAATTTCTTCTTCCGCAGAAAGTGTTTCCTTTTTTCTGGCATAAATCGGATAATCTTTGTCTTTTTC
>JGI25917J50250_1000339_pt1 | contig 12721 bp, 9 predicted proteins | sample LauGreSBDMM110SN_4_FD_50250 | JGI IMG/M metagenome (IMG submission 50250) | reverse complement strand
GAGGCAGCCGCCATTGTCTCGGTAACTGTTTCCCGCTTCATCGCAACAATCAGCGCCTCCAACTCTGCTGCTCCTGTTTGTCCAGGAGGAAATACCTGGAAATCCCAGCAAGCCTCCTCAATCGCGGGAACAGCCTGCTGGGCTTCAAATCCCACCATCTGCTCCACTTGGGCTGGATCAGTTAAGGGAAGTTTAATCACTCGCGTAAATACAGCCGGCCCCCCCAAACAGAGGGAGCAAAAACCACTTTTGATCCCCATCTCCTTAGCCAAAGTTCCGACCGCTTGCAAAACTGCAGGAAAAAATTCAGCCGGCTTGGTTGGATCCGAGCTCAACTCCATCGCTCTCAACATGGTGAAAACGGGAAAACCTTTTTTATCAGGGGAAATTTCACCTATCCGCACCTCCCCTGCCCCCACATCCAAAACCAGCCTTCGCGTAAATGTCGGCATGAGAAAAAAAGGCCGTGCGGCTAAGGCTTTTTCGGTTGCGGGTACCGTTTGTAATCCTTCGGCCAAAATGGGGTGTCATAAATCGGCAACAACGCCCCATTGACCTCCTGCGCCTCAGCACTCTTATTCCAATCTAGATCCTTCTTTCCACCACGCCCGCTCGGACCTTTTTCTTTTGCCGCCTGCAAATCAAACGACTCCTCAACTGGAGTCCCAGCCTCGCTCGCTTCCACCTTCAAGTTCATCATTCCCTTAGACCAATCGCCCTCGCCATTCGCTTTCAGCCCGGCAAAGCGAAGAACCGACGCGGGGGGGAGAAAAACACCGGCAAACTGCTTGTTTCCTCCCGGAACGTCTCGATACGTTGCCTCCCCAGTCAAAACCACATACTTCTCCGTCGGCTTTCCTCCCTCAGGATTTGGAACACCCTCATATCCCTCTAGGTAAAATTTGAACTTCACTTCGGGGGTGAATTTATTCGTTGTCGAAAAAGGCACGTCGATTCTTAACCATTTGGCCGCTTGCGTAGCATTTTTATTATCAACCGTTGGCTCCGACTTTCCCCCTGAGCCAACTGAATCGGGCACCGTGACCAATTCGATCTCCAGATCTTGGATTTTTCCAAACTCTAGATTCGGTTTCTCCTTTTTCGCCTCTTGCGCTTCCAGCCCTAGGGGTAAGCCCACCAACAAAGTTCCAAACATAAGCATTTTTAAAAAGCTCATCCTCATAATCTAAAGGGGCTAGTTTGAGGGTCAATGGAATTGAACCCACTTCCCACCAACACTCTGCGGAAAAGTTAACCCTTCGGGTCGTACGCTAAATTAGGCCTCAACCACCTCTCCGCCTCCCCAACAGCTACCCCTTTGCGCGAGGCGTAATCCTCAACCTGATCCTTCCCCACCGGACCCACCGCAAAATATCGCGCCTCCGGATGCCCAAAATAAAGGCCACTCACCGAACTTGCCGGTGTCATGGCACAGTTCTCCGTCAGCTGAATGCCGACACTCTCCTCCGCATTCAGCAACGCCATCAGGCCCCTCTTCTCCGTATGATCCGGGCAAGCCGGATAACCCGCAGCCGGCCGAATCCCACGGTACTTCTCATCAATCAAATCCTCCTTGGACAACCCCTCCCTCTTTCCAAAGCCCCACGCCTGCCTCGCGATCTCATGCATTTTTTCGGCAAAGGCCTCTGCACACCGATCCGCTAAAGCCTTCAACATGATCGCCTGATAATCATCATTTCCTTTCTCCAGCTCTTTTGCCCAATCCTCAACTCCATGCCCCGCCGTGACGGCAAATGCCCCCAAATAATCCTTTTTCCCACTACTCACCGGAGCGACAAAATCGGAAAGGCACCGGTTGGGTTCCCCATCACTCCGCGCCATCTGCTGCCGCAATCCATGAACTCGAGCCCGCACCTTCTTCCGCGAATCATCCTCAAACAACAAAATGTCATCCCCCTCCGAATTCGCCGGGAAAAAGGCCATCACGCCTCTCGCTCGAACCCTTCGATCCTGCAAAATCTTTTCTAAAAGAATCTGCGCATCCCCATAAAGCTTCCGGGACTCCACTCCCACAACCGGGTCATCAAAGATTTTAGGAAATCGCCCCCGCAACTCCCATGCATGAAAAAACGGCGACCAATCGATATAATCTGCCAACTCCCGCAACGGAAAATCCTCAAAAACCTTTACCCCTAAAAACTCCGGTTTTTCTGGCTCCCTCGACCAGTCAAACTTAGCCGCCCTTTTTCTAGCATCCCCAATCGAAAGCAACTTTTGCGCTGCCCGCCTCGTTTCGTAATCCTTACGGGCCTTGGCTTGATCCGCCTGCACCTGCGTCAGATAGGCCCCTCGATTCTCGGCCGATAGCAGTTTTTGCGCTACTCCCACCACCCGCGATGCGTCAATCACATGGACCACCGAACCGCAATAAGCAGGTGCAATTTTAACCGCTGTATGCGCCGCACTCGTTGTTGCTCCACCAATCAGCAGAGGAATCTCAAACTTCTCCCGCGTCATCTCCTCCGCCACTGTTACCATTTCATCCAACGAGGGGGTAATCAGCCCGCTCAAGCCAATCACATCCACCCCATGCGACTTCGCCTCGGCCAAAATCTTTTCGCAAGGCACCATCACCCCAAGATCGATTACCTCATACCCGTTGCAGGCCAGCACTACCCCCACAATATTTTTTCCAATGTCGTGCACATCCCCTTTCACCGTCGCCATGAGAATCTTGCCCGCCCCCTTGCTCTTGTCCCCAGACGCCTCCTTCTCCTTTTCCATAAAGGGAGTTAAATAAGCCACCGCTTTTTTCATCACTCGTGCGCTTTTCACTACTTGAGGCAAAAACATTTTGCCCTCTCCAAAAAGATCCCCAACGTGCCTCATCCCCCCCATCAGCGGTCCCTCAATCACCTCCAAGGGCGACCATACTTTTGACGCGCCTCCTCCGTATCTGGATCAATAAAATCGGTGATTCCCTTTAAAAGGGCGTGGAGCAGCCTTTCGTCCACCGATCCTTTTCTCCAGGCCTCATCTTTCACAACCGCTTTTCCTCCCGACTTCACCGTCTCCGCATACTCTAACATTCTCTCCGTCGCATCCGGCCTGCGATTCAGCAGCACATCCTCCACTCTCTCCTTGAGCTCGGGGGGAATCTCCTCATACACCGCCAGCTGTCCTGCATTGACGATCGCCATGTCCAGCCCCGCTTGAATCGCATGATAGAGGAAACAGGCGTGCATCGCCTCCCGTACCGTCGTGTTCCCGCGAAAGGAGAAAGAAATATTGCTCAGCCCGCCACTCGTTTTACATCCTGGCATTGTTTTTTTGATCTCACGAACCGCCTCAATAAACTCCACCGCATAGTTGTTGTGCTCCTCAATACCCGTGGCCACCGTCAAAATATTCGTATCAAAAATAATATCTTGCGGCGCCAGGCCCGCTTTCTCCGTCAGGAGCTGATAAGCTCTTCGGCAAATGGCCACCTTTCGCTTTGCATCTGCCGCTTGCCCCTCCTCATCAAACGCCATGACAATAACCGCCGCACCATACCGGCGAACTTTTTTTGCCTGCTCCAGAAATATTTTCTCACCCTCCTTAAGGCTGATCGAGTTCACGATCGCTTTGCCTTGAACACACTGCAACCCAGCCTCAATTACCGACCACTTCGAGCTATCCAAAATAAAGGGAACGCGCGCGATTTCTGGCTCACTCCCGATGAGATGGAGGAAGCGCGACATACTTGCCTCCCCGTCCAAAAGAGCCTCGTCGAAATTTAAATCGATTAGATTCGCCCCTGCTTCCACCTGCTGACGAGCCACCGCCACCGCCTCCTCAAACTTCTCCTCTTTGATCAAAGCGGAAAACTTCGGCGAACCGGTCACATTCGTCCGCTCCCCAATCGCCGTAAATGATCCCCCCGTCCCAATGGCATACGGCTCCAAGCCAGAGAGCACCGTTTCCCGAGCAGGCGTGGGGACAACCCTTGGCTTGGCTTTTGCCACCGCCTGTCCAATGACAGCAATATGATCCGGGGTGGTTCCACAGCAGCCTCCCACCATGTTTAAGAACCCAGCCTGCGCAAACTCCCCCAAAACCTCCGCCATCTGCTCAGGCGTTTCGTCATATCCACCAAAGGCATTGGGTAACCCAGCATTGGGATAACAACTCACAAAACAGTCTGCGATTTTCGAAAGAGTCGCCATGTACGGTCTCATCTCCTTCGGACCCAGCGCACAGTTAATTCCGACGCTGAACGGACGGGCATGACGGATCGAGTGCCAGAAGGCTTCTGTGGTTTGCCCCGACAAAGTTCTTCCCGACGCATCGGTGATCGTGACCGAGATCATGACCGGTAGCCGGAACCCCAACTCATCAAACACCTCCTCCATCGCCCAAAGGGCTGCCTTCAAATTCAATGTGTCAAAAGTGGTTTCGGGCAAAAGCACGTCCACCCCACCCTCAATCAGTGCCCGTACCTGCTCCCCATACGACTGGGCCAACTGCGTAAAGGTCACCGCTCGGTACTCCGGCCGATTTACATCGGGCGACATGGAGGCGGTTCGATTGGTCGGGCCAACCGCCCCAGCCACCCAAGCCACTTTTCCAGGATTCGCAGCTAAATACTCATCCGTGACTTTTCTCGCCAAACGAGCAGCTGCCAGATTGATGTCCCGCACCGCTCCCTCTAACCCATAATCCGCTTGCGAGATCGAGGTGGAGTTNAAGGTGTTGGTCTCAATGATTCCCGCCCCCGCTTCCAAATAGGCCCGATGAATCGCCCCAATTACGTCCGGGCGAGTGAGACATAAAAGATCGTTATTTCCCTTCAGATCACTCGGGTGGTTAGCATACAGCTCTCCACGGAAATCTNTCTCTTGCANCTTGTGCCTCTGAATCATCGTNCCCATCGCCCCGTCCATCATCACAATCCGCTCCCCCAGCGCTTTCTCTAGCTGGCTNCTCCGCAGGGTGACTCGCTCCCTTGTTTCCATGAGAAAANCCTAGAGAAAAAGCCTCTTCTGTCCACTAATATATCAGCTTATCATGATATATCGATGGATCACTTAGAAGCATGGAACCTTTGCCTTGGCCAAATTCCTCCGTGGGATACTCTTTTCAGCTTCTCGGCGCTGTCGTCTAGAGGCCTAGGACAGGTCCCTTTCAAGGACCATACACGGGTTCGAATCCCGTCAGCGCCAACTACTTTTTCGCCGCTCCCAACCAGGCCTCCGCTAAAGCCCAATCGGCAGGAACGGTGATTTTTAAATTCGGCTCATTCGCCTCAACCAGAACCCCCTTGACCCCCACCATTTCGGCCGCCGCCAAACAGTCAGTGANNATCTTTCCGCCCTCGCGGGCCTTCCCCAATCCCGACCGTAAAACCTCACTCCGCACAACTTGCGGTGTCTCCATCCTCCACAGCCCCTCCCGATCTAGTAAGCGCACCACTTTCCCCATCTCATCCGCCTCCCGAACTGTGTCGGTCATTTTTCGCGCTGCTGCCGCCGCACCCGTTCGCTCAGCACTNGCCATCACTCTCTCCACCAGNCCAACACTCGTCAGNACNCGTGCCGCGTCATGTACCACCACCCACTCCACTCCACTTCCCANGGCTTTTAATCCCTCCAAAACAGAATCTTGCCTCTCTTTTCCCCCCACAATCACCTCCACCCTCCCCGACTCTTTTCCATACTCTCTTTGAACCCAAGCCAACACCTCCTGCCTGACATCCTCCCGCACCGTCACCACCACCTTTTCAATTCCACCGCACTGGAGCAGAACCCCGAGCCCGTAAGACAACACCGGGCGGCCCGCAATGGCTGTGATCGATTTATCGTGGCCCAGCCGACGCCCCTGCCCAGCCGCCAAAAGAATCGCGCCCGCCGAACCTCTCACGGACGAGAACGCTCGATCGTGGCAGATTTCTTCTCCGGCCGCTTCCGCTCCTCACTCTCCGACTGAGCCGAGTCATCGTTGTAAAAAAGAACTCCATGCTTCCGCAAGTTCGCCATCAGATTTTTCATATCCTGAGCCATTTTTTCATCTTTCATCACCGCATAGAGTGGCCCTTTGCCATTTTTTGCCTCGTCCAAAAGCTCCTGCGCGGACTTGGCGAAGCCCTCCACCCGCCTGGCTGCTCCGCGAATCTCATCCAATGCAGGCCCCGCCGACGCGAGCATCGCGTTCAACCCCGCCTCCTGCTCCCCCTTGACCCGTGTGCCCGACAGAATGAATGTTCCGTCCAATGTCTCAGGCGGCACAACCCGCACGAAGCGATCCCCCAACATTCCATACTGATCAATGCGGAACTTCGAATTCGTTGGCAACTGCGTTCCCTGATCAATCCTGAGCGTCAACTCGACGTAGTTTTGACCCACCCGATAGATCGGAGTGTCCGACACGATCCCGATTTGAGCCCCCCGCAAAAGTACTTTGGAATTTTTTAAAATATCCCGCGCGTCCTCAAACTCGACAATCACAGGATAAGTCTTTCGGAAATAGTTTCCCAACTTCCCAAAAGCCACGATCAAACCAGCCATCGCCAGTAAGCCGGCTAAAACAAAGAAACCTACTTTTGTCTCAATACTGCTTTCTTTCATAAGACTCCTTTCCTTTATCCCGTAATTCCAATCCCTTCAGCATGCCCACGAACAAAGTCGCGCACCAGCGGATCCTCGCATCGATCCACCTGCTCTGGAGTGCCTTCAAAGTATATTTTGCCCTCGTGCAGATAGGAAATCCGATCTCCCACCATCCTTGCACTCACCATATCGTGCGTCACCACAATCGACGCCATCCCAAACATCTTGCCTAAATGAAGAATCAGCCGGTTGATACTATCCGCCACGATCGGGTCCAATCCGGTGGTTGGCTCATCATAAAGCATAATGTCTGGACGACAGATAATCGCCCGAGCTAAGGCCGCCCTTTTTTTCATCCCCCCACTCAACTCCGCTGGCATCTTTTCCTCTGTCCCGCTTAAGGAAACAATCTTCAGCGCCTCCGCAACCTTTTGTCGTAACACACCCTCACTTTTCTCCCCCTGCTCACGCAGCGGAAACGCTAGATTATCAAAGACAGACAGAGAATCGAATAAAGCGGCCCCTTGAAAAAGCATGCCAATCTTCCTTCGATACGGATTCCACTCCTCCTCACTCAACCCCGTGAGCTTCTTTCCCTCAAAGAAAACTTCCCCCGCCTCCGGCTGGAGCAATCCCATGATGACCCGCAACATCACGCTCTTCCCGCATCCACTTCGCCCAATCACCACCACCCGCTCCGCCGGCCCGACCCGAAGATTTACCCCACGCAACACCTCCTGCCCTCCCATGCTTTTGCGTATTCCTTTGAGTTCGAGCATAGGATCCTTAGTTCGAGTAAAGCAGTGCGTTGAGAAGAATTGTCAGAAAAAAGTTTACGATCAAGAGGGTCAGAGAGGCGTTGACCACCGCCTCGGTCGTTGTTTTACCCACCCCCGCAGTTCCCGGAGGGCAGTTCATCCCCTTGTGGCATGCAATCGCCGAAATAATCACCGCAAAAATAACGACTTGATCAAAGCAATCACCACATCCTTGCTGTCAGTAAACTTAATCGTGTTGTCCCAATAGTACGCTCCATCAACCCCGAAGATTTTTACCGCGACGAAGTATCCACACCCGATCCCCGTCACTAAGGCCAGCCCTGTTAAAATCGGAGCGGAAATCACCAGCGCCAAAAACCTTGGTACGATGAGATACTCCGTTGGATAAACCCCCAGGGCACGTAAGGCATCTACCTGCTCCGTAATTTTCATTGAGCTAAGCTCCGCGGCCATCGCCGCCCCCACCCTGCCCGCCAATAGCAAACAGCACAGCACTGGCCCCAACTCCCGGCACATCGCAATCGAGACCGTCGGCCCGATCGCCGACTCCATTCCAAACCTTTTAAACTGAAACCAAACCTGCGCCGCAAAAACCGCTCCAGTAAAGGCACCCGTCGTTAGTACGACCACTTGAGATCGAATTCCAATAAAGTACATCTGCTCGAAAATCTGATCCCACCGTAATCGATACTGAACCATGCTTCGCAACGTATCCCCTAAAAGCATGAAAACCGCCCCCGCAGTTCGACAGGAGTCCGTAAAAACGGCTCCTACATGACTCACCAGCTTCAAGACACTCCCCATCTTTCTGTTCTAGGCAACACCCCCGCCCGCATCAAGTCGACCGCCCGAACCAACGCGAAAGTTCCCCTACTTCCAACTCATCCAACCTCACCACCTCCCGATCCACCCCCTCCAAATGTCCCCCTGGATGAGTCGTTGTCACCCCCACCACTTTCATTCCCGCCGCCCGCCCTGCCTCTACCCCCGCCGGCGCATCTTCAAAAACCACACACTGCGCAGGATTCGCATCCAATCTCCTGGCTACCTCCAAAAAAACATCCGGCGCCGGTTTTCCCCTCTTCACATGCTCCGCTGTTACCGCTGTCTGGAAAAAATCCCCTAACCCCAGCAATCCCAACCCCAACCGAACATTCTTATCCTCCGTGGATGACCCAATGCCACACGCGATCCCCTCTTTTTTCAGCCGCTCCAACCACTCCCGAACCCCGGGAAGGGACTCGATCCCCCAATCCTTTACCACCTCCCGATACAACTCCTCTTTTCGCGAACTCAGCCTCTGAATTTCTGCCAGATCTTCCGACCACTTCAGCATATCTCGCATAATCTCAACATTTCTCCGGCCAAAACCCTTCAAAAAATGCCCCTCGGGCAAAATCCTCCCCTCCTCCTTGGCCAACCGCTCCCAACTTTCTTCATGGTGCCGTGAACTATCCAGGATTACCCCATCCCAATCAAAAATAGCTGTCCACTGTGCTTTCATCTCCAGCGGGCATAGCGGTTCACCTTCCCACTTTCAAACTTTCCTCCTTCCGCCATCCTTGCCCCATGTCCGCCAAGCCCCTTGAAAAGCTCAACGCCCAACCCAGCGACGCCGTCGATCTTTCNCTTCGCCCNTCTCGCCTCGCCGACTTCACCGGCCAACCGAANCTGAAGGATCGCCTNGGAATCCTTCTCGACTCCGCCCGCGCTCGCNCCCAACCCCTCGATCACCTTCTCCTCAGTGGACCTCCGGGACTCGGGAAAACCACTCTCGCCCACATCTTGGGCGCGGAAATGAATGCCACCGTTCGCACCACCTCGGGTCCCGCGATTGAAAAAGCAGGCGATCTCGCCGGTCTCCTCACTGGACTTCAGGAGGGAGATATCCTCTTCATCGATGAAATTCACCGCCTGTCCAAAGTCATCGAAGAGTATCTCTACCCCGCCGTTGAGGACTTCAGGATCGATATCGTTATCGACCAAGGCCCGGCCGCTCGCTCCGTCCGCCTGAATCTCCCCCGCTTCACCCTCATCGGTGCAACCACCCGCGCCGGCCTCCTCAGTGCCCCCCTTCGCTCCCGTTTCGGAGTCGCCCACCGTCTCGACTACTACTCCGTAGAGGACCTGACCTCGATCGTGCGCCGCTCCGCATCCCTCCTCGGAGTGAAACTCGATGACTCCGCCGCCCCCGAAATTGCACGCCGTTGCCGAGGCACCCCCCGAATCGCCAACAATCTTCTGCGCTGGGTCCGCGACTACGCCCTCGCCCGCACCCAAGGAATCGCTACCGCCCCCACCGCCATCGCCGCACTCGAGATGCTTGAGATCGACCAGCACGGCTTAGACGAAATGGATAAACGACTCCTTCAAGCCCTGACGGGAAAATTAAAAGGTGGCCCCGCCGGACTCCACTCCCTCGCCGCCTCAGTGGGAGAAGAGCCTGGTACTCTCGAAGAGGTTCATGAACCTTACCTGATTCTCGAGGGCTACCTTCAACGCACGCAGCAAGGCCGCGTGGCTCTCCCCCGCGCTTATGAAGTTCTTGGCCTCAAACCCCCCGCCTCCCAAGCCACTCTTCTCTAAACGTTAGGCCGAAACATCGGCATGAATTTTTTCCCGTTTCTTCTTCTTAGCTATCTCTTGGTAGCTCCAGCAGCCCAGGCAGAAACGCTTTGGCCGCCCCGCGGAAATAATCGTCCCCTCATCGCCGCCACCCAAGCACTTTGGTGGGACAAAGATGATCCCGAAGCCCGCAAACTCAAAGCCCGGGCTCTCGACTTTGCCGGTCGCTACGCCGAGGCCGAGAAAGCCGCCCGCCATGCACTTCTCGTCGCCCCCCAAGATCCAGAGGTCCAACGCATCTTGGGACGCAGCCTTCTTCACCAAGGCAAACTCGCCCAAGCAAAATCTGCCTTGGAACGCGCGGGTCAGCTTGGCGACTCACTTTCCCGCTCCCTCGCCACCATGCTTCGCCCCGACCGCATGACCTTACAAAACCTAGATCCAAAGATCTCCCGCTCCCTAGTTCAAATCCAAGATAATCAGGGCCGCGGCATCGGTTCTGGCTCCTTCGTCTCCTCCCAAGGAATTGTCCTCACCGCCGCCCACGTGGTCGCAGGTCGAAAAAAAGTTCTCATTCGAAATTTCCAAGGTCAGATTTTTACCGCAACCTCCGTCTGCCCAGGGGACTTTTCCGCCGACGCCGTTTTACTGCAAACCTCTGCCCAACCTAAAGACTTTCTCGCTCTGGCAGAGAGCGACCCTGCTCCTCATGAACCCCTAACCGTATCCGGGTTCCCGCTTTCGATCGATCTGCCTCTCACTTCCCGAGGGGAAGCCCGAGCCAAAGCCAAAGGCGGAATCCTCTCCACCACCATTCCCCTCATGCCCGGCCAATCCGGCTCCCCCCTNCTCAACGCACAAAACCAGATCGTCGGAATCGCTTCGCGAGGATCTCTTCCCCTCCTTGCTCACAGTGCCCCCGCCCGATCGGAAGCCGTTTCCAACGCCGCCCTCACCGCTCTTTGGGATTCAACCCATCGAGCAGGAAGTTTTTCCGACATCCGCTCTCTGGCAAAGTGGGCCGACAAAAATACATTTTTCGATCCAGCCGTATCCTCTGCCGAACAAACCGTCCTCGATCAAAACTTCGCCCAATCCGAAAAAGCGATCTCCCAAGTAATCGAAAAGCACCCGGAAGACGGAGGCCTTCTTCTTCGTCGTGCCCTCACCCGTCTCGCTCTCAACCAGTTGGCCGAAGCGGAAGCGGATATCCGCCTCGCGATCCTCAAAGAGCCCCGACAACCCGAGCCTCATCGCTTCTACTCCGGCTTGCTTCTCCACACCGGTCGTATGGAGGCCGCAATCCAAGAGCTCGAAAAAGCGTATCGACTCGACCCAGACGACGCCGACACAGCTGAAGGGCTCAGCGAACTCTACCTTTCCCAAGGACAGTTCGAAAAAGCGGTTGCCCCATCCGAGGAAGCCACCCGCCTAAATCCTGAATCATCCCGCGCTTGGTCGATCCTATCCGCATCACGACTTGCCACGGGTCATCTGGAAGATGCTCAAAGTGCCGCGGTAACTGCCACTCAACGCGGCCCAGAGGACCCGCGCGCTTGGGTTCAACTCGCTGCCAGTTTGAACGCTGCCCATAATTTTTCCAGCGCACGGACCGCCGCCGAGCAGGCCACCCAGCTAGCCCCGAGCGAACCTCGCGCCTGGCTCAATTTATCAACCGCCTACGCCGGCTTAGATCTCTACTCGCAAGCCCTTCCCCACGCCGAACGCGCGACACAGCTTGAACCCAAAAACCGAGCCGCATGGAATCTTCTCGCCGCTCTCTATCGGGAGCTGAATCGCCCTGCCGAGGCCCTCTCCGCATCCGCCCAAGTCCAAGCACTCGACTCCTCCCCAACCGAGCGTTGACCTCACCCTAGGTACGTTTACCCTCAAGACATGAAATTAACTCATTCACTCGCACTCCTCCCCATTCTGCTCCTCTCTTTCCTCTCCTCAGCGTCCGCAGAGACGTGCAAAAAACGCTGCAACGAATGTTGCCCCGCAAGTGCCCCCTGCTGCCCCACCCCAAACTGCACTCAGCTCTGCAGCGAATGCTGCAAATCGGAAGATTCCTGCTGCTCTGACAAAAAATCAAAATGCAAATCGACTTCAGCTTCTGTTCCCTTAGAGCGGGGCGGCAAAAAAACTTCCCCCTTCGCTGACAAAGGCACCCCCCGCCGCTACTAATCTAAGTAGGCAAAAAAAGGGGCGCGTACCCCGAAGGATACACGCCCCAATAGGCTAACTCAGGCTCAGCACCCGCATTCGCAGGTCTGACATTCGCCCGGTTGGCACTTGGCGCATTTGCACCCACAGCAGTCGGCCGCGAAGGCCAATCCTGCGGTGAAGAGCACCGCCATAGCCAAGAGAACATATTTCATATTTTTATCTCCTGATTGAAGTTTCAAAGAACCGACGTGAAAACCCCGGAATCGTTGCCGGGCACGTCGCGAATCAGGAGAGGATTCGGGGAGGAGTCAGAAGCGGTCGCTCCGTACGGACCGAAGCGGAAAGCTCTTTTTGTTCGGATCTTATCGGAGAGGAGGTGGGCAACGATAACTCCACCGGTGCAGATGGCAGTGTTACCGCCGAGGTAGAAGGACTTGGACAAGCCGAACAGGGGGACGGAACCATAGGGGAGTGACAAGGCTGATCCGTCTTACCACAACAGCAGGACTTCACCAGCCCAGCTTGAACCGGCACGGGAAGATTTGAAAAAAGGAACCCAACCATAGCCAATGCAAGGAACCCGTTCTTCATAAACAGAACATACTATTCGCTTGTGAAAGGGCAAATACCCCACTTGCCTCCCTCTAACGTGAACTGGGG
>JGI25917J50250_1000333_pt1 | contig 12777 bp, 11 predicted proteins | sample LauGreSBDMM110SN_4_FD_50250 | JGI IMG/M metagenome (IMG submission 50250) | reverse complement strand
TCTTCGATTTTATTGGCCATAATGGCATCTGGAATGAATGGCCAAAGTTTTGCTTTTAATGGCTACATCCCAATTGATAAATCTGAAAAAAGAATTGCGTTAAAAGCTTTAGAAAAACTGAGTATTGACAAAAATCAGTCTCAAATTTTTATTGAAACACCTTTTCGAAACAACAAAATGTTAGAGGATATACTGCAATCTTTGCATCCAGAAACCCATCTTTGTATTGCTACTGACATCACATTACCAACTGAATACATCAAAACGATGAGAATTGCTGCTTGGAAAAAAACAGTGGTCGATTTACATAATCGCCCTACGATTTTTATAATCCATAAAATGTGATGAACAAAACTTGATTTAATTAGTTATTGCTTATCGATCCTCGCGTAATCGTTAGCAACGATAAATGAAGTATCATAACCCCCAAAATTTTTCATGTAACTTTTCAACGAAGTTCCAAACCCATCTTTAATAAAACGTCTTCCATTGCTTTTAAAGAATTTTTTAACCGAACCAGCACCACCTAAATGAGCTGCAGCTAAAATACCTGATTCTGTAATACGAATGCCATTCACAACATCACCATCGTATCTTTGAATTTCTTCTCTTAATTCCCATTTGTTTTTTGATAACAAAACTAGAAAAGCTTCTTCTTGCAATTTTGGATTATTTAAGAAGTTCACGGAATTGTTGATCCCAATTGCGCGCAAAGCAGCAACACCAAATTGGTATTTACCCATATAACCTAATGAATTGATTAATTTGAATTGTCCTTGTGATTCTCTAAAAGCAATTGCTTCTTTGAAACCTGTGAATGATTTTCCTGAAATTGGCGTTTTAAAACTGACATAATCTGTCGGTTCGAGAGAAGGAAATAAATGAAGAAGTGCTTCACTTTTTTTTATGAAAAACCAAGATTGTTTTTCGTGTTGTAAGGGTTTAAAACCCGAGCTTATAAAAGCGATAATTAAGGCAATACTAGTGTAAAATATCCATTTTTTANTCATAAATTGTTTTTCTTCTTGCCTGTCACATCAAGAANTTTCTACGNTGCAAATATACAAATAAAATTACAAACTTGACTATCAGCTTGTTAATATTTGTTAAAAGTAGAAATAATGAAATTTAGTTTTCCCTCGTCCATTGATTTCAAAGGTGGGAGCAGGAATTTTAATTGTGTTTAAAAAAGAGAAAATTGTTTTTAAAGTGTTTGATTTTGTTTTAATTTTCGTCAAATCAACATCTAAACTAAGATAAAATTGTCTAGTTCTGCTTTTTTCTGGTAGGAAAACAGTGTTGATAAATGACTCTTTTCCTGTAATCATTCCTTCGGCTCCATATCCTAATGCTAAATTAATGAATTTTGGCATTTTTGAAGTCTTAAAAAAAGAATAGAGATTGGCAGAAAGCCAATAAGTTTGACCGTTATAATCTTTAATAACTTGCTCATTGAAACTGTTTCCTAAAACATTTGGTCTTGCAGCAGCATAAACCGTTTGATGAAACGAAAATTTTGGCACAATGCGTTGTTCTTTCCAAATTAAATCTTGCGAAACATAAAAGCCTGTTCCCAATACATTGGCTGTCATATCGCCAACAGAAAATCCCCATTGCGAAGATTGTCCATCAAATACTTCTACAACCGACATAAAAGCTAATCCTAAAGTTGCACCATAAAGCAATTGCGATTTTTGGTTGGCACCACTCCATTTTAAACTTTCCGCGCCCAATTTACCTAAATGATAACAAGAATAAAAATGACCGATTTTATCCATTTGCAACCATTCAGCATTGTCGTTTATAAAACGAAAATCGGATTTCGGAAAATCTTTGTACCAAAGTTGATTCAATCCAATCAAGACTGCAGAAGCAACAACAGTTTCTGAAATTATTACAGTTTTCAGTCGTGATTTATTTAGTGAATCTGTAGGTTTTGAAAAAGTACTTATATCACTTTGTGCAGANACAATTCCTGAAAAGATAAAAAAACTGAGTAGAAATTTAACTCTAGAAAATCTCAAAATTATCTTTTTATACCTTGTTTCGAAATCCAAGCTACATATTTCTGACGATTTATTTCATGCTGTGCAGGATTTTCAGCAAACTCGTGGTAACCAAAGTTGGTAACGCTGGCACAAAAATAAATATAATTGTGTTTTTCCGGACTTAAGACTGCTTCTAGTGCCGTGATGTCTGGCATTGCGATTGGACCTGGCGGCAATCCAAAATATTTATAGGTGTTGTAAGGAGAATCTGTTAATAAATCTTTGTTTAAAACACGTTTTATTACTAACGTGAAATCGTTACTGTTCTTTTTTACAGCATAAATTACCGTTGGATCGGCCTCTAGTTTTATGTTTCTTGACAAACGATTCAAATACACGCCTGCCACTCTCGGCCTTTCATCTTTTTTGACCGTTTCTTTATGTACAATTGAGGCCAAAATTGAAACTTGAATAGGTGTTAAATTTAAAGTTTTAGCTTTTTCTATTCGTTCTGTTGTCCAAAATTTTCTATATTCTTTTGCCATTCTGTCGCGGAATTTCGTTGCGTTGATGTTCCAAAACAACTCATAGGAATTCGGAATACACATACTCAAAACATTTTCTTCGGTGAAACCATTTTCGTCTAAAAAATTTTTATCTTTNAATGCAGTTAGCAAAGACAAACTATCCGCTTCGATTTGTGTGCCAATTCGACCACAAAAATCTTCCAAACGTTCTTGGTTATTAAATGCCAAATCGACAGGAACATTTTGTCGCAAACTATTGATAATGTCATTGCTGTTCATTCCGTTTTTTAATAAGAATTTTCCAGATTTTATATTTGTTGGGTACGATTTTTTCTCTGCCACCATTTTAAATCGCTCCATATCTTTGAGGTAAGGTTTCATAACTTCTACTACCTTTTCAAAATTAGCATCGGTTGGGATGTAAACAAAAACCTTTTCTTGAGAAAAATTAGTGTTATCTGCAAAAATCTGTCGATAAAGAATGTAACCATAAATCGATGCAATAGTTACTAATNCGATAGAGCATATTGTGAATATTTTTTTTAGTTTCAAAATATAAATTTTAATTGATTTGATGAATTAATTGAAATAAAGCCTCGTCTTTATAAATGCCGTTCACTAAATTCCATTGTTTTTTAACGCCAATTTTCTGAAAATCAAAATTAGTAAAAAGCTTTAAACTTCCTATATTTTGTGTGTCAATATTTGCATAAAGTTGGTTTAAATTCAAATTATAAAAAGCGTAATTGATTAACAAACCCAATGCTTCAGTTCCAATTCCTTGGTTTCTATTATCTGTATTTTTTATTAAAATGCCAATTCCAGCACGATTATTTTTTGGGTCAAAGTCAAATAAATCTATCAAACCAATGGCGTTTTCATCATCATTTTCGCAAATTGCTAACCGCAATTGCTTTGCTTCATAAATATCTTGGTTTGCATTTTCGAGGTATTGGCGTACTAAAAACCGACTATAAGGTGTTTGTGTATGACTAATTTCCCAAACGGACTCGTCGTTTTCGATAGCATAAATAAACTCTAAATCATTAGGCTCTAAAGCGCGAAGAAAGAGNTTTTTTCCTTTAAGAGTTATCATTTTGGTTTTTGATTGAAGATTAAGGATTCTTGATTTAGAAATTTAGAATGTAGAATTTAGAGCATATAAAATTTAGATTTTTTTATAAAAATATCGCGCCTTCATATACAAATTCTGCTTTCCCTTTTAACAAAACATTTTTGTAAATCTCATTTTCTTTTTCAAATGTAACTTCTAATTTTCCGCCTTCGACATTGATTTGTATATTGTTGCTGGAAGTTTTTCCGGTTGCATTCATCGCGATTGCCACTGCCGTTGCACCTGTGCCACATGATAAAGTTTCGTCTTCGACACCACGCTCATAGGTGCGAATTGAAAATTCATCATTTGCAATTTGTTTTACAAAATTAACATTGCTTCCAATTTTCCCATATAAATCTGAATAACGGATTTGAGCGCCTCGATTTTTAACATTCAAACTTTGTAATTCTTCCACAATTTCAACATGGTGCGGAGAACCTGTATTTAAAAAAACATAATCATCTGATATTTTAACTTGCTCAACATTTTTCATTTGTAGTGAAACGGTATTTTCTTNATCAATATTGGCAAAATGCAAACCGTCGATAGCTATAAATGTAGTTTCGTTTTTTATAATATTCAACTTTTTTGCAAAAGCAACGATACACCTTCCTCCGTTTCCACACATCGAACTTTGGTTGCCATCAGAATTGAAATAAACCATTTTGAAATCAGCATTTTCATCATTTTCTAACAAAATCAAACCATCAGCACCTATTCCAAATTTTCTGTCACACAAATTTTTTATTAATTTGATGTTCTCTTTTGAAAAACGAAGACTTCGATTGTCAATCATCACAAAATCGTTGCCTGTTCCTTGGTATTTGTAAAATTCGGTTTTCATTTTTTAAATTGTATACTACAAAAGTACAACTATTAATGAAAAGTTAAACGTTGTTAAACGAGCGTTAAACAATTTTCTCGAAAACAAAATATAATTAATTTTACCGTTAAATAACTTAATAATTATAACAAAATGAAAAGATTTGGAAGTTTATTTCTTGTAGCCTTGTTAAGTGGAGCAACTACACTTGGCGCTTACAAAGTTTTATTCAGCGATGAAAATTCAAAATCAATCGTTACAGTTGCACCTGAAAATTATACCCGAAATGTTGGTTTTGGCGCAGAAAACATAGATTTCACAACTGCAGCAGACAAAGCTATTCACACTGTTGTACACGTAAAAAATGTTTCAAGACGAACCGTATCTAATCCGATGCTTGAATTTTTTTATGGTTATAGCGGAAGTCAACAACAAGAGCAAGTTGGAACTGGTTCTGGTGTAATTATTTCTGAAGATGGTTATATCGTAACCAACAATCATGTGATTAAAGATGCTTCTGAAATTGAAATCACTTTGAATAACAAAAAAACATACAAAGCAAAATTGATTGGAACCGATAACAAAATGGACATTGCTTTGTTGAAAATTGATGCTGATGTTAAATTGCCTTATTCTTCGTTTGCAGATTCAGACAATGTGAAAGTAGGTGAATGGGTTCTGGCAGTTGGAAATCCATATAATTTAACATCAACCGTAACTGCTGGAATAGTTTCAGCAAAAGCAAGAAACTTAGANACCAACGGAATGCAATCTTTTATTCAAACAGATGCAGCTGTAAACCCGGGAAATAGCGGTGGTGCTTTGGTGAATACGCATGGAGAATTAATCGGAATTAACACCATGATTTCGTCTCAAACAGGATCGTATGTCGGTTATTCTTTTGCAGTTCCGTCTAATATCACCAGAAAAATCATCGAAGATATTATGGAATTTGGTAATGTTCAACGCGGTATTTTAGGAATTCAAGGTGGAGAGCTAAATGGAGTTACCTCTAAAGAATTAGGGATTAAAGAAACCGAAGGTGTTTATGTTAAAAAGGTAGATAAAAATTCTGGTGCAGAAAAAGCTGGATTATCAAGCGGAGATATTATTGTTAAACTAGACAATCAAAACGTGAGCACTTTTGCAGATTTAACGGGTTATATCAATACAAAACGTCCGAATGATAAAATTCTGGTAACTTATTTAAGGAAAGAAAATGCTTATACGGTTGCTGTCACTTTGTCAAAAAATGATGTGATTAGCACTGAATTTAAAGGAATTGAATTAGAAAATATTAATGCGGCNGACAAGAAAAAATANAGGATTGANCATGGTGTAAAAATCAAAGACTTAAATAATGANCGATTAAATCAATACGCGAATGATCTAAAAGGCGGAATCATTTTGAATATAGGAGGTGCAGAAGCAACTGATGTCGAAACGGTTTCCAAATTAATTTCAAATATCAATGATTCACAAACAGTTCAAATGGAATTGATTACCGCAAATGGACAATTAATCAGAATTATTCTGTAAAAATTTCATCTTACCCATCTAAAAAAGTCGATTTTAATTAATCGGCTTTTTTTATGATAAAAATTTTACGAAATCGTTTTCGTAAGTCATTTAAAGTTTTAATTTTGCAAAAAAAATTAATTCAACTACAAATATTTTTAATAATGAACAATACCATTTCTTACGAAAAAGAACTCAATTTTCAAGCGGACAGACGACGAGCTGGTGTGGAATTAATTAAAATAATTAGCGATTTGTGGTACGAAAAGTCCATTGAAATGGTGCTTTTTCGCAATCAATTGTTAGACAAAAATGTGAGCGAAATTATCAATCTCCATGAATACGCAGGTGAGTTTGTTGGGAAACCAATTTCAATTTTTGATTCTGTTGAAATTGCCAAAGCCATTTTGTCGTTAGACATGCCTCCTTCGAAATTAGATGTCGGAAAACTAACTTTTGAATTTCATCTTGAAAATGATAAATACTCAAATGTAAAATCATTCGTGGTTGATCAATTAAAAAATGCCAAAGACACCCACGATATTCAACCTAAAGACGTCGTTTTATATGGTTTTGGACGCATCGGAAGACTTTTGGCAAGAGAAATGATGTCTAAAATGGGAAAAGGCAATCAATTAAGATTAAGAGCAATTGTTACTAGAGACAAAAATGACAGTGAAACTTTAGAAAAAAGAGCTTCCCTTTTGAGATACGATTCTATTCACGGCGATTTTCAAGGTTCGGTTACTGCTGATATTCAAAATAATGCTTTGATTATTAACGGTACAACTGTTCACGTTATCACTGCGAATAATCCTGAAGAAATTGACTACACCAATTTCGGAATCGAAAATGCTCTGCTTATTGACAATACGGGTGCTTTTACTACAAAAGAAGCGCTTTCAAGACATTTAACGTCCAAAGGAATTGCTAAAGTTTTGTTGACCGCACCTGGAAAAGGAGTTCCTAATATTGTACATGGTGTAAATCAAAATGAATTTAATCCAGATGAAATTGATATCTTTTCTGCAGCTTCCTGCACTACAAATGCAATTACGCCAATTTTAAAAGCCATCGAAGACACACTTGGCGTCGTTAAAGGGCATTTAGAAACGATTCATGCTTATACAAACGATCAGAATTTGGTAGACAATATGCACAAAAAATACCGCCGTGGCCGCGCAGCTGGTTTGAACATGGTCATCACCGAAACGGGAGCTGGAAGTGCAGTAGAAAAAGCTTTACCAAGTTTAGCAGGGAAATTGACCTCAAACGCCATTCGAGTTCCTGTACCAAATGGTTCGTTGGTAATTTTAAATTTAGAAATCAATCATAAAACAACCATAGATGAAGTCAACGCAATTATGAAAAAATATGCTTTGGAAGGGGAATTGGTAGAGCAAATTAAATATTCATTAAACAATGAATTGGTTTCATCTGATATTATTGGCACTTCTGCTCCATCGATTTATGATAGCAATGCTACAATTGTTTCTGCTGGTGGAAAAAATATTGTGCTTTATATTTGGTATGACAATGAATATGGCTACAGCCATCAAGTAATAAGACTGGCAAAATACATCGCTAAAGTAAGAAGATTTACTTACTACTAATTAAGAATTTACTCATATCTTAAAGCTTCAATCGGATCTAGTTTTGCGGCTTTTATCGCAGGATAAGAGCCAGAAACTACTGCTACAAAAAAGCTAACAACAAATGCCCAAATTATTGCTCCCCATGGAATTATAAAAGAAAAATCTGCTGCATTTGAAATGACATAACCGATAGAAAGTCCCATAATTACGCCAAATAGTCCACCTAATTGACCAATCAAAAGGGTTTCTATAAAAAACTGAAAAGCAATGGTTGTTTTTTTTGCGCCTAAAGCTTTTCTAACGCCAATTTCTCGCGTTCGCTCGGTTACAGAAACAATCATGATGTTCATTAGTGCAATTGAAGATCCAAAAATCGTAATGATACTAATTAAAATTGCAGCAATATCTAATGTTCCAGTGATTTCCATGATTTTATTAATCAAATCATCACTTCGAATTACACCAAAATTATTGTCTTCTACAGGATTCAATTTTCTGACCCTTCTCATGGTAATTATTGCGTTGTCAGTTGCTTCTGAAAGCAATCCGTTTTTTTCAACCATCACACTCATAGCATAATTGATGCTTGGAGCCGTAAATAATGACCTTGCGACTTGAATCGGAACCAAAACACGCAAATCTTGACTATTCCCAAAAGTGGATCCTTTCTCTTTCAAAACGCCAATTACTTTAAATTTTGCGCCGCGAATTGAAATAGTTTTGCCTATTGGATTAACATTTTTCAATAAACCTTTTGTNAAATCTGATCCAACAACACAAACATAATTGTTGTTTTCTATGTCAAATCCTGTAAAATTTCTACCCATTTGCGTTTCCAATCCAGAGTTGGGAACAAAATGATTNTCAACGCCTAAAACACTAATTTCAGGATCGGTTTTCTCGGCTTCAAATTTCACTTCGGCAGTAGAAGTTGCTGTAAATGATAATGAACAATAGGTAAACGGAAAATTGTACTTGTCTTTGAATTCCTTTGCCTCGGTATATGAAATAATTGGATTTACAACCTCTCGNTCNTTTCCGCCTCGCCTTTGTGTTTTAAATTCGTATTGATTAATATTAAAAGTATTCGAGCCCATCGAAGCAAAATTNGCAGANAACGTATTTCCGAGCGCNGCAACAACAGTAAGAATTCCTACCAAAGCGGTAATTCCAATNGCAATAATCAACACCGTTAAAATCGTGCGCAACAACTGCGTTCGGATTGAACTTAACGCAATTCTGACATTTTCTTTGAATAATTTCAGCATAAACGTAAGACATCAAAAACATTTATTTGTTACAAATTTATTGCCTTTTTGCTAATTAAATTCTTGACTTTTACTTTTTCNAAGCAGCTTTTTCCAACTATCCGTTAATTGTCCTCGCCAAAACGATGATTTTTGTACGCCAAAAAAGGAGCTTCTATGGTCGCTCTTTTTTGTCAACAAAAAAATATCGTTTTTTGCTGTGGGCAATCCACTGCTATTTGGGCTATTGAAATCTATTTTCACTGGACATTTTCATCTCAACAAGACAATTTATTACCAAACTTGAAAATTGTTTTTTGATTTAAAATCGAAATTCATTTTTATCAATTATCTTTGCTCAAACAGCATGACAATGAATTATTTTTCATCCGATTTCAAATTAGGTATTCTTGGCGGTGGTCAATTAGGCAAAATGCTATTGGCTGAAGCAAGAAAATTCGATGTCCAAACTTATATATTGGACCCAAGTAAAGAAGCGCCAAGCCAATTTGGAGCAACAAAATTTGTGCAAGGTAATTTGATGGATTTCGAAACTGTTTATACTTTCGGAAAATTAGTCGACGTCTTGACAATTGAAATTGAAAACGTAAATCTTGATGCTCTTGAAAAATTAGAATTTGAAGGCGCGCAGGTTTATCCATCATCAAAAACATTGCGATTGATTCAAAACAAAGCAATACAGAAAAAGTTTTATCAAAAACACAATATCCCAACCTCAAAATTTGAAAGTTTTTTACATTTAGAAAATTTAAAATCGGCAGTTGCTAATCAAAATTCCGCAATCAACTTCCCTTTTGTTTGGAAAAGCGCCCAATTTGGATATGATGGAAATGGAGTGAAAATTGTTAGAACAATTCATGATTTGGAAAATCTTCCCAATGTTGAATGTCTTGCCGAAGAAATAATTGCTTTTAAGAATGAATTAGCTGTTATTGTTGCCCGAAGCGTTTCGGGAGAGATAAAAACCTATCCTGTTGTCGAAATGGAATTTCATCCCGAAGCCAATCAAGTAGAATATGTCATTTGTCCAGCAAGAATTGATGAAAAAGTAGCACAAAAAGCGAATGCAATTGCACTTCAAGTATCCGAACAATTCAATCATGTTGGGTTGTTGGCCGTAGAAATGTTTCAAACTGCTGACGATGAAATTTTAGTGAATGAAGTGGCTCCTCGTCCGCATAATTCTGGGCATCATACTATTGAATCAAGTTTCACTTCACAATTTGAAAATCATTTACGGGCAATTTTAGATTTGCCGTTAGGAAAAACAGAAAGTAAAGTAGCTGGTATTATGGTGAATCTAGTTGGCGAAGAAGGATTTTCCGGACAAGTGATTTATGAGAATATCGATAAAATAATGGCAATTGATGGCGTCACTCCACACATTTACGGTAAACGAGAAACACGTCCTTTTAGAAAAATGGGCCATGTTACAATTGTAAATGAAAATATAATTGAAGCCAGAAAAATGGCAGAAATTGTAAAAAACAGCATTAGGGTGATTGCTTAAATTGCTATTTGATAATACATCAATTGCATTAAAATAATAGGATCTTCTTCTTTTTTGGATAGGAATTGGATAATTTTGTTTGTTAAAATGATAGAACAACGAAGCATCAAATCATTGATTTATTTATTTAAATGCTAAATTTTAATTTTGATTTTTAAATTTATCTCAACCAATTATTTGTTTTAAAATAAAAAATAAAAAAAATGAGCAAAATAGCCATCATAATGGGCAGCATTTCCGACATGCCAATAATGCAAGAAGCCATCGATATTTTAAGAAGTTTTGAAATCGAAATTGAAGTCGATATTGTTTCTGCACATAGAACGCCAGAAAAATTATTTGATTTTAGCAAAAATGCACATCTCCGTGGAATTTCTGTCATTATTGCAGGTGCAGGTGGCGCAGCACATTTGCCAGGTATGGTAGCATCATTATCGCCTTTGCCAATCATTGGTGTTCCGATAAAATCAAGTAATTCCATTGATGGTTGGGACAGCATTTTATCAATTTTACAAATGCCAGCTGGAGTTCCTGTGGCAACAGTCGCTTTGAACGGATCGAAAAATGCCGGAATTCTTGCAGCTCAAATTCTTGGTGCTTCAGATAAAAAAATAGTAGAAAAAATAGTTGCTTACAAACAAAGCCTTCTAGAATCTGTTAATAAATCATCAAAAAATTTAAAATAAAAAAGCCACTATAAATAGCGGCTTTTTGATATCAAAAACAAAATTTATATCTTTTATTTGGGGCAAAAAAAGTAAATCTTGAATTGAAAAAAATTATTAACTTCCGACAAAACTACACATTAAATCGTTAAAATACACGTTTTATAAAATTTTAACATGAAAATATTTAAAAATTTAAAATGAATTCAATAAATTTTCCATTCGAAACAAAAAACGATACTGCTCCATTTTCAAAAATTTCAATAACAGATTATCAACCTGCTTTTGGTCAGTACATTGAAAATGCAAAAGAAGAAATCAAAAAAATAATCAATAATTCAGAAATTCCAACGTTTGAAAATACTATTGAAGCGTTAGAATTTTCAGGAGAAGCGTTAGACAGAATATCGTCTGTGTTTTTTAATTTAAATGCTGCAGAAACAAGTGACGAAATGCAGAAAATAGCACAAGAAATTTCGCCATTGTTAACAGAATTTAGCAACGACATAACCTTAAACGAAGATTTGTTTAAAAGAATAAAATCAGTTTATGAACAAAAAAGCAATTTGAATTTAACAGCTGAGCAAACCACTTTATTGAACAATAAATTCAAAGGTTTTTCTCGAAATGGGGCTTTACTTACAGAAGATAAAAAATTAAAACTTCGTGAAATTGATACCGAATTGGCAAAGTTAAAACTTACTTTTAGTGAAAATGTTTTGGCAGAAACCAACAATTACCAACTTCATATAACAAAAGTAGAAGATTTAAAAGGACTACCTGAAGGAGCAAAAGAAGCAGCAAAATCGCTGGCAAAAAGCAGAAATTTAGAAGGTTGGATTTTCACTTTAGACCATCCTAGTTATTTGCCGTTCGTTACTTATGTAGAAAATCGCAAATTAAGAAAAGAAATTGCAATTGCAGCTGGGAAGAAAGCTTTCAAAAATAATGAATTTGATAATCAAGTAATTACTTTAAAAATTGCCAAATTACGATTTGAAAGAGCGCAATTGCTAGGTTATAAAACGCATTCCCATTTTGTTTTAGAAGAACGCATGGCACAAAATCCAGAAAAAGTAAAAAATTTTTTAAATGAACTATTAGATAAAGCAAAACCAGCTGCAAACAGAGAGCTAGCAGAATTAACCGCTTTTGCCAAATCACTCGATGGAATCGAAAAATTAGAAAAATGGGACAGCTCCTACTATTCAGAAAAATTGAAACAGCATAAATTCAATTTAGACGATGAAAAATTAAAACCCTACTTCAAGTTAGAAAATGTTTTAAATGGTGCATTTACAATTGCCCAAAAATTATTTGGTTTAACATTTACCGAAGTTTTTGATATCGACAAATACCATGATGAAGTAACAACTTATGAAGTTAAAGATGAATTTAACGAATTAGTTGCCATTTTTTATGCCGATTTTTTTCCAAGAAAAGGAAAACGAAATGGCGCTTGGATGACGAGTTTTAAATCTCAATTTATAAAAAATGGAAAAAACGAACGTCCGCATATTTCCAACGTTTGTAATTTTACAAAACCTACTGAAACGAAACCATCGCTATTAACTTTTAATGAAGTAACAACACTATTTCATGAATTTGGCCATGGATTACATGGAATGTTAGCCAATACAATTTACCCAAGTTTGTCGGGAACATCAGTCTATTGGGATTTTGTAGAATTGCCAAGTCAAGTGATGGAAAATTGGTGTTACGAGCCCGAAGCCTTAGCATTATTTGCCAAACATTTCGAAACGGGC
>JGI25917J50250_1000329_pt1 | contig 12810 bp, 7 predicted proteins | sample LauGreSBDMM110SN_4_FD_50250 | JGI IMG/M metagenome (IMG submission 50250) | reverse complement strand
CCAATATCTCCTGTGGATGTGGCCGTGCCAGCTGTTGTAATATCATAACTATCTAAAGTTATGTTTGAAATACTTGTATACGTTCCGTTAATTTGTGCTGATGTTATACCATTATATGTACCTGCTGCCACGCCAGCTATTGTAACATTATTTGTAGTACCGTGCATTCCGTGATTTTTATGGAATACTCTTATTACTCCTGAAGTATTTGTTGTTCTTAATGAATTGTTTGGTAAAGTTTTTACAGGCACATTATCGTTTACAAGTGTTACTGTACCTGTTACGTTACTAAATTCTGCACGATTAACTTTAAATTTAATGTCTGTTGTTTGATCTGGCGTCCAAGTAGAACCGTTTTGAGATTTAAATAAAACACCGGCATATGGATTAGACGATATTGTTCTATTTGAACCTATTTGTGTTTCACCTAATGTGGCCACAAAAGCATTGTAATTATCACAATTACTTAATAAACAAAAACTGTATTCTGTTTTTTCTTGTAAATAAACAGGAGAAGGAAATGTAAATTTTGTAGGTATAGTTGCGTCAGCACTAATACTTACTGAACTAGGGTTTAATACAACTTCACCAAAAGGTACAATTGTACGTGAAGGATAACCATTTACAACTTCTCTTATTTGCATTGTAATAGGAATGTTTTCATCTTTTGATTGAAAATAACACTCAACTGAAGTTACAAAAACTCCACCTGTATCATCAATTAAAAATGTTTGTGCGATAGGATCAATCCAACCCACAACTTCTGTTGTAGACCTTGTAGATTCTCTTGTAATATTTCTCGTGTCATTTACTGTTTGTCTAACAGTTATAGCTTCTCTTGTTGAAACAATTGTATTTTGTACAGTATCTAAAGAACCTCTAGCTATGTAATCTGCTTCAGAAGAAGTTTCAACATCATTCATTGAATTTGTAGATGAACTTGTTAATCTGAATACTCTTTGACCTGTTCTCCATCTAGGATTAGCGTCATTAGTTGCATCAGGTATAGCAAAAGTTCCTGATACAGCACCATTAGCATCTGTAACTAAATTACCACTTAATGAACCACCTGTTGGCGTAACATATGAAGTAATTGATATATTATCAAAATAAGGATATACTCTTGTATTTGGTTTCATTCTTGTAGCAGTAAAATTAATTGTTCTACTTCTAATAAAAGGAATAAATGCTATGTTTAGTACTTTATCACCTAATGATGTTCTTACAACTTGAGGAACTAAAGCTGTTCTAATTCCTGATCTAGTTTGAGAAACAGCCTGACTAGTTGTTGTTGTTATATCTTGTACCCAAGGCCTTCTTCCACCACCTCCTGCATCTCTCGTCCCACCTCTTTGTGTAAATTCAACTGGCGTACCTTGCCAAAAATCTTGCCATTCATTCCATACAGTATCTATTTCTACACTGTCTAAGTTAGGGTTTCCTAATCCGGCCACCATTGTATCAAAAGATCCTTGTTCGTTTATTAATAAATCAGGAACTCTATTTGTTTCTTTCCATTCATCACCTGGAGGATCAAGAGTAACTGAACCTGCCCAAGTAAATACACTAAAAGGATTTACATTTATAAATCTACTAGCATAAGGTTGTTCAATTATATTTGTTTCAGTATAAGGTAATGTAATTAAATCTCCTGTTTTTTGATAATTGGCTGCAGTTCTATCAGCTTCTAATATTGTTGTGCCATCATCATCTGCTTCAATTAATTGTACAGATTCAGAATTAAACATAGGTCTAACAAAACCTCCTGACATATCCATAGAAACTTTATAATCTAAGTTTCCAGTATCGCCGATGCCGTGTCCAGTAAAATTATCTACAATAAATCCATTTTTAAATCTATCAAAACCTTCAGCATCTTGTATTTGTAAAGATTGTGCATTTGATTCTAACAAAGATAACTGTGTATAGTATTCTACATTTTCTATTCTTTTTTCTAAACGACCAATATCTCTCATAGTATATCTTCTATTATCTTGTTCTTTAATTTCTAAATCTGTAGTATCAAAAGTATAAGGTCTTAAAGCCACAGTATATAAGTGCATAGCATTTTCAAGTCCTTTAGGAACTTGAGGAATTAAAGAACTTGCACCTTTAACTACTTTAAAATTTCCATCTTTATCTAAAAATATTTTATCTATTCTAGCTAAATAATATTCAAAATCTGTAGAAATATCTGAATTAAATTGTACAACATCTATAATAGATGCGCCTGTTGCAATAGCACTTGATGATGATTGATAAAATCTATCCTGTGTTGCACTTGTAACAGTTGAAACGTCAGCAACTCTAGGCCTAAAATCTAAACAATCTCTTAATTCATATTTTCTACCAGAAGTATCGGAAGTATATGAGGGTATAGATTCATAATCCACGCTTGAATAAGAGTCAACGTCAAAATAATCTCCTGAACCATGAGAGAAAAAATCAAAATCAATTAATAATCTTCCTGTAGGAACAATTGCACCTGTTTTTAATTTAATTCTACCTATATCATAAAAGTTATCTCTTTGTCCATTATCTAAATTAAATCTTGAAGTAATATTTGTATTTGCACTTGTGGCTGCAGTTGAAAAATCAGCAGACATGTAAATATTATTGATGCTAACAATATCTGCTTTTTGTAAACTTATAACACCTGATTCAATTAATGTTTGAGATGAAATTGCAATCGTAGAATTTGAATTTAAAGTTTTTGTTTTTGAATCGGTTGTTGTTCTATTTACAGTAGCTAATATTTTAATTTTTGCATTTGAATAGTTTGAACCAAAATTCAATGTAAGTGTTTTATTAGGAGGAGAAATACCTAATGTAAATATTGCACTGCCCGAATGATTATTTCCACTTAAACTTAAAACATCACCGTTAGCGCCTGCTGTTGCAGAACCTATTACCATAATAGAAACAGAATAATCTTTTTCAGTTAAAGAACTAAATGTTTCATTTGTACCTGCTGTAATTGTTGCGGCACCTGAAGATAATGTTGCTACAAATTGTTTTCTTACTTTAAAACTAGTATCAGAAATTCCTGAATTTGCCGTAGTTTTTAAAGTTTTAATAACTTTATAGGGTAATTCAAATATTGATATATTTTTATTAGAACCTTGTAATAATGCTCTTCTTCTAATTGCAACTGTTTTAGTTGAAACATCAGAACTACCTACAGCTGTTAATAATTGTAAACTTGTATTTGAGGAAATAGATTCAATAATTCTTGTAACTGAACTTCCTGCATCAGTAGTAAATGAAATAGAATCACCAATTTTTAATTCAGTTAAAAATAAAGTACCGAATCCTGTAACTGTTGTTCCACTATTTGCAATAGATAAAGAACCAAATATTGGATAATTATCTCCGAACGTAGAATCAAGTACAGTGTCAGCTGTGTATGTCGGCGAACCTGCCATACCAACTTGTTTAACTTGTGTAAAATCAAAAATCTGAATACCTTTAAATCCATATCTCTCATTTTGTATAACTGCTGTTACACTTGAAGTAGCACCTGTAATTGTTTCTCCTTCTACAAATGTGCCTGTTATATTATTTAAAACTGTAACACCGTGTGCGGCTGTAGGCGCTGAACTATAAGAAGTTACATTAATTGCCGTGTCACCAGCTGTATTAAATAATTCAAAAGTGTTTGTAGTAGGATTTTTAACTGTAAATACTGTACCTGATGCATATGCAGCAGAATTGATAGCAAAAGAACCACCAGTTAAAGTGATTTGCATTCCTTCTTTAAATGAATGTGCGTTTAATGTTACAACTCCGGGACTTGCAACTGAAATACTTGAAACTGCTGCTGATTTTGTAGCAGATATGGATTGAACGTAACCAAAAGCACTTGAAGTGCCACCTGTTACTTTTTCTCCATTAGTAAAAGCAGGTGCCGTTTTTACATTTAAATGTGTAAACATTTCTACGTCAAATAAAAAATGTTTATAAACTGCACTTGTTAAAGATGCACTAGAAAATATGTTTGCACTGGCCGTTCCGTTGTTTAATTCAAAACCTCTTGACTTAGCACGACCAATTTGCGGTACTGTAACACCTACTGTCGATTGTTCAACTCCTCTATAACCTAATGTGGCTGTATCGTATAAATTTATTCCTTTAAATGCTTCTACTTCACCAGAAATAAATCCAATATCAGGTGAACCAAATACGTTTGTAACATTTACATAATTTTCTACGTCAAATCTTGTACTAAAATTACTTTCACTATCAAAATCTCTGGCTTTATCAGCATCTAAAAAAATAGTGCTTAAAGTTTCAACTTCGTAACCTTTAATATATGCTTTTCCAGGACCCATACCATATGCAAGTTTTGCTTCGTCACCAATGTCTGTGGGTGGAGCTAAATATATACCTCTATTATTTTCGGCGGTGTTGAGTACATGTTCTCTTACATCTAATTCAAAATTTCTTACAGTATAATCGCCTGACTCATCATATGTTCTTCGTGCAAAAGTGTCCTCTAAAACTGCATATTCGGTTGAACGAACCTGGTTTTGTCTAATACCTGTTTTTAATCTTAATAACTCTATAAAATTATTATCAGCAGATGAAGTTAATGTTTTTTTTGCAAGAATTAAATCTATTTTAAATCTGTGAGCGCCTGGCGCATTTACGTTTGATGAACCTTGAGCATTGTCAACTAAAGTAGTATCATCATTAGATGTAATAAAAGATTCTTCAACTGTTAAACCTATTCTATAACTTGGCGTGTTTGTATATTTGTCAAGTATTAATGTTTGTTCTAAAACTGAAACATGAAAACCATTTACATAATAAACACCGGCCGATATATTAGCAGCAGAACCTATTGCCGTTGAATTTACCACAGCAGTTGCTAAAACTGTTGCACTACCGATTGTTCTTGCTTGTATTGTTTCACTTGAAGTGAAAGATGTAGTTGTATTATTTGTTCCTGTTTTATTATATTTTACATATAAAGTATCTGGATCTGTACCATCAGTTATAACAGCATTGACACAAATACCTTTAACACCTGATGTAACACCTGTTAATTCTTTACCAATGTACTCGGCAACTGTTGCAAATGTTTTAGATGTAAGTTTTACAGCGTAATAATTTAAATCAAAAGAAATTTCTCCAGGAATAATCATAGCACCTTTTTCAAAAAGATGATCTGATACTCTTTCAATTTGATTTTGAAGAATTGACTGTGATTGTGTTAACTCTCTGGCCTGTACTGCGAATGCTGGTCTAAAAAGAACTCTATGAAATTTCTTTGACTCAGCGTAATCATCAAAATAAGGTGAGAGGTTAAAGTCTGTTGGACTTGGCATAAATCTCTTTAAAATTCAATTACTAATTTAATATTTTCAGTTTGATCTGAAGCTCTTGTTATTGGTGCTCTGTTTTCAATATATAAAACATCACCTTTATGTCTATCTAATTCTGTATCTTTATATCCACTTGTAAATGTAATTTGGTCAGCAGTTTCACTGGCTGTTGCACTTGGTGTGCCTGTAGCAGCTGAAGTTTGACCCGTAATAACATTTGCTCCTGAAAATGCCGTTCTATTACCTAAAGAACTAATTCCTTCATCATTAAATCTTGTTTGTATGTAATGTAATATTCTATTTGTAGCGTCCCATTCAACAACTTTACCTACAGCTCCTGTTGTTGCTTGATTAATTTCTTCGTCGGCTACAAAAGTTCCTGGTGCAGGAGAAGCAGCAAATCTTACTGCTTTTGTTCCTCTTAATGTTGAAGCAGAAGCTGCTGAACCACCTGAAAATGGATTTTTTATTAAAACAATTCTTCTAAAATCATTTCCAGTTGTAAAGTCACCTGTGTTTGAAGATTCTGTACCTTCTAAACTTACGTTTAGCATTACAAAAAAACCACCTAATTCTGATACGGCATTAAAACCGTGACCGCCTTTTGGAGAAATAATTACATCTATTTCTGCACCTGTTAAACCTGTTGCACCAGCAGAAACTATATCGGCATTTCTTATATATGCAATTGTATAACCTGTACCTGCGTTTGTAATTGTTAAAGAAGTTATAATACTTCCTGATACTGTAACAGAAATTGTGCCACTTGAACCATCACCTCTTATAGGAATATTTGTAAATGTTCCGTTTGTACCACCTGAACCGGCAGATTTAATTTTTACATTACTGATTGCACCGTCAACGGCAGCAGATGAAACTGTAGAATTTGTTGCAACAGCCATAAAATCTGTTGATAAAAAATTTGCTTGTTGTGTTGCTGATAAAGTGTACATATATTTCCACTTATAACCATCAACAGTTGTTAGAATAGATGTAGATGTGCCTGTTGGTTCTTCAGTTGAAGCTGCATTACCATTATTATCTATACATTTGTAAACGTTTTTTGCTGCAGTTAATACATAGAACGTTGCATCAAATAAAGTTGTTGCACCACTGTTTGCTGTTTGTGTTGTAGTAGTATCTGTAATACGATTACCGTAATCGTGTCTATAATAATCGTAAACTGTAGTTGTAGTCCAGTTTCTTCTTGGTATTACGAATGATGTATCTGAAGTTGTAATTTTTTTAACAGCCAACAAATCATCAAAAGTATTAAATTCTTCTATAACACTGTCTGTTGGTGTAATTGCAGCTGAATCTGTGCCTTGGTTTTCTGTTCTTAAATCACCTCTTGTTTGTGTAGCAAATGGTTGAGGTCTACCGATACCTAGGTAATAAATCTCTGGTGAAGCTTCTGAAAATGACTCGCTAAATTGTTCAGCGTTGTTAATTCTAAACTTATTTGTTATAATTGCTGGCATAGTTTTTTAGTTTCTTTTGTTATATTTATACAAGATTTCAAACTTAATATTATTTATAATCATTTATGGTGTTGTTGTTATAGTAATTTCTGATGGCATAGTTAACTTAGTCTTAATACTTCTGCCTAAATCGTCTGAACAAAACAATAAAGTATTATCATTTCCATCAAAAGATGTTTTAGTACCAAAGGTAACGTTATTACTTAATTCAGCTATTGAATAATTTGTTCCAGATATCGCAAACGTTTTAAAGATTTCTCTATTAATAGTGCCGTATCTAGGTCCAGCATATGCAAAACCATTGTCAATTTTTATATTGTTGATAATGCCTCTTACTTTTGATTCTACAGAAATACCTATAGGCATACTTGTTAAAGTTATATCTCGTGTATTTGGTGTAAAGTGTTCTATTGTTGCAGGATTTAGATCAATAGGAACACCTAAATTAGAAGATGCTCTTAAAGAAGTTCCATCACTTGCAGTACCTAATCTTCTACCAAATATAGTGCCAAATAAAGTATTAATTATTGATAATAAAGGTTCTTCAGATACNCCTGATACTTGTCCAAGAACAGGAAATCTTATTNTAGCATTAATTTGAGATTGTATTCTGACCTCATTAGCTAGATAAAATCCTGCTGTATGCATTGTTTTTTTAAAACTGCCACGCCAATCGTTAATAGAACGTGCAACTCTAATTAAATAAGAAAAGTCCTGATACAATAAACTGTCTTGTATTTTCATTGTGTTTTCAGATAATTTTCCATCTTCATTTACATAAACACCATCCGTATCCCTAACAGCACCTATTATAACTGTAGCTGTTGCTTGATTTATTTTTTTAATTGTGGCAGTTGCTGTAGAAGTATTGCCGGTGATTGTAGAATTTTCTGTAAATGTTCCTGTTATATTTTTTAATACTAATAAACCAGTGTTGGTATTAAAACTTACAATTTTACCTGTTGCTGAAGTGCTGCTAGTTACGGTCTCATCTATTACAAACGTTCCTGTTTTATTTGTTAAAATTAAATTTTTAAATAAATCTAAAGTAGGTGGTGTAGGGGCTGTTTCATATTCAGCTCCAGGTTCTATTACCGCTAATTCTACAACTCTACCTATATTATCACTATAAGCTTTTAATGTACCATTTAATCCAGTATTTGTGGAAATCGTAACAACAGGAAGACTTGTATAACTTTTGCCTGAATTATATAAAAATATATCTGTAATATCTCCTATACCTGTTCCTAATTCTTGGACAATTACATTACCATCATATGAATCTCCGATAACTGTTGCATCTTCTAAAACAATTCGATCACCTGTATTATCTTCATTTGATATTCCTCCATTGACAATAGAAATAAATCCTGCTGCTCCGCCACCACTTGTATTTGTATTATTAAAAACTAATTCATTACCAATAGAATAGTTTAATCCTGGATTATCAATTATTATTTCAGTAAGACTACCTGATTTTATAGTTTTTATTTGAACTATGGCATCAAATCCACCTCCTGTTACTACAATAGGTTGATTTTCATTATATAATGCACCAGAATTTGTAATTGTTAATGTTGCAGGTATACCTGTAATTTCTGATTTAATAATATTATCTTCATCATCAGTTTTAGTTCCTGTTATTTCTTCATTTGGTAAAAATGTTCCTGATAAAGTTTCACTATTTAATGTGCTTTCAGAAATTACATGGCCTCCTATAATAAATTTTTTAACATTTTCTATAATTGCTTTAGCTTGTGAAGTTTTACCTGTTATTTCTCGACCTACTAAATCATTTAAATCGCCTGAAAAATCTATTGACCTTAAAATTTTATTTGTTGAAAACTTACCATCAGATACTCTTAATAATTGTTCACGTGGATATAAAGTTTCTGAAGATTCATTAAACAATAATCTAAAAAATATTTCATGTCCTGTTTTTGTTCCTTTTAATTTATATAATGACTTAATATTTTTAATTAAATTTCTTTTATTAATATTAGAATTTAAATTTTCAGGTAAAGTAGTTAAAAATTCATTTCTAAAGTTACTTAAAAAATTAGATATAACTTTATCAGGATCTCTAAAGTTTAATAACTCTTGTATATTATTTACAGGATTTGGTTTATAATTATTAACAACGGCGCTTGCATTAGAAGATAACCCTAAAATTATTTCTCCTTTAGTAAACTTATCTTGTGCAACAATAATTAATTTATTATTTATTAAATCTTCGGTTATTATTGTTGATAAGGCTTTAGATGTTTGACCTTTAATTACTTCTCCTTTTGTAAATTTACCAAAAGCAGAACTTTCTAAAATTAATTTATCGCCTTCATCTAAAAGTGTCCTGTCTGAACCAATGCTTGAACCATTTAATAATAAATTATTTTGTTGATTAGTTTCAGTTTCTAATTGAATACCATCAGTTGTTTCAATAGAAGTAACCGATAACTCGGCAGCCTCCATAAAAGTGTAATAAGTTTCTAAGAATTTTAAAAATTTAGGATGATCGTCAAGTATGAAATCAGGTACCTGTGAACCTATAAGGTTTGAAAGTTTATTTTTAAATATAGCCATAATAATTAATAGCTAGTAATAGTTGTATATCCTATTCCAGCGTCAGATGCTCCGTCTAAAAAACTATCGGCTTGCACTGTTACTAAAATATTTTCTATATCAATTTCTACAATTTGATCTCTTACAGGAACAATATCGTTTGAGTTCGGCTTTACTGTTAATTCTATAACTGTAGAGATATTGCCTCTTATATTTTCAACTGATGTTATATTTAAGGATACAATATTAATCTCACCTGTTGTATAATCAATTGTTCCTTGATTATTGTTTACGTAAGTTCTAACACCACTTACTATTCTATATCTTCTTACATTGCCTGAACCATCATCATCTAAAAAATAAATATTTGTAGTATCACCACTTACTTTAAAACCAGAAGATTCTAAAATACCACCTTGTGCAGCTGCATATCCTAAAAATGGATTAAATAATGCATTTCTAAAGTATATATCATATCGTGTAGATGAATTTAAAGTAGGTGTAAAATTTTTTCTAATTTTAATTGATGTAATATTTGAAATAATACTTGTATCTGTATTATCGATTAAACTTATTACTTTAGAATGCCTAAAGACACCGTCAAATCTTTGTAACACGTTTGTATTATAATTAGATATTGATTCAATGATGTTTGATTTTATAGTATCTGATGAATTTGAAGTTAATCTTGCATCATATTTTGCATTAGTAGTTATTAAGATACTTGTAACTTCAGGATCTACAATAACTGGCCTTACTGAAGCAACATTAAATGGTCTTAATGATGTTATTATATTTGCTTTAGTAGAATTTGTTAGCGTTGAACCACTGGCCGCTTTAATTGCAATTTTAACTGTGCCATAAACAGGAGTTTCATCATCTTCTCCACCCCAAGCACTAACTGATAGAGCATTAGGATAAATTGATCTTACAATTGTTTCGTAATCAGAAGTTGTTACAGCACGATTTTGTGTAGCATAACCTAAAGGCGCATTAAAACGAATTGACTCTTTAGATTCAGCAGCACTGCCTCCTTGTGATGTAGATTTAGTTGTAACTGTAATATCAGAAAATCCTCCGATAGTTGTTGACAAAGTAAACGTAGATGCTCCATTAGACTCATCTCTATTTGTAACAACATACTCTAAAATAACTATATTGCCTGTTGAGAGCGCCGCACCCAGAACACCATCGCCAAAGTAAACTTCAAATTTACCATCATCTGATTCTTGTAAAAAATAAACTTTAGATGTGTTTGTAATATTGCTAAAACCACTTACTAAAGAATATATGTTTGTGGTTGTATTTGTAGAACTTTCTTGTACTGATACTTTAAGTGTTGTTGTATCTGTATTTGAATTTTGAATTATAAATTTTTGATCTGGATCTTCGTTGTCAACTGTGTATCTAAATGTAACTAAAGTGCCTTCGTAAATATCTATATTTGTAAATTTATATACACCGTTTATAGGTGTAATAATGTAATCTTCATTTGTTAAATACTGATAACTTACTCCTGAAACTGTAGTTGTAAATATTGTGTCTTTTGGTAGTGTTAAAGTTGAACCTGTTGCATCATTTACTTCAATATCTATACTTGCTACTGGTGATCTTACTGATGCAGGTGTGTAGTTTAACATTTTAGCTAAAGATACAATATTTTTTCGTATGTCAGCACTGTCTAAGTACATTTCATTTGCTAACATATTAGCATTGAAGCCCAGATAGTGTGTGTTATATGCTAATACATCTAAAAGTATAGAAAAGCCTGAACCTTCAAAATTATAATCTTGAAATTCTGTTTGACTTTGTAAAAATGTTTTTAAATTTGCTTTTATACTATCAAAATCAAAATCTGATACNTCTAATTTGTTACTTGCCATNTTATCTTAGTCTTTCTAAAAATGTTTGTACTTCTANNANNTCATTTGAACCAANAACNTAAAAATAAATTCTTAAATCATATGCATTACTATCAATATTCGGACTTGCTACTATTTGAACTAATTTAATTCTTGGTTCAAAATTAATTAAAACTTCTTGTACTTTTCTTTGTAAATTCAATGCAGTTANAGGCGTCATTNNCTCAAACAACATTGCTCTTACACTTGAACCTATTTCTGGATGAAAAGGCCTATCAAAGTGTGATGTATTAATTAAATTTCTTACACTTCTCTTAACAGCTTCAATATCAGTTAACTTATTTACATCATTTGTTACCGAATTACGACCAAAATCTAAATCTAAATCTCTATATTGTTTTGTGGCTCTTTTACTTTTATTTAAAGAACCAGCATCGTAATTTGGCATATGTATATTTATATTAATTTACTGAAACATTATCAGAACCACTAATAATATCGCCACAAGATGCTGAATCACCTGATCTTACTACACCAATACCATTTACAAACACATTTGTTGAACCTTCTGACATGGGAGGTGATGGACTATGTGGTGGCAATCCGTGTCCTGCAACTCTATCGCCAATTTTAACAACTCCAAAACTATTTACAAAAACGTTTTCGCTTCCTTCAAACGCAACGCCGCCAGCAGCGTCTGTATCTTTACGTGCAACGCCTGGCATTATCTTCCTTGGCCTCTATATTTCTTAAAACTTCTTCTTTTATGTTTATTCATCATACATTTACTGTGAAATCCACGGCCAATGCTTGTTCTTTTTGGTTTACTTACTTTTTTTGAGGAATTTGTGTTTCCTGCTACTTTTCTTGCCATAATTTTTTGCCTTTTTTAGTTTTTTCGAATCACTATCATCAATCATAAATGATAAATCATCAATTTTGTCAAAATCAATCATATATTTACTATTTATAATGATTTTAGAGATTATATTTTTGCAATATTCATTTAAGTTATTGATTTTACTGCTTTATTTCTTTAAAACTATGGCGCTTTTCGCTTGTTTTGTTGATTTTTATATGTTATATTATATGTATATTAACAATTAATAATAATATGACAAAAAATGATATAAAAAGTTTACTAGTTGCTGCTGCAATAGTAGCATTCGGTTACGGTTTAATGTTCGGCTTCTATTACTTCGCTGATTACATAGGAATATATGAAAGCCTTAGATACTAATTTAAAGTGGTTAGCGACGGCCGTTCTGGTTGTTGCAACTGCAATGACATCACTTAACATTTATCCTTTGGGACCAATACTATATTTAATTGGTGGATTACTTTGGCTAGTGGTAAGTATAATGTGGAAAGAACCTGCATTAATTGTAACCAATCTTACTTTGGCGTCTGTCAATGCGATTGGATTAATTTATAATCTAATAATAAAATAATGGAAAAACCAGAAATAAAAGATATTAACTATACAGGCGCCTTTGGTAAATGTTATCTTGTAAAGTATAAAGGCTTTTCTAATGTAATGTTAAAAGAAGAAATTGCTGATTGGTGCGAAGAAGTTGACCA
>JGI25917J50250_1000328_pt1 | contig 12811 bp, 14 predicted proteins | sample LauGreSBDMM110SN_4_FD_50250 | JGI IMG/M metagenome (IMG submission 50250) | reverse complement strand
GAGGCCATTGTCTTAGAGCCAAAAAAATCGTTGCCGGTGATGTTCCCGATACCGCCGATAAACCAGATGTTGGCCTGGGACTCAGGCATGTTCCAACGCTTAGCCAGCCTCGTGTAGGTGGCTTCTGTGAATTGGCGTGTCTTGGTGCCGTCGTCTGAGCGCATGACCAGGGCTGAGGCTCCTGCGGCGTCGCGCGCAGTGAGTGCGTAGTTAACAAAGACCTCCTGCCAGTTTGGGCTGACGTCGCCCATAGACATCCAACTTTCCTTGAAACCCATTGGTCCGCACAGCGCCGAAAGTGAGACTAAGGAGCAGAGTGCGCCCAGGCCGATCTTGGCAAGGTGCAGCCTCACCGATCAACCTCTATGGTGTCAACGACCGATCTCATGGACTAATTCGCCAATTGCATACTTGTGACAACAAAGGCGCCGTCTAATTTTTCAATAACAAACTTGACTTTATCGCCTGCTTTGAATGTCTCCAATAAAGAGGTATCGCGAATTTGAAAAACCATGGTCATGCCAGGCATGTCCAGACTTTTGATGTCGCCGTGTTTGATCGTCATCTTTTTGTTGTCACGATTGACCTTTTTAATTTCGCCATCGGCCATGTGGCCAGCGGANACAGCAGACACAGCATCCGCATGTGAGTGGTGNTTGTCTTGGGCATNNACCGTTGNAAACCAAGCAGCAGAAGAAACCAGCAAGAAAGCGAAAAGGTGTTTAGAAATTTTCATAACGTATTCCTCGAATAGGTTTTAAAAAATTAATGTTTGTGCGCTGAGTCATGAGCAGGTGAATCTCCAACAGACTTGCCACCCACTACCACCACTCCCTTCATGCCTGCTTCGAAGTGTCCAGGTTGTAGACATGCAAAATTAACATTACCTGACTTTGTAAATTGCCAAATGATCTCAGCAGATTTCCCTGGTTGCACCGTTATTTGGTTGTCATCATCATGCTCCATTTCAGGATTTTTTTTCATCACCTCGGCGTGTTCTTTTAGCTCTTTTTCTGTGCCCAGCACCATTTCGTGCTTCGCCTTGCCAGAGTTTTTAACAATAAATTTAATAGTTTCACCTTGTTTGACTGTGATGCTTTGTGGGTTAAAGCGCATGGTGTCAAGCATTTCTACTTTGACAGTGCGCTTGGCATTGGTGGCTTTGCCCGGTTTGCCAATCGCCTCTGAGTCTGCGTGACCGCCAGCGTGATTGCCTGCTGCGAAAACAGCTGAGGAAATAAGAGCGACGGATAGGGCGGTCAAGATTAATTTGAATGTCATGGGCTTTCCTTTTTTGAGGTTTAAAAGAGGTTCAATGGCCAGCGTATCCAAAGAGTTTGCGTATATAAAAAAACCCCTCGAAAGGGGTTTTAACAAAGCTCAAGAGAAATTACTTCTTGGTGCAAGCTGGGTTTTTTTCGTTTTCTTTCTTGGAGCAGTCAACTTTTTTGTCATCGGGCTTGCCACCGCCATGGCTACCTGCGAAGGAGGGCATAGACAAGAGCATAAAAGCGGAAACGAAAGCAGTGATTACGAATTTCATAGAAACACCTTTAGGTTGTGAGGTTGAGAAAAGCCGTTAAAGATGTGTGCCAAACTGGCATCACAATCACATCCTAGCAAGTTATAAAGGCACTCGTTTTTTATGGACAAAGCAAAGCGGCCGGCGCATTTCCCCTCCAAACCAAACTTGCCACTGGGCGTACTTTGGTTTTTGATGGGTGGCTCAATGCTCCCGCACTTGGCAGCACAAGAGCGTTTTTTGCCGCCCGCTTCGGCTGTGGTTCTACCCTCTTCGGTTCATGCCAACGGGGGGCGTCAGTCTCACTTGCGCGCGCTCGATCAGGCACGGCGAGCGCAGCCTCAAAACTTAGACGCAGCCCTCACCTATTGCCGTGCTGTTTTTAACTTAGGACTCATCGAGGGCGATTTGCGCTGGTATGGCTCGGCCAAAGCGGCTTTGGGCCCATGGTGGCAAGCATCTGAATTACCCGCCGAGGGTTATTTTTTACGCGGCTTGGTCAAGCAGGGCTTTCACGATTTTCAGGGAGGGCTTTCCGACATTGACCGTGCCATCGCCCTAGAGCCCCGCCGGGCTGAATTTTGGTCTTGGCGCTTTGCCCTGCATTTACTTCAGGCTGATATGGCCATGGCACGCCAAGACACTGAAGAAATTGCACGGTTGTTTGGGACAGAAGAGTCCGATGTTTACCGTGCCATCTTGCTTTATCGCACAGGACAGCCCTTGCCTGCTGTGCTGATGCTCACGCGCGCCCTTCGTTCCCCCCTGAATAAAGATGTCTTCTCGCAAGATTGGTTGAGCTTTCACTTGGGCGAAGCGCATCGCGTTGCCGGTCAACCTGCGCAAGCCATGGCCGTTTGGGGCGAGCGCCTCAAGGTTAATGGTCAGTCGCACTTACTCAGACTTTCGCTGGCCGAGCTGCTAAACCAGCAAGGCCTCTACCCGCAGGCAAAAGCCATGGCCATGAACCAAGCTGACATGGCCAGTCTGACGGATGCCTTGCTGATGCAGGCCCTGCTGGCCAGCCGGGGCGAAAAAGATGCAAGTCAAGCCAAACTGGCCAGTCAGGTGCAAGCGCGTATGCGCGCACAAGCCCTGCGGCAAGAGTCGTTGATTGAGCGCCCCAAACTGATCTACCAAATTGCGTACGGTCAAGATATCGCAGCAGGACTTGCATTGTCGATCGACAATTGGCAACTGCAAAAAGAACCGCCCGATGCAGTGCTTTTTGTGCAGGCTGCATTGGCACTGGGCCAAGCCCAGGCCGCTGCCCCAGTGGTTGAGTGGGCTGAAAAAACCCGCTACACAGACCCCCAACTCGCGCCGCTGATTCAGCAACTCAAGGCCCATCCCAGCTGGAAGAGGGGTCGATGATGAGGTGCAGCCGATTGTTTCTGTCTGGACTGGTCACATGCCGCCAAATAGCTTTGGGCCTTGCGATGCTGTGGGGCCTGCTCTTGGGCAACGCCACTTGGGCGCACTCCAGCAGCAACAGCTACCTCACACTCAGCATGCCTGCTGAGCAGTTGACCCTGCGTGCGGACATCCATCTGAGAGATCTAGACTTGGTCTTCGATCTAGATGAAAACCGTGATGGTCAGGTCACCTGGGCGGAAACCCAGTCTCGCAGTGCTGAACTCATGGATTGGATGGCCCAAGGCCTGGTGCTCAATGCGTCAGGGCAAAGCTGCACGCTGGGGCAAGCCGATCTGAAAGCCAGCTTGCACGCCGACGGCACCTATTTGAGTGCCCTGTGGACACCAACATGTTTAGGTGTGACTCAGCCCATGGACCAAGCCCGCCTGGTGCTTCGCTATGAGCTTATTTTTTCTCAGGATAACCTGCATCGAGGCCTGCTGAAGGTGGATTTTCCCAATGACCAGAGCAGTGCCTTGCTCAGTCCCGAAAGACCTGAAGTTGCACTCAATGCCGCTGAAAGACACCCCTTGCGGGTGATGGGACGCTATGTGGTCGAGGGCGTCTGGCACATCTGGATTGGGATTGACCACATCGTCTTCCTTCTCAGCCTGTTGGTACTGGCTCCCCTGCAATCATCAAGGCAAAAGGTGCTGGACTGGCAAGGCGCCACGCACATTCGCCCCGTAGCATTGGACGTGTTTGCCGTCGTCACCGCCTTCACCTTCGCGCACTCAATCACTCTGGGGCTGACCATCACAGGCTGGCTGACACCGCCCGCTGACTGGGTGGAGCCCGCCATTGCTTTGTCGGTGGTGCTGGCAGCTTTCAACAACTTGTTGGGGGTCAGCTCTCTTAAGCGCTGGCGTTTGGCGTTTGTTTTCGGTCTGGTGCACGGTTTCGGCTTTGCCAGCGTGTTGCTGGACTTGGGCCTGCCTGCTAGCGCACTTTTTGCCGCCCTGGGCGGCTTTAACTTGGGTGTTGAATTGGGACAACTGGCCATCGTTGGAGCGTTTTTACCCTTGTCTTGGGCGATGCGGCGAACTCGTTTTTACCGTTGGGTGGTGGTAACAGGTGGATCACTTGCTGTCGTTTTGTTGGGGCTGTTTTGGACAGTGCAAAGAGTGGGGTGGCTTGATTAATCTATTTTTTGATCAATAAAAAAGCAAATTTATGTCAAAGCTGCAACGGCGTACCGTAGCCTGTCAGCTCTAAAAATCCTCGCCCAAGAAGCCGCTCGCCCTTCATCAGACTGACGGCCCCCTCCCAATAAAATCCGCCTGTGCTGGCACGTGCATCCACCTCTTGAGCCATCATCAATGGGACCAGGCGGTAAAGCTCAGCGCCTATGACCAGGTCCATAGGAATGGGGTAGTCAATCAATGACTTTGATCGCCAGCTGCCGCTGGCTTGCCAGCGAAGCGGCTCCCCTTCTTTGGTTGGTCGACCTTCACGATCTCGCACATCGACATGGGCGTATATGGACTCGGATTGATTGTTGCGAATCCGAAAAGCCATCAACGTTCCACCGTCCAACAAATTGATGCCAACCCAATCCCAGCCAACGGCCCCTGGCATCAGCAATTGACTTGACCACTCATGATCCAGCCAAGCTTGACCTTGAAGGGTTTTCTTTTGCTTGCCCCATTGAACATTGCCATTGACACTCAATGGTGCTCGACTGTAATAGTGACTGGCTTGCTCGGGTCTAGGCCCCTTTTGAGAAAAGCCATCGCGTCCTCGAAGAACCACTTTTTGATTTGTGCTGGCTTCAAAGGACAGAGAAAAATCCTTGTCTGAAAAGTGTCCTTCGTAAGCTTCAGATGCTTGGCCTTGTATTCGGCGCAGAAACCAATCTTCGAAACGCAGGTCGGTATCAGAAGTATCCGCATGCAAACTGCTTCCATTTAAGCGACCGGCTCGGTTGGCGTGCACGAAGACATTTTCTTGACCCATGGCAATAGCGGCATGCGCAAACAGCAATTGGCTTGGCGCTAAGCGGCTTGGATTTTCTGGCGCATGTTGAGTTCTGCTGCGAAAAAAGGTCAACTGAAAACCAACAGCTGACTGCCCCTGACCCAACCAGCCCGTCAGATACCACCACTCAGTGCGGTACTCGGGGTGAGCACCGTAATCTCTGGGAAATACCAAACGACGAGGTTTTACGGGTGGGTAAAACGGTGTCTCTGCTCGGGCTGTATCTGCGGACCAAGGTAAAAACCCCGCAAGCAGGGAAACAGCGGTTTTAAAGGCATGACGGCGGTTTGGTGGACGTGGTGTCATGTCATTTACCAATCGGCCCTGAGGCTTTCTGCCAAGCGTTTTGAGTCCAGTCCTTGACCTGCAGCCCAGCGCGCAGCCAACACGCCCAGCAGCAGCAACAAAACACTGATGGCCAACCATTGCTTGAAATCAAAATGCGTGTTCATCGTCCAATGAAAAGATTCAGGATTCACTTTATGAATCAGTATTTGGCTCATCAGGCCCCCCAACGCGCTGGCCCAGACCACGGCCACGGCCAACAGCAAACCAACTTCTAAAGACACCAAATGCAAGCTGTCTTTGTATGACATTCCCAGATGCGCGAACAACCCAAACTCACGTCTACGCAAAAGCAACTGACCGGTGACACCCGCAGCAACTGAAAAAAGAGCAACAAACAAAGCAGCTGCCTCTAGTGCATAGGTCATGGCAAAACTCCGGTCGAAGATTTTGAGCGAAAGCTCTCGTACATCGCTGGCACTGATCCATTTAAGTTGGATCAATTCGGGTACTTGAGCCTGTATGCTGGAAATGACTTGGGCCGTGTCTGCTCCGCTTTCTATCCACCGAAATACTGGATCGCGAACGATCCCCTGTGAGGGCTTCGTAGTCCTCTGTAGACAACACCACCGATCCATGTTGGCGGCCATAGTCTCTGTACAAGCCTGCGACCCAAACCTTGGACAGGCCTTGCGCTTGCAGTGGCAAGCTGGTTTCTTGGCCCACACGCCAGCCGTAGAGATCGGCCATGGCCTCAGATCCAAAAACCACCAGATGCTTACGGTTGTCCATGGGTGGCAATTTCGACATGCCCACCAGGGCCACCGACTGCATCGGGTTTTGCAGGTTCAGAGGCTTTGCGATCAAGACCACATCAGGGCGGTCGCTGGCAAGACGAATATTTCTTTGTCGGCTGGTTTCCACCTTTTGTACTTGGGGCACTTGGGCGACCAAGTCTTGCACCTTTGGAGAAAACCCTTGCTGATCGGCCATGGATTGGCTGCTGGTGTAGAGGTCAGCAGGCAACACCAAATTCAACCAATCGGAAACCGAAGTTCTGAAGCTGCTGACCATGACCATCATGGCCACAGTCAATGAAAACGCGGCCACTGTGCCCGCGATCAAAGGCGTGGACGCAGAGGGCGCTTGCGCCAGTCGCCACATGGCAAAGCGCACAACAGCAGGAACACGCAAAGTCGCAACCACGCGTGAGAGGCTGCCCCAGAGCTTGGACAAAATCCACGGCACGGCCAAGAGCCCGGAGCACAGCAGGGCCGCAATCGCTGCATAGGCAGCCCAAGGTAACTCATCCAGCGTGGGCAATAGGAGCAACACGATGGCCAGCGCAGCGCTCACAAGACTCCATTTCAAGGAGGGCAACTTGAGCACCAATGTTTCAGCTTGATCCGCACGCAACATAGCCATGGGCCGGCGCCAGTTGATTTGCGACAAAGGTAGCCACGCGGATAACAATCCCATCAGCACTGCGGCCATGGCAAAAATAAACAGCGCCACCCAGTCAATGACCATGGCAGCTTGTGCACTCGAAAAGTAATTGCCGCCCAAATCACCCCCCACGATGCGCATCAAAATAGCTGCCAACAAAAGACCCATTACGACACCCAACAAGCCGCCCAAAGCACCAATCAGCCCACCTTGTACCCAGACAAAACGCCGAAGCCAAGGCTCGCTGGCGCCAAGCACACCCAACAAAGCCAGCTCAGCTCGCTGACGAACGATGGACAAATGGACCGCTGTGGACACCAGAAATCCCCCTGTGAGCAAGGCCACCATGGCCAGCACTGTGAGATTGACACGGTAGGCACGCGATAAAAGCGACATGCGTCTGTTGCGGTCTTGCATGGCCACCAATTGCAAAGGTTCTGCCTGCGCTGTCAGAGCATCACTCAGCCCTTGTGTGCTTTGCCATTCTTCCAGGCGAAGGTCAAGTCTAGACACCACACCCAGTCGGTTAAAAGCCCATTGCGCGCTGCCAATGTCCATCACGCCGATCGCTTGCGCTGCAGCGCCTGGCACTTCCCCTGCCACTTGCAAGGACACCGAATCGAGGCCATGTTGCAAGCTGATGTTGTCGCCCACCTTGACGTTCAAGGCGTTGAGTGCCGCACGCGATAAAAACAGTGACTTGGCATTGAACAAACTACGGGCATCGCTCATCACAGACGGTAGCAATGAAGGGGAAACAATGGCGGATTTGAAAAAATCCAAGCCCAGCACCGTCAGTTGGTCTGTGCGAACGACTAGCACAGGACTCACCGTGTGTATGCCCAAATCTGCCCGGCGGCGGTCCCAATCTTCGATTTTCCGGTCATCCATCTCACCCAAAGGCGAAACCAACTGAGCCGAGGCTTGGCCATTGACCGTGTCCAAAGCCAGGCCAAATGATGCGAGTGCCGAAGAGTTGACGGTGTGTATTGCTACGGCCAGCATGACACCNATGGCCACCATCACNAGGGCGACTANCCATCGCNTCCAAGCTTGGATGCAAGCACCTTTAAGCAGCCACAGGAAAAGGACTTGCTGACCTGTTAGNCTCAACAAACCAAGCCTTTTTGGGTGAGACGCAATGTTCTGCCCATGGACCTGGCAGCCTCGTCAGAATGGGTGACCATCACCAAACTGGTCCGGCGCTCCCGGCACAAACCAATCAGCAGGGCCAAGGTCTTGGCGGCAGTGTCTGTATCCAAATTACCTGTAGGCTCGTCGGCAAACACCACCTTAGGCCGATGCACCAACGCCCGCGCCAGTGCCACGCGTTGCTGTTCTCCACCGGACAAACTAGAGGGCTTAGCGTCTAACCTAGCGGCCAAACCCAAATCTTCCAGCAGTTCCCGCGCCAACTGAGCCGCGTCCTGGCCAGACGCTGCGCCCAACAAACAAGGCACCATGACGTTTTGAAGCGCCGACAAATGCGGCAGCAGGTGAAACGCTTGAAACACAAAACCCATGTCTGCTTGTCGACAAGCTCGCCGCTTTTCGGGCGACCACTCAGACGTGGGCTCGCCAGACCAATGCACCTTGCCATGGGTAGGGACTTCAAGCCCTGCCATGATGTTCAGCAATGTGGACTTGCCACAACCCGACGTGCCTTGAATGGCCACATGCTCACCCAACGCAAGATCAAAAGAAAGGCCTTCAAAAAGCCATTCGCCCGGGAGGTAAGCGTGTCCCACTGAAATTAAACTTAAAAGAGACATGAAGCAAAGGTCAAGTATGAGCGCGGGATGGTCTGTGTGCTGAAAGACATTTTGGACAGCGATTATGGTTCGCAACGCCGAGCTTCGCAGGATGAGCGGTGGATTTAAAATAAAAACCACTTTTTTTTAAGCTTGATATCATCGATAAGTACTACATAGCTTCCGCTATATCCTGTCTGGCGTAATCGCCACTACGAAAAGCGGTTCATAAGAAATACGCTCAGCATGAAAGATCCATTAAAAACACCTGAGGCAATAAGGGATCAAATATGGAGGGAATTAAGCCGTGCTACAAAAGACCGGCATCATGCTTGGCGTACCCCGGTTTTCGCTACAACGACTACAGACGGTGTTGTCAATGCAAGAACGGTAGTGCTAAGAGCGGTTGACAGAAAGGCGAATCAATTACAAATCTACACAGATGCGCGCAGCAGCAAGGCAGAAGAAATCACAAAGCAAAAAAACGCAATTTTTGTATTTTGGAACAAGAAACTAAACTGGCAACTCAGAGTTCGCGTCAATGTGAATTTGTCTTCAAGCAGTCCAGAAGTTCAAAAGAATATGGCAGCAAGTCAAACAAACTGCTGGTGCATCAGATTACATGGGCACGTCAGCACCCGGAACACATATTGCCTCTGAAACTCAACTTGAAAAACCAAACGATCTGCAATCAACACACTTTGCTGTAATAACTGCTGATGTGATGGAGATGGATTGGCTAGAGCTGGCAAGCAGTGGTCATCGTCGGGCCAAGATTAGCCTTGATTCATGGAAGTGGTTAATTCCTTGACAGTGAAGAAGTTACCCCTCCGTGCCGTCGAGTTTGATAAGCTGATGTTTATGCGATCCAGATATTGATTTCTTAAGAATCTTATAAATGTCCAAGTCAAATTCGGCAGACCCAGACCTGGCTAGCTCGTACAGTTCGTCATAGTTGCTGGCAACGCCCAGATAGCACCATTTGTCAACCACCACCATGCAGTCTCCATCTTTGATGGCAATAGCTCCTTCGAACGGCCACACCTGAACTTTAAACAGGTTCAATGCAGTTTCCAGTTTCAAATTGTGCACATCTAGGGAGACCTTACCTATGCAAGCACCTTGACATTGTTTGACTTGATAGCCAAAGCAAGGTCTCCCCTCCTCTACTTTTTCTATGCCTAGCAGCGCCTCGCACAGCTGGTATTTTTTAGCGACAGCAGCCAAATAGCCGTGTGCTTCTTTTTTACTGTAAAAAAGTCCAAAGAGGTTTTCTTGTAAGCCCGGTTGTAAATTTTTATGCGTCACCAGCATGGGCCTTTGTACGCCAAAGCTATCCTTCATCAATTGCCACGCACTCAAATCTTTTGACTTGCGTAACTTGATATTCATACTCGGCATCTGCTCTTTAATAAGCTTTGACTCCAGAATCAACGCTGTTAGCTCACCGCTGGTCTCTGTCCAATCAATATGGAAAACTTGCAGTGACAACTTCATTTCCTTTCGAACCGTGAGAGCGCTTTGAAAGTGACTCATCACACGGCTGCGCATATTTATGCTTTTACCAATGTAGAGCGGTGCGTTGTGCTCACCATAAAAAATATAACAGCCGCAAGTATCGGGAATGGCATCAATGACTGATTGGTTGATATTGGGCGGAAGGCTAACACTGCCAACCAACTGGTTTACAGCGGCAAGTAGACGCTCTTTACCAACAGCGTCTTCACAAACACGCCAAAATTGCAAAAGTAAATCTGCATCGCCCATAGCGCGATGGCGACTACTGACAACTAAATTATGTGCAGCAATGATGGAGTCAAGATTGTGCCGCGCCTGTTGTGGAAAAAGTAAGCGCGATAGTTTCACAGTACACAATACCTTTGGACGGAAATCCATATCAATTCTTTTAAACGACGCCTTGATAAAGCCGTAGTCAAACCTAGCGTTGTGTGCAACGAAAATCTTTCCAGTGAGTTCATTTTTCAATTGATTGGCAACTTCATTGAAGTTTGGTTTACCTGCCAACATCGCTGGTGAGATGCCTGTCAATCGCTGGATGTTTTGGGGGATGAAGGTCTCTGGATCTAACAGACTCTCCCACTCCGATACCTCATTGTTGGCCAGAGTTTTGATGCCGATTTCGGTGATTCGATCCCGCTCGAAATTGGAACCAGTTGTTTCAATGTCTATAAAAGCAAAAACGGGAAAGTCATCTTGCGTATTTTTTTTCGAAGTTTTTTTTCTGTATGGATCTGACATCACATCGGTAATTAAATCTGGTTTAAAGAATAGTTGATCACAGTTCTTGCTAAAACTAAGCTCGCTGTTAAATAAATCACCCTAATTAGTTGCGGTGAAGTTCCACACAAAAAAGCACTTTATCTAGGCTTGCAGTAACCTCATGTTCACCTTCAACGCGAACTGCGCTCAGATCATGCAGGTGAGTCAGGCGCTGTTCATATCGCTTTTTTTTAAATGTAACTGGCAACCACTCTACAAAGAACGAAATGAAAGAAGCTGATTTCAAAATACTATTTGTCTGCATGGGCAATATCTGCAGAAGTCCCACAGCAGAAGCTGTTTTTTTCAAAAAGTTGACTGATCACGATCTCTTGTACAAGATCAAAATTGACTCAGCGGGTACACATAATTTTCACCCTGATGCACCACCAGATGCACGCAGCCAAATGTATGCGCTCAAAAGAGGCTACGACATGTCCCATTTGAGGGCCAGGCAAGTGCTTGAAAGTGACTTTGAAGAATTTGACTTGCTTTTGACGATGGATTGGGACAACCGCGCGCTCCTAGAGGAAAGGTGCCCAGCAATGCATCTTCACAAAATCCGGGCTTTTACTGAATTTTTGCAAACAACACAAGCCGCTGTTATTCCCGACCCCTACTATGGTGGTGAACAAGGGTTTGAACATGTATTGGATTTGATCGAAGAGGCCAGCGAAGGCCTTATGAAATTCGTCCATCAAAAAATAGACGCATGATGCAAGCTGGCTCAGCATTCATAGAGTTGCGAGATCTACAACTCAAAACAGACATTGGAACTTATGGTCCTGACGACACCAAGCCAGATGTTCATCTCCTTGATGTGACACTTGAAATTTCGGTCAAACAAGTTGTCATTTCCCAAGATGGTATGGCGTATGTATTTGACTATGACCCATTAATTACGGAAATAGACCGACTCGCAGCTGACGGTCACTACGAAACGCAAGAGCGCCTCATCACACGCATTGCAAGCGCATGTGCCGCACACCCTGCTGTTCAGCGGATCGAGATTTACCTGAAAAAATTACCTGTTCGATTGGGTAGCGGATCGCTAGGCGTTCGCCTGTCGCTTGATGAAGCAGCAACCGTGGCACTTCGTGATCACAAAAGTAAGCCTACGATTTAGAAGGAATGTGAAATGTTAGATATTTATTTGCAAGTGGCAAGCCTGTTAACGGTAGCTATGTTGTTCGGCGGCATGTTTCTTTTTTCTGGAGGCTTTGCTGCTTTTCTGTTTCGGCACCTTCCACCAGAAGGTGCTCGAATGCTGATTCGCAAAGCATTCCCACCCTTTTACATGTTTGTCATAGCTGCTTCGGGGTTGGCCATGGTGCTGTCTTGGAAGTCAGATCCATTCAGTGCTGCATGGATGGCTTTGGTCATGTTGACCACGGTTGCCGCACGACAGTTGCTGATGCCTGCAATCAACCGTGCAACTGATTCGGGCAACAAAAAGCGCTTTTTGTGGTTACACGGCTTTTCTGTTCTTTTGACGCTGGGACACATTGTTCTTGCCGCCGTAGTTTTGGTTTACATGGTTCATTGATATTCTAGTTATAGAAGCAAGGGTAATGGCTCAAGGTCGTATCAAACGGCTGCAGTCGGCAGCTCGCTCGCAATTGCAAACATTTAGGGTTGCAGAGCAAACTGTCTGCGAACTCTGTGACCGACCCATTCCGTCAAGTCTGCGAGACGCGCATCATTTGACCCCCAAATCACGCGGTGGTGTCATCACCGTTTTCATGCACCGAGCGTGTCACAAGCAAGTTCACGCTTTGTTCACAGAAATCGAATTGGCAAAGTATTACTCTACGGTACAGGCTCTGCGAGAACATCCAGAAATAACGAAGTTCATCAACTGGGTTCGAGACAAACCAAGTGACTTCAATCCCCCGACAAGACGCAGCCGCAGCAAATTGCATCTTTAACTTTCAGACCATAGCTCACTTTGTAGCGCCTGTAACCTCAAGCCGATCAGAGTCACAGTTTTGTTCATGTTTTGTATAGATATTTGTCATTTAATCCATAATTTCTCAAATATATTTACTCTTTGTCCAAGTTTTTACTTTACAAAACCTGTTCGCGTGCTAATATTCGTTCATTGAAGTTTGATTTACCCACCCAAGGAGTCCCA
>JGI25917J50250_1000322_pt1 | contig 12915 bp, 11 predicted proteins | sample LauGreSBDMM110SN_4_FD_50250 | JGI IMG/M metagenome (IMG submission 50250) | reverse complement strand
ACAAAAAAAAATACAAAAATATTAAAATAAAATAAAATAAAATAAAATAAAATAAAATAAACGGATAATATATGAATAATTTATTGTTAAACGCAATTAAAAATTATAAAGTACAAATGCTAAATATAAATAATAACGCGGATTCAAAAATAAACAAAAAAGTATCAGAAATATATATTATAAATTTAGAAGAAGATTTTGCTAAACGTAATTATATAATAAAATTAATGCAAAAATATGGCATTAATTTTAAATTAATAATTGTAAATAGAATTTCATTAGATGTATATCGTGCGTTATGTGAAACACAAAAAATAACAATTGGTGAATTAGGGTGTTGTTTAAGTCATATGTGGTGTTTGTATCAAATATTACAAAATAAACATAAAAACGCCTTAATATTTGAAGATGACATTATATTACATAAAAACTTTATAAATAAGTTTTTGAAGATATATATAAAAAATAAAGATATAGATTTTTTGTTATTAGGAGCACACGATTATATGTTTGCTAAATATAATTATAAAAATGTTAAAAACGAACTATATAAACCACATAAAGATAGTAAACAATTATACGGCGCACACGCAAATTATTACTCGTATAATGGAGCGAAGAGAATGTTTTACATAAGAATTACAGATACCTCATTTTTTGATAAAGAATATATGTTGATGTTTAATTATTTACCGAATTCTTACATTTGCTATCCAAACTTAGCGGTATCAAATGTATCATCAAGCACATTAAATCACTCAAAACCTTTTTCAACAAATGTTGAGACAGATTATTATGAAAAATGTTTTATAAATTTTAATTTTAATGAGTATAATTATATTTATATAAATATATTAGATAATACCATAATAAATCTATTTGTTAATTATGAAGCATATATAGATAAATGTTTATATAATTATTTTCATGATTTTGATAAAATAAAGGAAATAAAAAACAGAATGGTAATGGATTTTTTTAAAATAGAAGACATTAAATATATATTATTAAATCAAAGTTTAATTGTTCCAAATAATCTTTCAATAAAGTGTATTGGTGAAAATTCATAATTAATTGCATTATTTTCATATAAATTATTTAAAAGATATAATTTGTAATTATTTTTTTTAATAAAAGTTAATACTTTGTTCATAACAATATTTTCACAATAAAATATTGTACCTGCTACAAATTTAAAGTTTATGTTAAGCTTTGAGCGATATAATTGTTTTTGTTTAATGTTAAATTTGTCGCTTGTTAAATTTAAGTAGCATTGTTCAGGACCAATACAATTACAATCATTTAGTTTATTTGCAAGTAACTCGTTTAACGGTTTGGATAATAAAAAATTAGTTAAGTCGTTGTATAAATGTGAAACACGTTTTGTATGTAATTTAATTATATGCTTAAAATTGTATTTTTTCATAATATTATTATACATTAATAACGTAGGTATAATATCTGTTCCAAATTCTTTTGAATAATAAACAGCGTAAAAATCAAAATTTTTTTTAATAATTTTTTTTAAAACTTTTGTATTTACGTTATTATTGATACAAAACGCAACATTAATATCTTGTTGATGTTTTTGTTTATACTTTATAATTCTATTTATTAAATCGCATCCAATTTCTTCATTGCCAATAAAAACAAGCAAAAGTATTTGATAATTATTATTTAAACATTCATATTTTTTGATGAGAGATAATTCATTAATAAATTCAAAACTAGAATTATATACATATTTATTTGCAAAATCTTGAACTGTAAACATTTGTTCATTGTAAAAGACAAACATGTTATTTAAAAATTTATATAACTGTATATTATTAAATAAATTTAATAATTGTTTTGGGTGATATAAAAACCCATATAATCCTATTTTTGTCAAAAATTGTAATGCTTCATAATCGGTAGTGTATTCAATATTATTAACTTTACAAAAAAAATATAAATCAATATCAAATGCGTTAGGTATTTTAAGAGTATTATTAAAATGTAAAGGAAGTTTTGCTATTTTTAAATATTTATTGAGGTCTGATTTAGCAGTATATTGTTTAAAATTAAATTTGCGTGATAGATGTTTTTTCCAATTTTCATTAGAAATCCAAAACTGATGACCTCCAAAACTATTTGGATTAAATACTGTTTCTGATGAAAAATCATATGCGGCATCCCAGTTCGCTACATCTCCAATACTATGTGTTTGCATATTATTTGAAAAATATACATCCTCTGGCGCATTAGTTAACCCCTTAAACTTCATATACTGCTGTGTGGAGTGTTCTGGTTTAAATTTACTTAGCGGGTATTTTTCAATTACTTCAATCATTTTACATTTGCTTCTAAAACTTAATCCACCATTTCCTACACAATTAGGAGTGTCGTCAGTATTTTTAGGAAACGGCGCACCTATATAATCATATTCAATAAAATCATTAATATTATGTTTAAAAATAATTGAATCTTCTTGATATATTAATATTTTTTCTCCATTTAATAAATTCCAAAATTCAGTAGTTGTTAAATAATCTGAATATTCTTTTTGTGTCATATTATTATAATTTAGTTTAATGATTTTAATATTTGGGGATATACTTTCGCAAATATAATTAACTAAGTCATAATTCTTATTACCACAAATAACTGTAAACGACCATTCACTTCCTAATTTATAAATAGCGTTGCGTATAATAAACTCAATGTGTGGGAAGGTTCTAAATTCAATTAAAACCGCTTCATACATGCTATGTTTTTGTATATTTGATAACATAATGCATTTCATAAAATAATTATATTTAAAACAAGTATATCTAAAATTCCATACATTTTGCTGTTTTAGTAATTTAAGTTGGCTAAGATCTGTTAAACTATATTTATTGCAAAATTGTTTATAAATAAAATTATCAAATTTATTTATTTTTGGCATAAATTATAATATAATATCATATTTAAAATATACAGTAAAAATCCTAAAAAATATTCATTATAATATATTATGAAAGTATTAATATATGGGTCAAAAGGATGGATTGGACAACAATTTGTAAAATTATTATTTAAAAAAGAATTGTTATTTGTAGAAGGGTTATCTAGAATAAATGATATTAATAATTTGAAAGCAGAAATAGAAGAAGTTAACCCGACACATATAATTTCTTTTATTGGAAGAACTCACGGAAAAATAGGTGACAAAATATATTCTACAATTGATTATTTGGAAGAGGAAGGAAAATTATATGAAAATGTAAGGGATAATTTGTTCTCGCCTTTAATTTTAGCAGAATTAAGTAAAAAAAAAGGAATACATTATACGTATTTAGGAACTGGTTGCATTTTTAAGTTCGATGAAGAGCACCCATTTGGATTAGAAGAAAACGGATTCAAAGAAGAATCTTTACCAAATTTTTTTGGGTCATCTTATTCAACAGTAAAAGGATTTACTGACCGTTTAATGAATTTACATAGTGAAACGGTACTAAATTTACGAATTCGTATGCCTATAACGAATGAAGAAAATCCTCGTAATTTTATAACTAAAATTACAAATTATGATAAAATATGTTCGGTTCCAAATTCTATGACAGTATTAACAGAGTTATTACCATATGTAATAGATATGATGAGAAATAAAACAACAGGTACAATGAACTTAACAAATCCTGGTCTAATAAGTCATAACGAAATTTTAGAAATGTATAAAGAAATTGTTGACACAGAGTTTAAATGGAAGAATTTTACACAAGAACAACAACGTGCTATATTGGCAGCAGATAGGTCTAATAATTACTTAGATACAACCAGATTAACGACATTATATCCTTCAATAAAAAATATAAAAGAATCAGTAAGAGAATGTCTTTATCAATATAAAAATACAATAAAAAAACAACTTAAAGAACCGCTAGTCAATTTATTGGTTACTGGAGGTTGCGGATTTATTGGAAGTAATTTTATTAATTATTATTTTCCAAAAAATAAAGTAAATAAATTAGTTAATTTGGATGCGATGTATTATTGTGCGAATATAAATAATGTAAACGAGCATATTAAAAAAGATAATAAATATATATTTGTTGAAGGTAATTTATGCGATATTGAATTAGTAACTAAAACACTTCAAGAATATAATATTACACATATAATACATTTTGCTGCTCAATCACACGTACAAAATTCATTTGAAGATTCATTGACATTTACAAGGGATAATATAGTTGGAACCCACGTGTTATTGGAATGTTGCCGAAAATATGGAAATATAGTAAAATTCATTCATGTATCAACAGATGAAGTATATGGCGAATCAATGAACGCAATAAATGAACAACACAAAACAGAACATTCTATTTTATGCCCGACTAATCCATATGCTGCTACAAAATCTGGTGCTGAATTAATCGCACAAAGTTATAATCATTCATATAAAATGCCAATAATAATTACACGTGGAAATAATGTATATGGACCAAATCAATACGACGAAAAATTAATCCCACGGTTTATAAAATTATTAAAAGAAGATAAAAAAGTAACAATTCAAGGTAAAGGAACTAGTGTAAGAGCATTTTTACATTCACATGACACATCAAAAGCATTTGAATGTATTTTAGAAAAAGGTCAAATTGGCGAAATATATAACATTGGGTGTGATGAAAATATGGAATATTCAGTAATGGATATTGCTAAAATACTTATTAAAATGATAAAAAATACAGATAATTATGAAGATTGGATAGAATATGTAGAAGATAGACCATTTAATGATCAACGATATTATATCAGTAATCAAAAATTAAAAAAATTAGGATGGAATATTGAAATCGGGTTAATAGATGGATTAAAAACAATTATATCTTTTGCCATTTAGGATTATTAAAAATATCACCATACCATTTATTTTTTAAATCTAAATAAAATACGGTTGTTGAATAAAACGCAAATAAACCAATCATCCAAGAAAATGTACCTCCTGACATAATAATATTATTACAAGTAGACCCAAATTGAATAGTTTCAATTTCATTATAGTTTATTATATTTAAGTTGTATTTTTTAATTAATTCTTGTGATAATTTACAAGTAATTGTATCACTAGAAATATATCCTTTATTGTAAGTAATGTTATTGATTTTTTCGCAAATTCTAGTATACATATCTTTATGATCATTATAATCAATAACATCACCTAATCGTAAATGAATAAATAAATCATTGTTTTTTTTATATCTTTTTTTATATTTATTCGCACTTTTAACAAAATGTTTATATTTTTTATTTTTAAAATATGAGTATATCATTTGACAAAAATCATTTGTATGAAACCAACAGTCTCCAATAATTAAATTACACGGAGTAATTTGGTCTTTTAACGTATACATAAAATTATAGTCGTGCACAATTGCATTTACTTTATAAATTTGATGTCCGTGTTTAAATCGAACACCTAATTTATTAAACATTTTTTCATATTTATAACTACATTTTAAATCGTATTTAAAGGCCATAAAGTTTAAATACATATTTATGAAAAAAATGTTACCAAACCTACCGCAATGAATATTACTATTATTAATACAAGAAAAACTGCGTTCTTCTTTTTTTCCTAAAACTTTCCAATGAATCCATGCGTATTTTTTAGTAANAANTTTTTTTTGAAAAAGGTCGTTATTTAGTTTTATATATGTTCTCCAAGGAAAATCTTCGTAAGAGATNTTTAAATCATTATATAAAAAGTTTGAATTGTTATTCTCTGTAATTTGAAAATAACATAAATAATTATTAAAATTATTTATAATAAGTTCCAAATTTGTGTTGGTCTTATCTTCATTATCATTATCATAAATGTTTATTCCGTATAAAAAATCACCATAATATTTGTAAATTATCATAGTATTTACAAATATGCGAATATTATTTTTAAAACATTTTANTCCAATTAGGAAAATATTTATTTAAATCTTCATTTGTAATTCTACGGTTTTTTCTAATCTTATATAATTCTTCTATATTTGGGTCATATGGGTCATCTGGTTTTTTAATATAATTTGCTTTTTTTCTGAACATTTCTTCTGATTTTAATGAATTTAATGGTGAAACATAATAATATGCGAGGGACTTTCTAAATATATGTTCTGGACATTTAATTTTATCTGGTACACCATGCCAAGAAATATCGTTTGTTTTAAAAATAACAGCGCGATTATATTTAACATTCGTTTTTTTTACGCACTTAGTAACATTTTTATCCCATAATTCGTTCGCTCCATTCCATTCAGGGTCCCATTCTTTTGATAAAAATAAAATTACATTCAATCGTCTTTCTTTATATGTTATAGGGTGTTTTTCATAATCTAAATGAATATTTAACCTTCCATAATTAGGGTGACAATGTAATCCAGCGCCGTGTAAATATTCATCATATTCTAAATCGTGCATATCTGTTAATTCGCAGAATTTACGTATAATAACATCAGTAGATAAATAATAAAATATATTTGTTAATTCAGTAGGTAATTTAGATATATCGTCATATGTATATTTTACTTCAATAGGATTTTCATATTTATGCCAATTATCATAATTTGTTGGAAACAAATCATGTATTATTTCAGCGTATTCGTTATTCAAAAAATTATCAATTACAATATTTTCAAATGGTTCCGCATTTAAAAACTCGTGTTTAAGTTTTTCAATATTATTTACCCAATCACCAAAAAAGTTTAATACATTATTATTTTTAATTGTTTCTAAATAAGTTTTATTAATTTTAACTAAACTAGAATTGTCATGTTCTAACATACATATCGCAAATATAATAATGCATGATATTTAAGTTAATTATATTAAAAATAATACTATAATATATAATGTTTAATTTACGTAAAATGGCAATGAAATTATATAAATATAAAAGTAAACATAATAAAAACTATACTTATAGTGATGCGAAACATGAAGTAAAACAACATATTATAAATAAAATAAATAAATTTAACAGTGTAGTAGATTTAAGCCATATTGATAAAAATAAAATACCAAAGATTATACATTTAACATGTAAAGATAAAAATCATTTGGATAATGAGGTATGGGAATCTTGTTTAAAAAAGTATAAAGAAATGTATCCAGATTATAAGATAATAGTTTATGACAATAATGATATTTATAATATTATAGAACAATTTGATAACAAAAATATACACAAAATTAGGTCAATAAAAATAGGCGCTATATTGGCAGATATATTTAGATATTTAATATTATTTTTAAGAGGTGGTTATTATTCTGACTTAGACTGTGAACCAATTGTACGTATAGAAAATTTAACAGACACTCAATATCACGGTAATAGTTCAAATGAATTTTTTATTTATCCTACTAGTAAAAAAATTATAAATTCATCTTGTGAGTTTTACGAGACGCCGTGTAATAATTATGTGATAATTGGTAAAAATAAAGAAACCAATATATTTAAATGTAAATGTTTAGGACACAATTATATTAAAGATAAAACAGATATAATTTTGTGTTACGAATTTGAAAAAACATGGCATAGAGATTTAATTAATAATGTAACAATAAAAAACAAATGGACTGATAATAATGTAGGGATTTGTCAATGGTTTATAGCAGCAAAACCACAACATAAATTATTTTTAAAATGTTATAATAATTCTGTAAAAAATATCAGGAAATTAGTAAATTTAAGTAAACAAAATAAAGATTATCATTATAGAGTATTAAATTTATGTGGTCCATTATTTTTTACGAAAATTATAAATAAATTATTATATATTGACGATAATTTAAACGAAACAATTACTTTTTTACAATCGGATTATTTTTGTGCGGGCAGTGGTGAGAAAGTACCATATACTAAAAACACATTTATTAAACATCATTTTACTGGTTCATGGTTATAAAGTATTATATTGTTTAAATTTATATTTTATATAAAAACGTACATTACTCACACATATATAACAAATTCTTATGTTCTTCAATAATAATTATATTTGTGGTTATATTTTTTAATATAGTTTCGTCATTATTAAAAATATAATTATTAAATGAAATTAAATTAGTATTATTATCTAAACTAATACATTTACATGTTTCATTAGATAATATGTACATTTCTGGAGACAAATACTTATCATTTATATTTTGTAATAATTTTACATAACTGGATTTACTCCACCAAAAATTTCCTGAAAAATGTTTTTTTGGATATAATGCTAAACTACAACCAACCGCATCATATTCATTTAATAACTTAATATTTACATTAAATTTTTCTAATGTATAAAAGTTTAATATTTTTCTTCTGGATGAAAACACTTCAAATAGCGGATTATTTTTATTTTTTAATCCTTTAGTATGAAAATAATATATATAATAATCTTTGTCATCTATGTAAGTTTTATAATTATTAATAGCAAATTTTTCATATAAATTCTCTTGAGATTTTACTAATATAAATTTATCTGTATTATATTTTTTTAATAATGTATCTAAATCTATACAATTATTATATTGTGTTATAAATATAATTAATTTGCTGGTTTGTTGTAGTAAGCCTTTGTTTAAAATTGTTAACTGTTCTTCTACAATTTCTAAATAATTTTCTATACAAGAAATAAAATAAACACCATAAATATTCATTATATAGTAATTATATAAATTATTTTTTATAATTTATATAATAGAAAATTTGGAATTTGCACCTTTTCATATCGATTTTTACAATTTCAAGTAAAACAACAAAATCGAACTCGTAATATTATTGTATTTGACATTTTATGTAACCCCCCCTCGTAACAATATAATTAATTGTAATAATTATTGGTACATTTTATATTATTCAGCATACAAGAAAACGATGATTTATTATGTCCATATACTTCATTTGAATTTAATCCAAACATAAAATCTATGAATGCAAGCTCTTCAAAATTATAATCAGTTAATTTATCTTCATCTTTCGTTATTATAAAGTTATTCAACTCGATATTATTTAGATCAATAATATTTTTGATATTACTTGTAGCGATATAAATTTTTAATTCAGGAACTTTAAACTTTTTTGTTGTATTCAATATAACGTTAGCCAAAGAATCTACAGATAAATTAAAGTGAGATGTAAAATCAATTTCGTATCTATAATGGATAAAATTATATTTTTCGTTATTTGGTAATAAATCATTTTTTATTTTATTATACAATTCAATTAATCTTTTGGAAGGTAATATGTGTGAAACAATATTGTTGTCAACAATATTTGAAAATTTATGGATCGGCCAAAATTGTTTTAAGATTATATATTTTTTTTGTATTTTTATAATATCATTCAATTCATTTATATTTAAATGAACAGATAATTTTCCATCAAGATTATAAGTGTTTTTATGAGTTAATGGTATATTTAAATTATCAAAATTAATATATAAAGTATTATACTTATTTAAAAATGAGGTATCAAATAATTTGTCAAATGGTGTATCATGCCAAGAATTTAAATTTGGGTTTCTAAATGAACAATAACGAAACGTAAAAGAAATGTTATGAATAATACAAAAATTTATTCCGCAAATTATGTCGTAAAATTGATTACATAATCCACCAAATGTATCAAATATAATTATCATTTAATTAGTTATAATAAAAAAATATTTGTTGATTATACAAAAAATATAATAATACAAAATAAGTTATAAAAGTTAAATATTTCTAAATAATGTGATATATTATTTAGAAATATTTATTTATATATAATTAATTATAAATATGAAATGTTGTATTTGTGGAACTGTAAAAAATTGTGAAAAATATTTAGATAGAGTATTTTATAATATAGAACAAATCGGCGTAATTTTTGACAAATATAAGATATTTATTTATTACGATGAATCTAAAGATAATACTTTACAAAAATTAATAGATTATAAAAAAACTCATAATAATTTTTATTATTATTATAATAAAAAATATAATAGTAAATATAGAACACATAGGCTGGCTCATGGTCGTAATTATTGTTTGAATTTTATTCGTAATAAATGTCCTACTTATGAACATTTTATTATGATGGATTTTGATGATGTATCTTGTGAACAAGTACATCCTGAAATATTGAGTAAATATTTAAATAGAGATGATTGGGATATGTTATCATTTAATAAACCTGATTATTATGATATATGGGCATTATCAATAAAACCATACGTATTTAGTTATATTCATTTTAATGATCCACAAAATGTACTACATAATATGAAAACATATGTTATGGAACATTTAAATAATTTAAAAGAGGATGAATTATTAAAATGTATATCCGCATTCAATGGATTCGCAATTTATAGAACAAGTAAATTTATAAACTGTCGTTATGATGGTAAAATACGTTTAGATTTAATACCCAACAAAATGTTAGAAGAAAATATAAAGCAAAACAATTCAAAAATAGTTTATAATAAATGTACTTGGTTAGATATTCGTAATGAAGATTGCGAACATAGGTCTTTTCACATTCACGCAATTAGAAAATATAACGCGAAAATACGAATATCACCAGAAAAATTGTTTGAAAATTTATAAAACATATTATTAATTTTCTAAAATTTTATCATACTCCCGTTTAATATCATCTATTTCAATATGAACTTCTGGTGGAGAAGGCCATTCCGTATAAAGAATTGCGTTTTTAGTAGGTCTTTCTAATGACAATAATGTGTTGAGTGCTTTTAATCTTCTTTCTATTGGTTTAATTGATAACGAAATTTTACGAGATAATTGTTTCCATCGCCATTCAAATTGTAAGGCCGATTGCCAATCTGGGAATCCAGAAACATGTACTACCCTCGTCCATTTATATCCTTGCTCTACCTTTATCCCAGTAGCACGTGCGCCTCCTTTAAGTTCTTTATTATGTTGTTTAAGACGCCTTTCTAAATCAACAGTGGCGCCTACATAGGTAGAACCACAGTTAGATAATAATAAATATACATAAGACATTATATACTAATATGTATAGTTTTTAGTATATAATATATTTTATATATTATATAATTAATATAAAAAACAACCTTATTTAATCCCAATTGCGCACATTTTTTTTTTACATCCTTTTTTATGAGCAGCAATACCTTTTAATGTATTGGAAATATAAATATTACATATGTCGCAGGTATGCGAATTTAATTTATTATTTAACGTGAAATGATTGGATAAGTATTTATGTAATTTATCACAATTTAAGTTTTTAGTATAATTGATAGTATTATTATTATTACTTTGAATTAATTTTATTAAAGAATTTTTATAATTATTAAAATCTTGATATTCTTGGTATATTTCATTTAATAAATTTTTATTTATCATTATATCGGTCAATTCAACTTTAAGATTTTTATGTATATTATCGAAAATATCTATTGCGTTTTTGATTTTTTCTGGGTCGTAATAGCAATGCTGTATATATAATAATATATTACCAGAGTGCATTTCAATATGAAAATTAGGTTTATTTACAATTCCACTATATTGTGAAAAAAATATTCCAGATACATTATTTTCTTTAATTGTTTCAATAAATCCATTTACAGTATCGTTATCAATATTCAATAAATTCGCTTCGTTTTTAATAAAAAGGAGGGGTTTATTTTCTCTTTTTAAAATTATATGCGAACTGTTTGAATTATTTATATAATCGGTTGGAAATAGTTTGGATAAAATAATTTCGATATTATTTTCTTTTAAATTGGAATTAATCATTTCAGGTAAAATATTTTTACCTTTTGCCATTAAAATATTAAAGGCTTCATATATTAAGTCTGTTTCATTTGTAATATTTTTATTGGCAAAATTTATATTTTCAAATAAATAAACCAATAATAAATTTAATTTTTCAAAATCAAAATTTTGATGTTTATTATAAAAATCTGTGATACTATTATTTACAACATTATTTACAAGGGTATTTACAACATTATTTACATCGCTATTTACATTACTATTTACATTACTATTTACATTGTTATTAAAAAAAGTATTTACATTCTTTACACTATTTACATCAGCATTTAAAAGAGAGTTCATATTATTTATAATATAAATTATAAATATATTATTTTCCTAAAGTTTTAACGAGCAATCCTCTGTTGTAATTCATACATGGTGCGGGATTGTAGATTACAATTGTAATTTCTAATTAGTTCGTGTAGTTTATCCGCACTCAATCCCGTATTTTTACGCGATTTTAAAAATACAAAACGCAGCAGTAGTTTGTCCAACACTAGGATTCGCGCCACTACCTAATGGTGATAACGTTACTGTACCGCCTTGTGAACTTTGATTTCTTAGTTCCAAAATATCACCCGCATTTAAGAAAAGTATAGTTTCACCGACATCTTGTGCGGTAGAATTTGCACCAAACCAACTACCTGGATATAATACGCCATTTACATACATAGCACAACTATTTGGTTCTAATGTGTCAATTGTTTTTAACTCGAAATATACACCCGCCAAATCACATTGTAACTGGGTTGGGCTAATTTGTGTAAAATTAAAAATTGCCGAAATATTTTCAAACGCAATACTACTACCAAGAGGAATACTTTGAATTGCTGTTGTGTATACATACGCGTACGCGGCACTAAATTTTATTCCAGTAGGACCCATCGCACCAGTAGGCCCAATGTCACCAGTAGGTCCCACAGGTCCAATGTCACCAGTTGGTCCTGTTTCACCAGTTGGTCCTTGGTCTCCTTTATCACCTTTATCACCTTTATCACCTTGGTCTCCTTTATCACCTTGGTCTCCTTTGGGTCCAGTAGGTCCCATAGGTCCAGTAGGTCCCATAGGTCCAATATCACCTTGGTCTCCTTTATCACCTTTATCACCTTTATC
>JGI25917J50250_1000320_pt1 | contig 12959 bp, 12 predicted proteins | sample LauGreSBDMM110SN_4_FD_50250 | JGI IMG/M metagenome (IMG submission 50250) | reverse complement strand
CGTAATGCGCGAAGAAGACATCATGGCTGTTGTTCAGAAGTAATTCAGTCTTAAGAAAGGAATTTAATCATGGCAGCAAAAGATGTAGTGTTTGGCGATAACGCCCGCGTCAAAATGGTTGAGGGTGTCAACATCCTTGCAAACGCAGTAAAAGTTACATTGGGACCTAAAGGTCGTAATGTGGTTATTGAGCGCTCTTTTGGTGGTCCAACAATCACCAAGGACGGCGTTACAGTTGCAAAAGAAATTGAACTGAAAGACAGGCTCCAGAATATGGGCGCTCAAATGGTTAAAGAAGTTGCTTCGAAGACCGCTGACATTGCTGGTGATGGAACAACAACCGCGACCGTATTAGCCCAATCGATTGTGCGTGAAGGTATGAAATACGTCGTTGCCGGTCATAATCCAATGGATCTCAAACGCGGTATTGATAAGGCAGTCAGCGCAGCCATTGAAGAGCTTAAGAAGATTAGCAAGCCTTGCACTACCACCAAAGAAATTGCCCAAGTTGGCTCAATCTCAGCAAACAGCGATGAAAGCATTGGCAAACGTATCGCTGAAGCGATGGAGAAGGTCGGTAAAGAAGGCGTAATCACAGTAGAAGATGGTAAGTCTTTAGAAGACGAGCTGGAAGTAGTAGAGGGTATGCAGTTTGATCGCGGATATCTTTCCCCATACTTCATTAATCAACCTGAGAAACAAACAGTCGTTTTAGAAACTCCATACATCCTGCTATTTGATAAGAAGGTCAGCAACATTCGAGACCTCTTGCCAGTATTAGAGCAAGTTGCAAAATCCGGACGCCCATTGATGATCATTGCAGAAGATGTTGAGGGCGAAGCATTGGCCACTTTGGTTGTTAACAATATTCGNGGGATTCTGAAAACCTGTGCTGTGAAAGCTCCTGGTTTTGGTGATCGTCGTAAGGCCATGTTGGAAGACATCGCCATATTGACCGGTGGTCAAGTGATTGCTGAGGAAGTTGGTCTAACACTCGAGAAAACCACTCTTGAGCACCTTGGACAAGCAAAGCGCGTTGAGATTGGCAAGGAAAACACCATCATTATNGATGGATCTGGTGACAGCAAAACGATCGAAGCACGTGTCAAAAACATTCGTGTNCAGATTGAAGAGGCAACCAGCGACTATGACCGCGAGAAGTTACAAGAGCGNGTTGCTAAATTAGCTGGCGGAGTTGCTGTTATCCGCGTAGGCGCTGCAACAGAAGTCGAGATGAAAGAGAAAAAAGCGCGTGTCGATGATGCCTTGCATGCAACTCGTGCAGCAGTTGAAGAAGGCATTGTTCCTGGCGGCGGCGTCGCTTTAATTCGTGCAAAGCAAGGCATTATTGGCCTGAAAGGCGATAACGCTGATCAAAATGCAGGAATTAGTATCGTATTGCGTGCGATGGAGGAGCCCCTCCGCATCATCGTTTCAAACGCAGGTGATGAAGCAAGCGTGGTAGTAAATGCTGTTGCTGCAGGTAAAGGTAACCATGGTTACAACGCTGCAAGCGGTGAGTATGGCGATCTAGTAGCTCAGGGTGTTATCGATCCTACTAAGGTTACTAAGACTGCATTGGTAAATGCTGCTTCTGTAGCCGCGCTCTTATTAACTACCGATTGCGCCATTTCAGAGAGTCCAAAAGATGACTCTGCAGGCGGCGGTATGCCAGGTGGTATGGGTGGCATGGGCGGTATGGGTGGTATGGATGGAATGATGTAATTCCATCAGTCCAAAAACTAAGGGGCAGCTTCGGCTGCCCCTTTTTTATTTATATAAAAGGTTTTTTGTGAAATACTTAAAGGTATCTCAACTAGGACCGTTATTTTTGAAAAAATTATTCATTACTCTGTTGGTTACAAGTTTTATTGGGTGNGCTCAAGTTAAAAAAGAGCCGATAAAAGAATCAACAGTCGAGCAAGAGACCACGGTAGTTGGCGATCAGTATTGGACGCTTGATTTCACTTATTTTTATAAAGGCAAAGAGACTCAAACGGTTATTTCGCGTTACGAGCATCGTAGAGATTGTTTTGAGGCAATGTTCAAGATGAAGAAAGAAGCCAGCCAGAAACNACATCATAGTGGCGGCGGCTACTGTAAAAAATTATTTGTTGACGGGCAAGAAAGAACNGATAAAGATCAATTAGGCTACCGTTANAACAAAACAGGNTAGATAGCTACCCTGTTTATATTGATCACTTAATTCATTAATCCACTGCTTTGACCATNTCNTCAACAACCTTCTTGGCATCACCAAAGACCATCATGGTTTTATCTAANTAGAAGAGTTCATTGTCGAGGCCNGCATAGCCTGCCGCCATGGAACGCTTATTAACAATAATAGTTTTGGCTTTAAAGGCTTCAAGGATTGGCATACCAAAGATGGGGCTACCAGGAGTGCGTGCCGCTGGGTTAACCACGTCGTTTGCACCAAGTACTAAGACCACATCAGCTTGGCCAAAGTCACTATTGATATCTTCCATCTCAAATACTTGGTCATAGGGCACTTCGGCTTCTGCTAAGAGAACGTTCATATGACCAGGCATACGTCCTGCAACAGGGTGGATTGCATACTTAACTGTGACACCATGATGAATTAACTTCTCAGTTAATTCTTTCAGTGCATGTTGCGCACGAGCTACCGCTAGACCATAACCCGGAACAATAATGACAGTATCTGCATTGGTCATTAAGAAGGCAGCATCTTCTGCCGAACCCGTTTTGTAGTTCTTGGGACCGCTATCTTCTCCACCGACAGCAGCCTCAGCGCCAAAGCCACCCAGTAATACCGCGACAATCGAGCGATTCATGGCCTTACACATGATGTAAGACAAGATCGCACCCGAAGAGCCAACGCAGGCACCGGCAATAATTAAGACAGGGTTATTTAGAGTGAAACCGATACCAGCAGCAGCCCAACCTGAATAGCTATTGAGCATCGATACAACTACTGGCATATCTGCGCCGCCAATTGGAATGATTAGGGTGATACCGAGGACTAGGGCTATTGCACACATGACCAAGAAGGCCGCATGGCTTCCAGTCAGGAAGTATGCAAAACCGGCGGCAACCATCAAGATAGCCATAATCAGGTTCAGTAAATGCTGACCAGAAAAGCTAACAGGCTTACCGCTAACTTTGCCAGATAGTTTTCCAAAGGCAATGATCGAGGCGGTAAAGGTAATCGCACCAATGAAGGCTCCAATGAATAACTCAATTTTCTGAGCACCAGAGTGATCTTGGGCTGGATTAAACACAGCTGCTATCGCAATCAATACCGCTGATAGACCAACGAAAGAGTGCATCAGGGCGACGAGCTCTGGCATTTTGGTCATTTGGACACGTTTTGCAGCAATGGAGCCAATGATGGCGCCGGCCACAATGGCAACACCAATTAACCAATAGACTGGTTTAAAGCTCGGAATTAAAAAAGTGGTAACGACCGCTAAGGCCATACCAATCATGCCGTAGGTATTGCCCTGGCGTGATGTAGTTGGAGACGATAGACCTTTCAGTGCCAAGATAAAGAGCACCGAACAGACTAGATAGGAAAGGGCTGTGATATTTAACATGATTGGATCTCTTCTTAGTTACCAGCCGCTTCGTTCTTGGGAGCCTTTTTCTTGAACATCTCAAGCATGCGTCGTGTCACCATAAAGCCACCAAATATATTGATCGAGGCAAGAAATACGGCTAGAGCGCCAATAAGGCTTGTTAGGGTGATCTCGTCACCATTAATAATCTCGGTTTGCAAAAGAGCGCCCACGATGATGATTCCGGAAATGGCATTAGTTACTGCCATAAGCGGTGTATGCAATGCAGGGGTAACGTTCCAAACTACGTGATAGCCAACAAAGATAGCTAATACGAAAACGGTAATGTTTTGAACAGTCAATAGGCTTTGAATAGCAGCAGCATCCATTTTGGTTCCTTCAGAAATTAATTGGTGCGAATGGCTTGTCCATCACGACACATCAGGCAAGCGGCAACGATGTCATCATCTGCAGCAGCAGGTATTGCCAACTGCGCTTCTTTATTAATGATGAGCTTCATAAAATCAAGCAAGTTACGGGCATACAAGGCAGATGCATCGGCAGCCACCATACTGGGAAGGTTGGTAAAACCTACAATCTTTACGCCATGGTGATTCACAATTTTATCCGCTTGAGTGAGAGGGCAATTACCAGAACCGTTCTCTCCTCGACCAGCGGCGATATCGATCACCACAGAACCAGGCTTCATTTTGCTGACCGTATCGCTATGTAATAAGACCGGAGGCTTACGGCCAGGGATTAATGCGGTCGTAATCACAATATCCGCTTGGATCGCTCGTTCGGCTACAAGGGCCGCTTGACGCTTCATCCACGCCTCTGGCATTGGGCGTGCATAACCACCGACACCTTGGGCAATCTCACGCTCTTCATCGGTCTCATAGGGAACATCCACAAACTTAGCCCCAAGAGACTCAATTTGCTCCTTGGCAGCAGGACGCACATCGGAAGCTTCAATGACGGAGCCCAAACGTTTAGCAGTGGCAATCGCCTGTAAACCAGCAACGCCGGCGCCCAAAATGAGTACGCGCGCTGCTTTGACGGTACCTGCAGCGGTCATTAGCATCGGCATAAAGCGTTGATATTCATTGGTAGCAACCATCACTGCTTTATAGCCTGCAATATTGGCTTGGGAAGAGAGTACGTCCATGCTCTGAGCACGGGTAGTACGTGGCGCCGCCTCTAGGGCAAAGGCTGTAATACCTTGGCTTGCCATGGCTTGGATGCCGGTATTGTCAAACTTTATAGCCTGCAATGTTGGCTTGGGAAGAGAGAACGTCCATGCTCTGTGCACGGGTAGTACGTGGCGCCGCTTCTAGGGCAAAGGCTGTGATACCTTGGCTTGCCATGGCTTGGATGCCGGCATTGTCAAACGGATCCAGCATGCCTAATAAGACAGTACCCGATTTCATTTGTTTCAGTTCAGCAGATTCTGGCGCACGAACTTTTAGAACAATCTCAGATCCTAAAGCATCGGCAGCAGAGCCAATGCTCGCGCCTACGGCCTCATAGGCGGCATCGGGTTGGCTAGCACCCACGCCAGCACCCGCCTGAATTAAGACCTGATGGCCTTGGCTAATTAATTTTTTGACAGTTTCGGGGGTTGCGGCAACACGGGTTTCCCCAGCCCTCGTTTCCAGCGGCACTCCAATGCGCATGGCTAATCTCCAGAAGCAACGATTTCTAAAAAAGGATCTATTTTAATAAATAAGCCATGCCTTGTGAGCTAGCCTGCCCAGTCTCCTGTATATCCCTTTGGCCAGACTATGACCGAGACTTTTACAATATGANCNTGAATCAATTATTCTTATTTTCGCACTTTTTTAATGGTTAGCCCTAATATCCAAAGCCCCGTCCCCCAAAGCCCTACCAGTAAGGCTTTGGGCCATAACTCTGCCGCGCAGAAGGTAGTGGTGGGGATGTCTGGCGGGGTGGACTCTTCGATAGCGGCATGGCTTCTTAAGCAACAGGGCTATGAGGTCGTAGGCCTTTTTATGAAGAACTGGGAAGATGACGATAGCGAGGAATACTGCTCGGCTCGTCAAGATTGGTTAGATGTGGTCTCGGTTGCTGATATCTTAGGTATCGACGTGGAGGCGGTTAATTTTGCTGCTGAATACCGTGAGCGGGTGTTTTCTGACTTTCTAAGAGAGTATGCTGCGGGTCGCACCCCAAATCCAGATGTACTCTGCAATGCTGAAATTAAGTTCAAGGCATTTTTGGATCATGCCATTAGTTTGGGTGCTAATTTGATTGCGACAGGGCACTATGCGCGTGTTCAGCACCATGATCAGGAAGTGCAGTTGTTAAAAGCGGTTGATACCACCAAGGATCAAAGCTATTTTTTACATCGTTTAACTCAAACGCAGCTATCCAAAGTGTTATTTCCTCTTGGCGAGATCACTAAAAAAGAGGTGCGACAAATCGCCGCAGATCTTGGTCTGCCAAATGCTCGTAAAAAAGATTCCACCGGCATTTGTTTTATTGGCGAGCGCCCCTTCCGTGAGTTTCTGAATCGTTACTTACCAAAAGTGCCCGGCCCGATCAAAAGTGTCGATGGCAAGGTGTTGGGGGAGCATATGGGCTTAGCTTTTTTTACCCTAGGTCAGCGCAAAGGGATTGGGCTTGGCGGTAGTCAAGACGGAACTGGTGATGCATGGTATGTGGCTCGCAAAGATATTTCTACCAATACCTTGTATGTTGCCCAAGGGCACGATCATCCTTGGTTATTGAGTGATACCTTATCGGCAATAGATACATCGTGGGTGGCGGGCTATGAACCCAAATTAGGACAATACAGTGCCAAAACACGCTACCGACAAGAGGATGCTGCTTGTACGATCACTGCCGAGCACGATAGTTCATTTGAACTACGTTTTGAGAGTCCCCAGTGGGCAGTAACGCCAGGACAATCTGCCGTTCTTTATGAAGGCGAACGCTGCCTTGGCGGTGGGATTATTAGTCGCTAAGATTAAGCTGCTGGCGGGACTGTTTGCACAAAAGAAGGGCGCTCGGAAAGCCGCTCATAAAGCCCTCGTAGATTAGGGTATTGCGTTTTCCAAGTCGATGTCAGCAAAACGTAGCTCAAACCAACCCAATGTGCAGCCGACTGCAATATCCGCCAAACTAAATTGGTTGCCATGGCACCACTTCGCATCACCCAGTCCTTTAGCGATGGTTTTAAAACCATGATCAACCTTCTCCATTTGGCGATCTAACCACTTGGTACTTTGTTCGGTTGGATTGCGGAAGGTTTTTTCTAAGCGAACCAAAATACCAGCATCCGTTACACCATCGGCCAGCGCTTCCCAAGTTTTAACAGCAGCGCGTTCACGACCCGTTGCCGGGATGAGCTTACCAACTGGACTTAGGGTGTCGATGTACTCCGCAATTACGCGGGAATCAAACATTGCACCACCATCATCCATCACTAGGCAAGGAACTTTACCCAGTGGGTTGAAGTCAGTAATGGTTGTTGAAGCATCCCAGACGTTATCTAGCACAAGTTCAGCATCTATTTTCTTTTCGGCCAGCATGATCCGTACTTTACGGACATAGGGGCTAGTGAGGGAGCCAATAATTTTCATATAAATGCAGTATAGCAATCAATCGGCCATACGCGTCTTGCGGGAATCACCAAAAACTCCTGACTGGGCGTTTGTCACTAATGGCTTCATAAACCCATTAAAATCAAGATTCCATCACTTTGTAATGAGTCGACCTTGACCAAACTATCTCCACTGACTGCCCTTTCACCCCTGGATGGCCGATACGCCACGAAGCTCGATGCCCTGCGCCCTTGGTTATCTGAGGCAGCATTTATGCAACAGCGCGTCGTTGTTGAAATTCAGTGGTTACTGGCATTAAGTGAAGCAAAGCTCGCTAACATTCCTGGTATTGATGCAACTGATAAAACGTTTTTATTAAAACTAGCTGAGGATTTCTCGGAGGCCGATGCGGAGCGCATAAAAGCGATTGAAGCTGTTACTAACCATGATGTAAAAGCAGTGGAGTATTGGTTAAAGGAGAAGGTTGCAAAGCGCTCTAAATTACTCAAAGCTAGCGAGTTCATCCATTTTGCTTGCACGTCTGAAGATATTAATAACACTGCGCATGGATTAATGTTGCGTGGTGCACGCGATCAAGTCTTATTGCCACAGCTAAAGAATATTCTTAAAGCACTAAATACCCTAGCAGTGAAGCATGCCAAACTGCCAATGCTCTCAAGAACCCATGGACAACCTGCGTCTCCAACCACATTAGGAAAAGAGATTGCTAACATGGCTAAACGCTTAGAGTTAGCCATTAAAAAAATTGCAAGTATTGCTTTTTTAGGAAAGATGAATGGCGCTGTCGGTAATTACAATGCCCATTTGGCGGCTTACCCCAATGTCGATTGGGAAAAATTCTCGAAGCAGGTGGTTGAGAAAACGCTTGGGTTTGCAATTTAACCCTTACACCATCCAGATTGAGCCGCACGATGGCATGGCCGAGTTATTTGATGCAATTGCACGGACGAATACGATCCTCTTAGATATGGATCGTGATTTCTGGGCTTATATCTCACTGGGGTACTTCAAACAAAAAACGAAAGCAGGTGAGATTGGCTCCTCCACCATGCCTCATAAAGTAAATCCAATTGATTTTGAGAACTCCGAGGGTAATCTTGGTATCGCAAATGCCTTATTACGTCATTTAGCAGAAAAATTACCCATCTCGCGCTGGCAGAGAGATCTAACGGATTCCACTGTATTGCGTAATCTAGGCCCTGCCTTTGGCCACAGCGTGCTAGCGTATGACAGCGCCTTGCGCGGACTTGCCAAATTAGAGGTGAATGAGACTGCAATTAGTGCTGATTTAGATGATTGCTGGGAGGTATTGGCAGAGCCTGTACAAACAGTCATGCGCCGTTACGGTGTTGAGAACCCTTATGAGCAATTAAAAGATCTTACGCGCGGTAAAGGGATTACTCGCGATGGCTTGCATCGTTTTATTAAGTCTCTGGCAATACCTGAGCCTGAGAAGAAGCGCTTGCTCAAAATGACCCCAAGCTCTTATGTTGGCAAAGCAGTTGAGTTAGCCTCGCGTTTAAAATAATTTAATCTTTTGAGCGCTTCATCTAGTCAGGCAGCAAAATTTCCATTAGCCCTCTACTTTGTTTATGAGGCGCTTTGGCATGTTCTGATCCCCTTTGTACTTTTACGTCTTCTCTGGCGCAGTCGCAAAAATAGCGATTATTTAAAACACGTTCGAGAGCGTTTTGGGTTTTATGGCACTAAACCCTCTTTGCGCAAGGCTGTATGGATTCATGCGGTATCGGTAGGAGAGACTCGAGCCACTCAGGCGCTAGTCGAATCTTTGTTAAAAGATGGCCAGTCAATCCTGTTGACCCATATGACCCCAACAGGCCGCAAAACGGGGGCAGAGTTATACCGCAAGGCGATTGCATCGGGTCAATTACAGCAAGCTTATTTACCTTATGACATTTGTTGGGCGATTGAGGCATTCTTAAAACACTACCGCCCACAGCTTGGGCTTTTTATGGAGACCGAGGCGTGGCCGGGATTTGTGTTTCGGACCAAGCAACTTGGCGTCCCCTTATTTTTGATTAATGCCCGTTTATCTGGTCGAAGTTTTAAGCGCGTTCAGCTTTTTGGTTCTGCAGGCAGATCCCTCTTCCAATCCTTTGTAGGCATCTTGGCGCAATCTGAGCCAGATGCAAAACGCTACCAAGCACTCGGTGTTAACTATGTCATCGTTGCCGGTAATATGAAATTTGATGTGCCTGAGAAAGCTGCAAATCAATCTCTAGGAAAGCAGTGGAAGAAGGTTCTGAGAGAACAGCAACGTTTAGTAGTATGTGCAGCTAGTACGCGTGCGGGCGAAGAACTCATCATGATTAACGCATGGAAGAAACTTCTTTCTGAATTCGGTTCTGAGATAAAGCCCTTGTTAATAGTAGTTCCTCGCCATCCCGAGCGTTTTACAGAAGTCGCTAATTTACTGTATCAATCGACCCTATCATTTGAACGACGTTCAAATTTGAGCGATCTACGCTCTAGTGCAGAGTTTGCTTCAGTGTCCCACTGGACGAATGTGGATGTATTGCTTGGAGACTCGATGGGTGAGATGGGAGCCTATTACAACGCTACTGATTTGGTGGTGATGGGTGGCAGTCTTTTGCCAACAGGTGGACAAAATTTGATTGAAGCCTGTGCCAATGGATGCCCGGTTATTTTAGGAGAGCATACCTATAACTTTCAGCAGGCCAGTGAGGATGCAATTACGTGTGGAGCCGCAGTACGAATTCCTGTAACCTTGCCCCATGAACTAGCTCAATCACTAAGCGAGACCATTAAGAATCTACTAACAAATACTGCTCAACGAGAAATAATGTCGGCTAAAGCCTTGGAATATGCCTCAGTTCATCAAGGTGCAACCCAAAGAATCTTGGATCGACTTAGATCTGTGCTCCAAAGTTAGGATCCTCTGGCCGAGTAGTGTCATTTGCCTTACGCTCGCCCTGAATAAGGTCCTCGCGCTTCACTCCAAGCCACATGGCAATTGCAGCTGCAACGAATACCGACGAGTAAATGCCAAACAAAATACCAATGGTCAGGGCCAGGGCAAAGTAAAACAGGCTGGGACCTCCAAAGATGAGCATGGCAATCACCATCATCTCCGTACTGCCATGCGTAATAACGGTACGACTGATAGTTCCAGTGATCGCGCTATCAATCACCGCTTTAGTGTCCATTTTGCGTTGCTTACGGAAGGTCTCACGAATACGGTCAAAGATNACCACAGACTCATTNACCGAGTATCCCAATACTGCCAATATAGCTGCCAATACAGAGAGNGAGAACTCCCATTGGAAGAAGGCAAAGAAACCTAAAATAATAATGATGTCATGTAGGTTAGCCAAGATTCCGGCGACCGCAAACTTCCACTCAAAGCGGAAGGATAGGTAGATCATGATGCCAANTACCACAAAGACGAGCGCCTTTAAACCATCAATCGCCAGCTCTTTGCCCACCTGAGGGCCNACATATTCAACACGTTGTAACTTGGCCCCAGAATTGCTCGCCTCAAGTACTTTCATGACAGCCGCGCTTTGATCTGCCGAGGGAATAACTTGACCAGCTTGATCCTTGAGGAGCGGCAAGCGAATGATGACATCGCGAGAGCTACCAAAATTTTGGATCTGGGTATCGGTATAGCCAATTTTTGTAATCTGCTCACGGATAGAGTCAAGAGGGGCTGTTTGTGGATAGGTAATTTCCATGACAGTTCCACCAGTGAACTCAATGGATAGATGTAAGCCTTTTTGCCAGATGAAGAAAACAGCGGCNATAAAAGTGAGCAGGGAGAATGCATTAAGAAGCAATGCATGGCGCATGAAGGGAATATCTTTGCGGATTCGGAAGAATTCCATGATTTACTTTCCTTCTGGGCGCCAAACTTGGCCAATTGAAATAGCTTGTAATTTCTTTTGACGGCCGTACCAAANATTGATAACGCCACGCGCAAAGAAAACAGCCGAGAACATCGAGGTCAAAATACCCAAGCAATGAACGACTGCAAAGCCTTTGACAGGACCCGAGCCAAAGGCTAGCAAGGCTAAACCTGCAATTAAGGTAGTGATATTGGAGTCCAAGATGGTTGCCCATGCCTTATCGAAGCCAACCGCAATGGCGGTATGTGGCGCTACGCCATTGCGTAATTCTTCTCGAATTCGCTCGTTAATGAGAACGTTAGAATCAATTGCCATACCAATCGCAAGGGCCATCGCGGCAATCCCTGGCAAAGTTAGAGTAGCCTGCAACATGGATAGCAAGGAGATCAGTAAGACGATATTGACAGCGAGGGCAATCACAGAGAAGAAGCCAAACAGCATGTAGTAAANCGTCATGAAGATGGCAATNGCAGCAAATCCATANATGAGAGATTTAAAGCCCTTTTCAATATTCTCTAGGCCAAGGCTTGGGCCAATCGTACGCTCTTCAATAATTTCCATCGGTGCTGCTAAAGAGCCGGCACGCAAAAGAAGGGCTAGATCATTGGCNCTCTCAGTAGTTGGCTGACCGGTGATTTGGAACTTAGAGCCAAATTCACTCTGGATGGTTGCGATAGTGAGTACCTCACCTTTACCTTTTTCAAACAAAATCATACCCATCGGTTTACCGATGTTCTCGCGAGTGATCTCTTGCATGACTCGCCCGCCAGCGGCATCCAAAGAAATATTTACGGAGGGNCGTTGGTTTTGATCAAAGCCAGCACTCGCATCTGTAATGCGGTCACCTGTAAAGATCACAGACTTCTTGAACACGCCTAGACGATTTTCACCAAAGCGAAATACGTCAGTTCCTGGGGGAGGGGTTTCATTGAGACCAATGCTCGAAGCAACTGGGTCTGCAAGGCGTGATTCTAGGGTCGCGGTACGGCCAATAATATCTTTTGCTCGAGCTGTATCTTGAACGCCAGGCAGCTGCACCACAATGCGTTCGGCTCCCTGTTGCTGAATCACGGGCTCTTTTACTGCCAGCTCATTAACACGCTTATTAAGCGTCACGATGTTTTGCTTGACCGCATTTTCTTGAACTTCTTTGAGGGCTGCTGATTTAAAACGCCCCACTAATTTTGCGCCATCTGCTGATTTTTCCACTTGCCATTCAAGCTCAGCCTGGGGTCCAATTAAAACACTGCGTGCAGTATCTGCTTCCGCTGTTGAGCCAAAACGGATGTTAATCACATCCCCCGCGCGCTCAATACCTTGATGACGTAATCCTTTATCACGTAGCTGACCACGAATATCGGTGGCTAGTGAGGTTAACTTCTTTTGAACAGCACCTTGCATATCTACTTGTAGCAAGAAGTACACGCCACCACGTAAGTCAAGACCAAGTGGCATTGGCAGTGCATTAATGGAACTTAGCCAGTGTGGCGTATTTGACAATAAATTGAGCGCAACCGTGTAGTTAGGATCTTTGAGATCAATGTTCAGTTTTTGATTAATTAAATCGCGCGCCTGAAGTTGAGTATCCGTGTTTTCAAAGCGGATCTTGATACTTCCGATATTCCCGGTGCGCTCGAAGAAAAGACCTGTATTTTTAATCTTACCTTCGGTCAGAATATTTTCAATGCGAGATTGGGTTGTTAAGTCAACCTTAAGCGTTGGTTTTGCAGGGGAGATTTGTACTGCAGGGGCCTCGCCAAAAATATTAGGCAATGCGTACAAGAAGCCGATCAGAAGCGCTACCGCTATAACGAGGTATTTCCAAAGAGGATAGCGATTCATGATCTGGTGAGCTTAGAATGGAGCGCTACTGAAGAGCGCTCAGCATCGTTAAACCGATTTAATAGTTCCCTTGGGCAGGACGCTGGTGACAGCACCCTTTTGCATCT
>JGI25917J50250_1000318_pt1 | contig 12964 bp, 13 predicted proteins | sample LauGreSBDMM110SN_4_FD_50250 | JGI IMG/M metagenome (IMG submission 50250) | reverse complement strand
AGCCACATTACCAGAATGAACATCGAGAGGACAAGATAGGAGTGAAGGTGAAATGTTTGTCCAAATGCCCAAATCAACACCTTTTTTATCTTGCCTCACCATCCAACGTAAAAACATGTTGATGCGCTTTGCAGCAGAATTGTTCATTGGGTCTGAAATGTGCTTTTGTGTGCGGTATTGATGATCAATTTCGAAAAACACTTTTTTAAATTCACTTATATTCCTTTGTAAATTTTCAGTTTTATAATCTTTAGAAAAAACACCTTCTAAGCCGCCATGATTGCGATAAATGTGCTGTAATCCTTTTATAAACGTGTAAAAATCAATACCGTTAAAAGTACGATGAACAAAATTTTCGAGTTTATCTAAATCCATTTGCGAATGCGACATAACGAAATCAAAAGGAGAATTGCCCATCAAATTCATCATTTTGTGGCTGTTTTGAATGATCATTTTTCGATTTCCCCAAGCAATTGTAGCACTCAAAAAGCCAGCAATTTCAATGTCTTCTTTCTGTTGAAACAAATGCGGGATTTGAACAGGATCACTTTCAATAAAATTGAAATTATTATATAATTCGACTTTTTCGTCTAAAAAAGACTTCAATTCGTATGGATTCAATGGCTGATGTTTTTAGAAATAAAACCATCTCCCAAGTTTTTCGTTCTCAGTTGTGGCATTATTTGTAGCTTTTTTTGATAATATTCAATTTGATTCTTGTTCACACAAGGCAATTTTCCATCCGCTGTGGCATAAATAAAAGTGGTGTTTTTTGGAGAATTGAATTCTAAATTTCCTAGGTTAATTGTCTCAAATTTCAAATCATAAAATTTTGAATTTTGTGCCGGTAAATAAATTTGCTGCCAACTCACTTTTTCTGCTTGTTGGTTGTATTTATTTTCCGTTAGGGATTTTAAATCGATAAAATAAATTAAAAAAATAGGTGTAATTATAGGAATAAGTAAAAGTAATTCTAATTGCTTTATTTTCAATTTTAAAAAAATTACAATTTGCGCTAAAGTTACGGATGCTAGAAAAATAAAATCAATTAAGAAAAAGCGAAATTGGGGAGAAATGAAATAAATTGTTATAAAATGCATTAAGATGCAGACGTATAGAATTTTGTATTGTAGGTAATTACGAAATAATTTTAAAAATGGAAATACCAGAAGCAAAACAATAATTCCTTTATTAAAAATTCCATTGATACCGCCAAAATTCATCCAAATTTTAAATTTCTCGAAAACAGTTAAATTCTGAAGGTTATTAATTCCCAAAAACTCATGGTTTTGAATCATAAAAATGATGTTTTCCATTAATTTTTTCGGAACAATCCAATCGCAATCATAAGGTAGAAATGAAAATGAATAAAAAGGGAATCCTGTCAAAATAATGTTCTTCGAGACCCATAAAATTCCAAAAATTGAAACCGAGATAAGAAAAAACAACATTTGTTTTTTTTGTTTGTATATAATGTAGAAAATCAAAAGTCCAATTGGAGCAATTGTAATTTTTATAAAACACAAAAACATAAATAAAAGTACCGTCATTTTAATGTCACTGCTGGACAGTTCTTTTTTAAGAAATTGGATGAAAATGAGTTGTCCAAGTAAAAAAATTGGTAAATCCGGAGATGGAGAATTTATAAATTGAAAGGTTAAAACATTATAAACCAATATAAAAATGGACCAATGGTAAGTTTTGTTTATTTTATAATTTTCATTAAAAATTGATAAAAAATAGAAAGCACAAACAACTAAAAGGAAGCCATTTAAGTCATTGAATCTGTTAGAAATAAAATTAAAATTTAAACCCGATTGCAAAATATGCCAGCCAGATGTTTGCCCGAACGCAATATTTAAATTCGCCAATCCTTTAACAAATCCGTGTTCGTTCAACCATTTTATGGTTTGAATATAGTAGCTTTCGTTGTCGAGAATAAAGGGGATCTGCGCGCACTTATAGGCGGAAGAAACTAAGATGATATAAAATAATATCTTTGTAGTAACCGAAAATGCTCGAAAATCACTTAAAATAGAACTCCAATTTCGTCTAAAATCTTCTTTAAAATAAAAGGTAAGAAAAGAGGAAATTACAAGATTTAAAAGAAAAATTTCTAGCCCCAGATTAGTAAAAAAAGCAGCAGTCGTCAAAAAAAGCAATTGGGCAATCATTCCTACTAGCGCATTAAGAATGGAATTTTCAACTTTTAATTTTAGTATATTTGAAAAACTAATTCCAAAACTTAAGAAAAAGTAAAATATTAAAATCCAGCTTATTAAGACTAAAATCATTTTAAATTATATTTCCATCCGACATAATTAACTTTCTATCAGCCATATTTGCGAAATCTTCATTGTGGGTAACAATAACAAATGTTTGTCCAAATTCATCCCTTAATTTAAAAAAAAGTTGATGTAAATTTTCTGCTGAAACGGTATCCAAATTCCCCGAAGGTTCGTCTGCAAAAATGATCGCTGGTTTGTTGATTAAAGCCCTTGCCACGGCAACTCTTTGTTGTTCTCCTCCAGAAAGTTGGTTCGGTTTATGGTTTATTCTTTCTGAAAGTCCCAAGTAATCTAAAAGCCGTTTTGCTTCAGCTTCGGTTTCATTTTTTGGTTTGTTGGCTATAAAAGCCGGAATACACACATTCTCTAAAGCTGTAAATTCAGGCAAAAGTTGATGAAATTGAAAAATAAATCCCAAATTGGTATTTCTAAATTTCGACAAATTTTTATCGTTCATTTTTAGCACTTCTTCATTGTTGATTATTAATGAGGAAGTTTCTTCGAGTTGTGGCTTGTCTAAAGTGCCTAAAATTTGTAATAAAGTCGTTTTTCCTGCGCCAGAGGCCCCAACAATAGAAACAATTTCTCCTTTTTTTATGTGCAAATCTACGCCTTTCAAAACGTGTAATTTGTCGTAAGATTTATGAATGTTTTTTGCTAAAATCATTTTAATAATTTTCACAAAGAAACAAATTTTAGGGATAATTAAACCCTAGAAATGGCAATCTTTCTTATATAAAAATATAAAGTTGAGTTAAATCAATATTATTGTTTAATTATTTACTACTTTTGTTAAACAAAATAGCAAATGAAAAATATCTTTTCTCTCCTTTTTGTTTTTACACTGATCTCATGTCAATCAAAAGAAAACAGAATAATTAAACCGATAAAATCACCCGTAAAAATGGAAATTCAAAAAGATTTAGAAGTGGCAACTTTCGCTGGCGGATGTTTTTGGTGTACAGAAGCTGTATTTTTAGAATTAGATGGCGTAAAATCGGTGGTCTCTGGCTATATCGGAGGAACAATTGCAAATCCAACTTACGAAGAAGTTTGCAGTGGCTCAACTGGTCATGCAGAAGCTATACAAATTACTTTTGATCCAAAAAAGATAGCATTTGAAGATTTGCTAGAAGTGTTTTTTGCTACACACGATCCTACAACTTTGAATCGTCAGGGCGCAGACGTCGGCACACAATATAGGAGTGAAGTTTTTTATCATGATGAAAATCAGAAAAAAATAACAGAAAATTACATTGCGCAAATGACTGCTTCGCTTACTTTTTCTAGTCCGATCGTAACAAAATTTTCTCCTTCTCCCATTTTTTATCCAGCAGAAAATTATCATCAAAATTATTACAACCAGAACAAGAATCAATCTTACTGCCATTTTGTAATAACACCTAAAATCGAAAAATTAAAACACCTTTTTCAAAATAAACTAAAAAAATAAACCTTAACTTTTTTATACAACAGCTTTTCGGAAGCATACAACAAAAATAAATGAACATACTTACAGAACAAGAATTAACAGACATTATTGGAGACAACCACCAAGCAACTTCAGACAAATCTCCTTTGCGAGAAGATGCTTTTCAAAAATCCAACGAAGAAAAAATGAGTAATATTGAAAATCATTTCTTCAAAATCATGGAAGAATTGGGTTTAGATATGACGGACGGCTCCCTAAAAGGAACGCCACATCGGGTTGCAAAAATGTTCATTCAAGAGATTTTTAGCGGTTTAGATCCCAAAAATGAACCTAAAATATCGGTTTTCGAAAACGAATACAATTACAATAAAATGTTGGTCGAAGCCAATATCAGTTTTAATTCCACTTGTGAACACCACTTTTTACCTATTTTTGGAAAAGCACATGTGGGTTACATTTCAAGCGGAAAAGTAATTGGCCTATCTAAATTGAACAGAATTGTAGATTATTTTTCTCGTCGTCCACAAGTGCAAGAACGATTGATAATGCAAATATTTAATTTTTTAAAGAAAGCATTAAATACAGAAAACGTGATTGTTGTGATGGAAGGAAAACACCTTTGTGTTTCAAGTCGTGGCATCAAACATGAAAATAGTTTCACATCAACCGTGCAATATGGTGGAATTTTTAACGAAAAAGAAAATAGAAATGATTTCTTTAGCTTAATAAAAACTGAAAAATAATTGGCATTAGAATTGTAGATTGATCATAAAAAATTAAATTATGACTAACGATACAGACTCAATTATTTACAATGATAATAAAATTAGAAATTTATTTTTCGGATTAATTTTTGACGGGATTGGAATGATGTCATTCACCATTCCTTTAATCGGTGAGTTTTCTGATTTAATTTGGGCGCCGTTATCTGGATTTTTGATGATCTGGATGTACAAAGGTTTTTTAGGAAAAATTGGCGGAACAGTTTCGTTTTTAGAAGAAATATTGCCGTTTTCTGATTTTGTTCCAACATTTACATTGGTTTGGATCTACAAATATTTAATCAAAAAAGTATAATTTTAAAAATATAGAAAGCCTTCTTTTAAAGAGAAGGTTTTTTTTATGCCAATTTCAAAATAAAAATAGTTCATTATTTACAATAATTTTAAGAACACCTCGTTCAATTAATATTACATTGCACCGATATAAATTACAAAAACCATGGACAAAATAAAAATATTTTGGGTTGATGATGAAATAGATCTACTCAAACCGCATATACTTTTTCTTGAAAAAAAGAACTATGATGTAACCACTTGCAACAATGGTCGCGATGCGGTTGATATTTTTGAAGAAAATAACTTTGATATAGTTTTTCTTGATGAAAATATGCCAGGAATGAGCGGCTTGGAAACGCTGCATGAAATGAAAGAAAAAAAATCTTCAACGCCGGTAATAATGATTACAAAAAGCGAAGAAGAATATATTATGGAAGAAGCGATTGGATCTAAAATTGCCGATTATTTGATAAAACCCGTCAATCCAAATCAGATTTTGTTAAGTTTAAAGAAAAATTTAGACCATTCAAGATTAATCTCAGAAAAAACTACTTTAGATTATCAAAAAGAATTTCGCAAAATAGCGATGGAATTGAATGTTGTAAAAACATTTGAAGATTGGATAGAATTGTATAAAAAATTGGTCTATTGGGAAATTGAACTCGAAAACATTGATGATCAAGGTATGATTTCAATTTTAGAATCTCAAAAAGTAGAGGCAAACCAACTTTTTGGTAAATTTATAGAGCGCAATTATGAAGATTGGTATTTGCCAAAAGCGGAGAAACCAGTTTTATCACATACGCTTTTTAGAGAATTAGTTGTGCCAGAATTGGTAAAAAAAGAAAAGCCAGTGCTATTTGTCGTTGTTGATAATTTGCGTTACGACCAATGGAAAGTTTTTGAAAGTGTGGTTAATAACCATTACAAACTAGAAAAAGAAGTTCCATATTACGCTATTTTGCCAACAGCAACTCAGTATGCTCGAAATGCTATTTTTTCTGGATTAACGCCACTTGAAATGGAAAAGCAGTTTCCTCAATATTGGAAAAATGATGTGGAAGATGGAGGAAAAAATCTTTATGAAGCAGAATTTTTAGCTGCTCATTTAAAAAGATTAGGTTTAAATATCAAACAAGATTATTTTAAAATTACCAATTTAGCAAGTGGTAAAAAATTAGTTGAAAACTTCAAATCTTATAAGAATAACGATTTGGTAACGGTTGTTTACAACTTTGTTGATATGCTTTCTCATGCCAAAACCGAAATGGATGTAGTGAAAGAATTAGCATCCGACGATAAAGCTTATCGGTCATTAACATTGAGTTGGTTTAAAAATTCCCCGTTGTTAGAAATCATTCAACAAGCACAAAAATTAGGATTTAAGTTAATTATCACAACCGATCACGGAACAATAAATGTGAAAAATCCATCAAAAGTGATTGGTGACAAAAACACAAGTTTAAATTTAAGATATAAAACTGGTCGAAGTCTAACTTTTGAAGACAAGGATGTCTATGCAGTCCGCGAACCAAAATTGATTGGTTTGCCAACAATCAACATGAGCAGTTCTTATATTTTTGCAAAAAACGACTTGTTTTTGGCTTATGTCAACAATTATAACCATTATGTGAGTTATTACAGAAATACCTATCAACACGGTGGGATTTCGTTAGAAGAAATGATAATTCCATTTTTGGTTTTTAACCCGAGGTAAGATTTTTTAGAATTGAACCCGATACACAGTAAAATAATTATCTAAATCTTTGTCAAAGTTTTTTTAACTTTGACAAAGATTTTTTAATTCCATGACAAATTTAGCTTGAATGAAGTTCACCTATAATCTGCAACAAATAAACGATGTCGCTCAGAAAATTCTACAGCAAAATCCACAAAAAGTAATTCTTTTTAATGGCGATATGGGCGTTGGAAAAACAACTTTAATCAAAGCGCTAGCCAAAAGTTTAGGTGTAAATGGGCCAACCAGTAGTCCAACTTTTTCTTTAGTAAATGAATATGAAACCAATCGAAATATTTTGGTCTATCATTTTGATGTTTATCGTTTAAAAACTGAAAATGAAGCGCTAGATATGGGAATAGACGAATATTTGTACTCTGCCAATTGGTGTTTTATTGAATGGGCAGAAAAAATTCCAAATTTAATTCCGCATCAGCATTCAATCATTGACATTGAAACTTTAGCCGATGGAAACCGACTTTTAAATTTGAAACTTTAATTTTTTTCTTTACTTTAGACGAAAATTTTACCAATAATTTTTATGTCACTTTCTCCATTTACAAAACAACAACTGCTTCCTCAAGAGGAAAAACTTGAAATTGCAAGGCACAAAAGCGAGCTTTTTATTGGCATTCCAAAAGAAATCAGTTTCCAAGAACGCCGTATTTGCCTTACGCCAGATGCTGTAAATTCGCTCGTTGCCCATGGTCATCGCGTTATGATTGAAGCAGGTGCTGGTGAGAGTTCAAGTTATACTGACAAAGAGTACAGTGATGCTGGAGCAGAAATTACTCAAGACACTAAAAAAGTGCTTGGGTGTCCAATGCTTTTGAAAGTGGAGCCTCCTACGGTTGATGAAATTGAGTTGATAAATCCACAAACCATCGTAATTTCTGCCATTCAACTCAAAACACGCAAAAAGGAATATTTTGAAGCTTTAAATAAAAAGAAAATTACGGCATTGGCTTTCGAATTTATTAAAGATGACGACGGTTCGTTTCCGGCAGTAAAATCTTTGAGTGAAATTGCTGGTACAGCTTCTATACTTGTTGCGGCAGAATTAATGATTAATAATCATTTGGGAAAGGGACTTTTATTTGGAAATATAACGGGCGTGCCACCAACTGAAGTGGTAATTATTGGTGCCGGAACCGTAGGTGAATTTGCAGCAAAAACAGCTATCGGACTTGGCGCGAGCGTTAAAGTTTTTGATAATTCAATTACGAAATTACGAAGATTACAAAATAACTTGACCCATAGAATCTTTACTTCAACCATACAACCCAAAGCATTATTAAAAGCTTTGCGCCGCTGTGATGTTGCCATTGGCGCCATGAAAGGAAAAGACCGTTGCCCAGTTGTGGTGACTGAAACGATGGTGGAACACATGAAAAAAGGTGCTGTGGTGGTAGATGTTAGTATTGATACTGGTGGATGTTTCGAAACGTCAGAAATCACCACCCATGAAAAACCAACATTTGTAAAAAACAATGTCATTCATTACTGTGTGCCTAATATTCCGTCAAGGTATTCTAAAACTGCTTCGCTATCAATAAGTAATATTATCACTCCTTATTTACTTCAAATTGCGGATGATGGTGGAATTGAGACTGCCATTCGATGCAACAGCGGCTTAAAACATGGTGTTTATTTTTATCATGGCATTTTGACCAACAAAGCCATTGGAGATTGGTTTGGAATTTCAAGTAGCGACATCAATCTAATTGTATTTTAAAGTATCTTTGGCGAAAAGTTAAACAATGAAATTTTACCAACGGTTAGCCTATTATTTAAGCGGTTTTGCGATAGGAATAGTTTTTTTAATGATGATTCTAAACGGAAAAGATACGGGTTGTAGCTATTTTCCGAATGCGAGGGTTTTAAAAAATTTGAGAAGTAAGCCGTTTTATTATTCTGAAACTGCCAAGCAAAAACTCAAAGAAAAATGGGTTGATACAAGCGATATTCGTCGGACATTAACTTACGGCGATGTTGATTTTAGTAAAAGCAATATCAAAGTAAAAGGTGGAAAATTGTTTGTTATAGAAGGGAAAACAACTAAAAATTTACCAATAGTTTTAGAAGTCATTAACAACGAAGACAAAGCGTATTTGATTGATATCAAACGCTAAGCAAGTTAAAAGCTGCTAAAATGGCATTTTTTGATTTATTTTTTATAAATTATTAAAAATTGAAAAGATGAAAAAATACATTTCAATCGGTTTATTGATTTTGATAATTATTGCTTGTGCTGGATCCAAAACCACTATTGCTGGCTTAAAGGATTCGGAAAAATTAAAAAGTGACACCATCAAAATTGCCAATGAAGCTTTAGAATACGAAATCATAATCATTGACCCAGGATTTAGTAGTTGGTTCAATGCCAATGCAAAACCACGTAATTTTTATGCACAAGCGTATTTTGAAAGTCGCAACAAAGTTTGGGTCAACGAGTGGAACGCCAGAGTGATGCAGCCATCGCTTTTTAGTTCAGATTTATATGAAATTAGCATTGATTACCAACCCAATATTAATTATGGGTATGAAGTTAACTATATGCTTTTTAATTATTTGAATTATTTTCAAATTGTCAACAATACAAAATTGGGTGTGTTTTCTCCTAGAATTTAAAGCTATTTTAAATGAAACTCAAAGAACGTTGGGGAATTAGTTCTAATTTTCAAATGGTAATTATTTTTATAGTTTTTGCCATCAATGGCTCTTTGTCGGCAAAAATCTCTACTTTTCTGATGAATTTAATTGGCATTAACGAGCAAAATACACACTGGTTCTTTTACTATTTTATTTTAATAATTTTAGTATTGCCTTTGTACCCATTTTTTTTAATGTTCTTTGGATATGTTTTTGGTCAATCGAAATTTTTCTTTCCATTTGGCAAAAAAATGCTGAAAACGATTGGTTTAGGATTTATTTTTAATTGAATAGCCGCTAAATCTTAAACTTTTTGTAAATCTTATGCCCATTTAAAAGTTCTATTTTGTTTTTATTTACTTTTAAAAATTATTTTTCAAATCTTATTTTATGAAAATTATTTATTTGCAGTTTTTAATCTTTTTTGCGCCAATTTATCTTTGGTCTCAATTCGACACAAAAAACAAAAAATCTTCTTTTTCTGCACCGATATCAAATTCTAAACTGCCTGCTTTGCCATCAGAAAAATTCAAATTTGAACCAAAGCCAACTTATTCTGATAAATTTCCAAATCCAAATAATTCAGTGGTAAAAAACGATATGTTAAGTACCAAAACAAACACTTTTGCCAATCCAAATGATATTGTTAAAGACCGATTGAATGCAGAAAAAGGTAATTTTCTTGGAGATTTTAAAACCAAAAGCAGCTACGTAAGAATTGTTTGCCGGGATTTTGGAGAATTTGATGGAGACAAAGTCAGTGTTTATCTCAATGACGAATTGATTAATAGTGAAGTTTTGTTAGAAAGTAGTTCGAAGCAAGTTGTTATTAATTTGTCAAAAGGATTCAATAAAATTCAATTTCAGGCACTTAACGAAGGTTACTCAAGTCCAAATACTGCCGAGTTTGAAATGTTTGACGACAAAGGAAATGTAATTACTTCTAACCAATGGAACCTTTTTACCGGAGACCGCGCAACCATCAATGTTACCAGATAGTTTTATGAATAACAAACCTAATGCTGCGCTCGGATTTATTTTTATTACGGTTTTAGTTGATGTTATCGGACTTGGAATCATCATCCCTATTGTTCCTCAATTAATAGAAAATCTTACTGGTTTAGGCATCAATGAAGCTTCTAAATATGGAGGTTTTTTGGTATTTGCTTTCGCATTGATGCAATTCATTTTTTCTACAATTCTGGGTGCTTTGAGCGATCAATTCGGACGAAGACCAATACTTTTATTATCCCTTTTCGGACTCGGTTTAGATTATATTCTTCACGCATTTGCACCAACAATCGCTTGGCTTTTCGCAGGTCGAATCATCGCAGGAATCATGGGAGCGAGCTTTACCACAGCAACGGCCTACATTGCTGATATTTCCACGCCAGAAAAGCGTTCGCAAAATTTCGGATTAATCGGAGCCGCGTTCGGTCTGGGTTTCATTATCGGACCAATTATAGGCGGCGTAGCCAGTAAATGGGGAACCAATGTGCCGTTCTTAATAGCCGCCGGATTAACTTTACTAAATGTCATTTACGGCTATTTTATACTTCCAGAATCTTTGTCTTTAGAAAATCGACGAGCATTCAATTGGAAACGGGCCAATCCTATCAGTTCATTAAAACATCTAAAAAAATATCCTGTCGTTTCAGGATTAATTGTATCGTTGTTATTGCTGTTCATCGCTTCTCATGCGGTGCAATCGAATTGGACCTATTACACCATGTATAAATTTCATTGGACACCAGAAATTGTGGGCTATTCTCTAGCCGTAGTCGGATTGTTAATTGCTTTTGTACAAGGATTTTTAATCCGAAAGGTAATTCCTAAATACGGAGAAAACAAAACCATTTATGCCGGAATGGCATTTTATATTTTGGGCTTACTACTTTTTGGATTGGCGCCCACAGGTTGGATGATGTTCCTATTTTTAGTTCCCTATTGCTTGGGTGGAATTGCAGGTCCAGCACTGCAAGGCATCATTTCTAAACAAGTACAAGACAATGAACAAGGCGAGCTGCAAGGAGCACTCACCAGTTTATTGAGTCTCACGGCCATTGTAGGACCACTTGTAATGAACAATTTATTTGCTTATGCTACCAAAAAAAACAGTTTGTTTTATCTACCTGGCGCTAGTTTTTACCTGGGCGCATTTTTAATGATCATTGCTGCTTTTTTGGCTTATCGAACATTATCAACAAATAAAAAATAAGTTTTTTTAATGTTAGTATTATTCCAAAGTCATTAAATCATTGTTTTAAATTTTTGAGAAAATTTTATTTGAAAATAATTTCTTGATTTTTTTTTCATTAGACAAATTCATAAAATCGCAGATTGAATTACTCTTTTTTTAAGTCGAGAACAAATTATTTTATTTACTACAATTATATTTTTGTTAGTAATTTTTGAAACAACTATATTTGCGTTCCAAAAAATTAGAACGAATGATTAATATCACATTGCCCGATGGTTCGGTAAAACAGTTTGAAAGTGGCGCATCACCAATGGATGTGGCAAAAAGCATTAGCGAAGGATTGGCCAGAAACGTAATTTCTGCCGATTNTAATGGTACAACTATTGAAACTTCAACTGCCCTAACCACCGATGGCGCACTTGTTTTATACACTTGGAACGACAAAGAAGGCAAAAAAGCCTTTTGGCATTCTACTTCTCACGTAATGGCGCAAGTTTTAGAAGAATTTTATCCAGGTTTGAAACTGACACTTGGTCCAGCCATTGATAATGGGTTTTATTATGACATCGACTTTGCTGATGCTAAAATTGTAGAAGCCGACTTCAAAAAAATTGAAGACAGAATATTAGAAGTTTCCCGAGAAAAACACGAATTTACTATGCGCTCAGTTTCCAAAGCTGCCGCGTTAGAATTATACAAAGACAACGAATTCAAAACAGAATTAATCACTAATCTAGAAGACGGTACCATCACTTTTTGCGACCATGCCACTTTTACCGATTTGTGCCGTGGTGGACATATTCCTAACACAGGCATTATTAAAGCGGTAAAAATCATGAGTCTTGCCGGTGCTTACTGGCGAGGAAATGAAAAAAACAAACAACTTACTAGGGTGTATGGTATTTCTTTTCCAAAACAAAAAGACCTTACCGAATACCTTGAATTATTAGAAGAAGCTAAACGCCGCGACCACAGAAAACTAGGAAAAGAATTAGAGTTGTTTGCTTTTTCTCAAAAAGTGGGTCAAGGTTTACCACTTTGGCTGCCTAAAGGTGCTGCTTTGAGAGACAGATTAGAACAATTTTTAAAGAAAGCACAGAAAAAAGCAGGTTACGAGCAAGTGGTAACACCACATATCGGTCAGAAAGAATTGTACGTAACTTCTGGACATTATGCCAAATACGGTGCAGATAGTTTTCAACCCATCACAACGCCAGCCGAAGGAGAGGAATTCTTATTAAAACCAATGAATTGCCCGCACCACTGCGAAATTTATAACACAAAACCTTGGTCNTACAAAGATTTACCAAAGCGTTATGCAGAATTTGGAACAGTTTATCGATACGAACAAAGTGGAGAATTGCATGGCTTGACGCGCGTTCGCGGATTTACGCAAGACGATGCGCATATATTTTGTACACCAGACCAATTAGACCAAGAATTTAAAAACGTAATTGATTTAGTATTATATGTATTCGGGTCTTTGGGATTTGAAAATTTTACAGCACAAATTTCATTACGTGACCAAGAAAACAGAGAAAAATACATTGGATCTGATGAAAATTGGGAAAAAGCAGAAAATGCCATCATCAATGC
>JGI25917J50250_1000316_pt1 | contig 12971 bp, 14 predicted proteins | sample LauGreSBDMM110SN_4_FD_50250 | JGI IMG/M metagenome (IMG submission 50250) | reverse complement strand
TAAGGGGTTAGAGGGTATTTTAGGTAAAAATAGAGCTACCCTTAACCCTTTTCTTCTGTTGGTTATTCTTCCTCTATACGTTATAGAAATTAAGGCGTTAAGGACATTCTCTATCCCTTGCCTAGATTTTGATGTGTTTGGTTTGGTATTTGATTAGGTTATTGCTTAAGAGGGTGTTTTAAATTACCTATTGACAAATGTTTTGTATAGATATAATATAAGTATACAACTAAAAATTAGGTATAATATGAGTAATAAAAATAGAAAACAATGGACTATAACTCTTGATGATAAAATTGAGCATAAAATAAACAATTACAAAAAGTTATATGGTTTACATGAGAACAAAGAAATTTTAAGTCATATGTTTAAGAATATCCTTAATCTAGAACAATCAACACTAACTAGAATTAGTAAAATTTGTACGGATTACAACACGACAAAAGAGGAGTTATTAACTCCAATGATTGAGAAATACATTAATAAAACGCTAAAAAAACAAGGCGTTGTAAAAGATAAACATAAGCACTCTTCAAAGGCAGAAAGCGAGTTGTTAGATATATTAAAAAATATGGTTGAAGAATATAAACAAAAACCTTTAGAAGAAAGAAAATTTATAACTGCCTCTTTAGTATATAGATATTTAATCGTTAATAATCACAGACAAAAAAATATGGCAGTTATAAAAAGGGTTTTATCAGGTTTAAGCGATGTTGATATATCTTTCATTAAAGAGTACCACCGAGAAAACAATTTAAGTGTTAGCAGTAATTTAAAAAAGTAGTCCTATGAGTAGTCTAGCAACCTCAATCAATAACTTTATAAGCAACCTTGAAAACAATATTAATATTAAAGATGTCTGTTTAACCGAGAAAAAATATATAGATAATAAGTATTTAACTATCGGTAGTCGTAAAAGTACTTATTCAACTTATAGAAAATTTATAAAAAACAGCTGTCTAATTGATGAGACAAAAATTGAAACCTTAAAAATTTTAAAATTGAGTAAAGATGAAGCTACTGCTTATAGCAATGATAAAATTGATAAAGTAAATTTTAAACTAGAACATTTAAAAGTTATTACAGATGTTGAGGGGTATATTGAAACAGGTATTTCTCTAATAAAAAAACCGAGTTACATTGACAGAATACTCGGTTTTTGCTGCGTTACTGGTAGAAGACCAGCAGAGATAGGTTGTAGTAGCGATTTCTCTTTTATAGACATAAACCACCTAGAGTTTACCGGGCAATTAAAAACAAAAAGTCCCGAATTAAAAAGCTATGTTATTCCTTGTCTTATGAATACCAGCGATTTTTTAAGGTATTGGCGAGATTTTAGGGAGCAATACACAAAAAATGTAATTGATAAAAAAGAGTATAGTTTAAATAATTTTTACAGCACTGAATTAACTAAAAAATTCCATTCCTCTTATGCTAAAGATATGTCTATGAGAGTAAAAAAGTATTTTAAGCAGTTTTTAGGGGACGATGTAACTACTTACAATTTAAGGCACACATACGCAACTATAGCAACAATGAAATTTAATAATATGAGTAAAAATCTTTATCACGACGATAAATTCAGAGCAAAAATACTCGGTCATAATGAAAGAGACCTTGTCTCTGTAGATACCTATAAACAATTTTTAAAGATTTAAATAACCATGCAAAAAGAAAAAATCTGTCCTATCTGTCAGGCTTTTATAGATAAAAACTATATTCCCGAGATGGTTTTACATATTAACAAATTGATAATCTCAAAAGAACCAACGGAGGTTTTGAATAAAGAAAGCGGATTAATATTTACTAATCATTATTATAAGAAACATCGTGAAGAGTGCCTTGTTGATTATCAATTACCTATTGAAGAGCAAAAAATTAAACTAGATAAAGAAAAAACCGAAAAACCTTACAATCAATCTATAGATGTAATTTCAATAATTACCGACTTTAGAAATATAAGTGATGAGGAAAAGCAAAGTAGAAAAATCAAAATGATGTATGAGATAGAATATATAATTTTAAATTTAATTCACCACCAATTGCTTTATGGGTTAAGTGATAATTCTGTAAAAGGTATTATTCCAAAGGAAGATATTAACGCTTTCAAAATAATTAAGGATATTATAAATAAGCCCGATACTCAAAGCGAACAAGTAAAATTAAATGAGATTAACAATAATTTTAATAAGTTATTAGGAAAATGAGTAAAGCCATAACTACCGCAGAAAAAAAGAATAAGGGAGGTCGTCCTCTTATTAAACTAACTAACGAACAGTTAGAAGAATTAAAAATGATAGCTCCTGTTTGTACTTTACAAGAGATAGCAGATTATTTTGGCTTTTCAATAGATACATTTCAAAGGCTAAAATCAAGAGATGAGGAGGTTTTGCGCATTTATAAAAAAGCCAAAATACAGGCAAAAGCTATGGTGGGTGGTTCTTTAATGAAAAAAGCCTTAGCTGGTGATACTACTGCTGCAATTTTCTATATGAAAACTCAAGGTGGATGGTCTAGTAAGGGTAGCAGTGAAGAGAAAATTAAAATACCTTTGGGTAATAGGTCTGCACTTGAAATATCTAATAATATTTTAATTGCGTTGGAAAAAGGAGAGATTAGTGTTTTTGAAGCTCAGCAACTTACTAGTTTAGCTATCACCAAAATAAATATAGAAAGTCGTACTCAAGTAGACAAAGCGGTATCAAAACAGATGAGTATAGAAGAAACAAGGGCATTTGTAAAAGAATTGGACGAAACACTACAAAAATTGGATTTGTTAGAACAACATATAAAACTAGATACTAAAAAATAAAAAAACCTCCGAGAGCTTGATACTCCCGAGGTTCGCTTAATAATCAAATGTAAACAACATGTTTAATGATTAAATTCGTGAACATTTTGAGGTTCTACTAAACCAGCTAAATCAACTTCTAAAACTTGTGTACTTACTTCATTGCCAGTCATTTGAATACCAAAATCAATATGTGATAATTCTTGAATTTGAACATTTAACCCTGAAATTTCATTATCTTTCTGAATAAGTAACTGTTCTTTATTTTGAATTTCTTGTTGTTTTTCCAATTCTTTCTGAGCTAATAACTCATCTTTTTGAACTAATAACGCTTTTAACCTTTCTATTTCTTGAGCTTGATCGCTTGCTAATTTATCTTTAGCAGTAAGTTTTCTACTGACCTTTTTAACTTTACTAACTGTTTGAGTGAGTAACTGACTTTTTGTTAAAATTTCTTCATCTCTAGTTGAAAGGTTAGTTGTTAAATCTTCTATAATTTGGTTCTTTTCAGCACTTTTGTTACGTACCTCTTGTTCTTTCTCAATACGGAGTTGTTCCTTTTCTAGCTCTTTTTGTAGCAGTAATTGTTCTTTTGTTAAATTTTCAGAATTTGCTTGAGCTAATTTTTTACTTGTTTTTTTAGCTCTACGCGCCACTGTAGTAAAAGTATCGTTCAAACTTTTTAACTCTTCTTCTTTTTGAGTAATTAAATGATTTTTAGTTAGTAACTCTTGTTCTTTCTGAATTCTTAACTCTTCTTCCACTTCTTTTTGAAGAGCTAACTGATTTTTACTTTGAATTTCTTGTGCCAATTTTCTACTTACCTTTTTAACTTTACTAGCTGTTTGAGATAATAACTGACTTTTGGTTATTATCTCATTGTCTTTAATGGTAATAGTTTGTTGGAATTGGTTTAGTTGACTATCTTTTTGAACTAATAACTGTTCCTTTTGAGTTAGAAGGCTATTTTTACTTTGAACCTCGGAAGTTTTAACAGTAACAAGCTGTTGTAAGTCATTTTTTTGCTTGGTAATGGTAGCTATCTGGGTACTTTTTACCTTTACTTCTTGGTCTAATTTTTCAGCTCCTTCAAGAACATATTTAATATCTCTAACTACTATTGGAGGAAGACCTTTTTCTTTTTTGTTTATAACTTCCCATAATCTTGCAACAGCAGGAATTCGATCTACAGACTTTGACATATAATATCTTTTAACCTCTTAAATTTTTTGAATACTATTTAAAACTCTACATTAAAATTTATACCTAACACCACCACTAATTGAAGATGATATTAATAGTAAATTTAATAATTTACTATTACCAACTTTTTCTGGTTCATTAAACACAGGATCAGCGGCAAAAAACATTGATTTTGTTCCTTTCTTCATTTTGAAATATTTGGTTTCTAGATTAACTTTAAAGTCTAGATTGTTAGAATATTTATATATAAAATCAACATCAAATCCTAAACCTTTTCCTCTAGCATTATGTTTAATACTAGGATCTTGTTTCAAATCATCTCGCAGTAACCAATAACCTTTTCCGACATATTTAAAGGAGTACAATTTTATTGTGGGAATAATTGAGAATTTATCATTTAAATTACTTTTTACCGATAAACCAATCCATGGAGATTGGGTTTTAAAATTATATTTTTGAAAAAGTTGATCAAAAGGAATTACTATATCATTTTGATCAACTAATTGACGAGCGCCATAATTTTTATTTCTATAATCGCTATAATCATAACCAACATAGAAAGTTAAAAGACTATTCTTCGGAAGATTAAATGAATATCCAACAGCTCCTGATAAATCTAAGATGTTCCCTTTAACTGAAGATAAAGTTTTTGAATCAGGTGTTGATTTTAAATTACCTGATTTTTGCTGATGAATATGCCAATCTCTATCCCAAGACTCGCTGTGATTTTTTAAAATATAACTATATTTAGTTTGAGCTAAAAAAGTAAATTGATTCGGTTGAGGCTCTGTTTCAATTTTAATTGATGGTTGTATAATGTAATTCTTCCACGTAAGTTCTGATAATTTTTTGTTTATAAATTTATCATCAGGTATGGAATATTTAAAAACATCATATCTATAAGCTACAGATGGAGTAACAATAAAATTAGTAGTTTTTTCTTCTTTTGAATAGCTCTCTGCCCAAGTTGTATTAGCTATGAGTAGAGTTGTTAGAACAAGAGCTAGTTTTTTTATTACCATATTATTAATCATTTAATTATCCAAAATTTTAAATAACGTATCGGTAATAATTTGTGGTTGGAATCAAATTTTTTCAAATTAGAAATTAAAAATTCTCCAAGTTTGCTTTTTTAACACTTTTTATCCCAATCGATACAAAGAATATTATCTATTTATTAAGTTATTGTATTGATCTTCAGATATTACGAACACAGTGTTTTCCTTATACTGAATAGCTTGTGCCTTAAGTAATGCATTATTTACAATGATATCTAGGAATAATCTTGCGTCATTACTTGGTAATTCTTGAAGAGTGTATAAGTCAAAATCGTATCTGTAATTATTCATAAAAAACCTCATAGCTTTATTAAAAAATGGTGCTAGGGGCTTCAGAAAATTATTACAAGTAACAATCCGTGTTAAACTTTACGCCAGAGGCTTTTATGGAATAACACACCCCCAGCATAAAGCTTAAAAGGTCTTAATATGATGTTTTGATTGCTAAATGATATTCTGAAGTATCACTAACATTAATAATTCTATTAAATAAATTGATAGGAATAAAGAATACTCAACAACAATTAAATTAATTTAAAATTATATGCGTGAATGGGGTTACTTTTATCTTCTCTAATTTCAACATTAATTTCTTGTGTTAAATAACATTAAAAAATTTATTAAAGACTGGTATTATACAGATTAGTATTTTATTTAGCAAATTCATCTTATAAAGCTCATACAGAAGTAAAAATGGTTTTTTACAGGTAAACCTACCTTATAAAAAAAACTCCTCTAAAAAGCAAAATAAAGCGTAAAAATGTATTGGTTTAAAGCAAAGAAAATGATATATGTAAACAAGATATAGAACAATAAGGTTTTATGTGAAAGTCAAGGAGTTAAAACTCCCTGAACTTACGAGTAAATTAATAATCAATGGCGGGAAACCTTGATTAAAATGATAGATAACACAGATAAGTTAAAAAATCTACAGGCTTATGAAGTTAGTATATTATTTTTTTATCATCATGTCTATTAATAACTATATTTATATATTTAAATATTATTAATAGTTTAGTTATTTATTAAGTAATTTCTCTCAAGTTCATAAAGTTTTTAGCTCCTCTTAATTAACAATTAATGAGGAATTAAACATGTCTAATAACTACACAAGAGACTACTTTACCGAAGCTCATCAAATTTTAAATAGTCAGGGCTATAAAAATTATATTCAGCAATTACTTCCCGGCGGTAAATTCCAAAACAACGAATATGTCGTTAAAAATCCGACTAGGCTTGATAACAAAGCTGGTTCTTTTTCTATTAATGTAACTAGTGGCAAATGGTCAGACTTTGCAACTAACGACGCTGGTAATGACCTAATCGGCTTAACCAGCTATGTCAAAGGAATATCCCCACTTGATGCCTGTTTTTATATCGGTGTTCCTCGTCCTGATAGAAACGGGGCTAATAATATTGTGAAAAGCAATTTAAACGCTCATACAGAAGTAGAAGAAGAGATAGAATGTACCGCCAAAGAAACAGAGGAGTATGTAGCGTTTCTAAATAATACGGGTAGCCTACCGGTAGGCTACCCAGAGCAAAAACAAGCGGAGGAAGAGCGCCCACTCTCTACTACTAGCGATATTGAACAACAATATACTCATGCCGTTGTACCTGAATTCTCGGAAGAGCTTATGGGTCGTAAAACTCGGGACAGGTTTAAAGACGGAACATTAACCTTTTATCGTTACTATAGTAGTAAAGGCGTACCAGTCGGTTGCATTGTTCGGTGTGATAAGGATATTAACGGGGATAAGGTTAAGTCTTTTGCCCAGTTCTCTTACGACTGGATAAAGAAGAGGTGGAATGCGAGTTGGAGCGGGGACGGAAAACCTTTGTATAACCTACGGGAAATAGTATCAAGACCTGACGTGCCTGTAATGATAGTTGAGGGTGAAAAAGCCGCAGAGGCAGCTAAATTACTATTCCCCGAATATGTCGTTACTACTTCCTGCATGGGTTCTGCGTCGCCTCGTTCTAGTAACTGGAGTTGCTTAAGTGGTAGAGACGTAATTATTGCCAGGGACAATGATTTAACCGGCTCTAGATACGCAAGGAGTTTAAACGATATATTAACTAAACAAGGAGCAAAAAGTATTAGCGGGTTAAGTCCTTTAAGACTAGGTAGTTATACTATCGTAGACGGGAAACCTATAAAAAGAGAATATGGAACCCCTGAAAAATACGACTTAGCAGATAGCTTGGCGGACGGATGGACGGCAGAGCTAATTAAAGAATGGAAAAATCACGAAGACTTTAGCCCTTTTTTTGAAGCAACGGAAGAGGTTATTGCTCTTGGTGAGGAATTAAAAGAGGGAGATAAAATTATTTATCTCAAAGGACAGCGTTATAAATTAAATTATAAGAACAATATACTATATTACGAAAAAGAAGAAAAAAACGAAAGCGGAGACCTTGTAAAAAGCTGGAAAGAACTTTGCGGATACATGAAACCCACTCATTGCACAGAAGATGCAAACGGAGATCATGGGGTACTTGTTCAAATAGTTACAAGGAGGAATAAGCTGGTAGAGTGTTTTTTTGCTAGAAGAGAAATCGCAACGGAAAAGGATACTATAAAATTATTATTAGACAAAGGGTTATCAATACCGCATTTAAGAGACGGGCTTTGTTACGCTATAAATTACTACTTAAACAATTATGAACCTGAACTTAAGGCAGTCGGCGTTGATATGGTCGGTTGGCAAGGAGATAATACGGCTTATATATTACCCTTTGTTAATGAACCTCGTAATTGTTACAACACAAACCAAGCAGGAGAAAAACCTGCAGAATACATTTTGCAACAAAAAACTGCTACTTCTAGAGTTCTAAAGAAGAAAGGCACTTTAGAAGAATGGAATAGAACAATCGGCGAAGTATGTAGAGGTAACCATTTACATACCTTTGCTATTTTAGCCTCTTTAACTGCTCCAGCTTTAAAATTACTAAATGAAGAGGGTGGGTTCTTTCATTATGTCGGTAGTACATCCATAGGAAAGAGTACCATTTTACACGTAGCAAAATCAGTATGGGGTTTTAAAGACCTTGGTTCTTTTCGTTCTACCGATAATAGCCTAGAGAGTATATGCAAGAACTCAAATGACGGGGCGATGTTTCTTGATGAACTAGGCGAAGTTAATGCCGACGACTTGTTTAAAATAATATATATGATGGCAAACGGCGTAACAAAGGGTAGAGCTGATAGAAGCGGAAATGCTAAAGAAACCGCACATTTTACAGTACTAGCTCAAAGCACGGGAGAAATAGGGCTTGAGGCTAAGTTAGCTGAGAAAAAACTACAGGTTAAAGGCGGACAATTAATTAGGATGGCAGAAATTGACGCCGACAGAGGTAAAGGCTTAAATACTTTTGATGTACTAAATATAAACCCTGATACTAAAGCACCTTTTACCTCTGGTAGAGAACAGGCAGAGTTCTTAAAAACTCACGCTAATCAAAATTATGGGATAGTTATTGACGAATTTATGAAAAAAGTAGTAGCTGATGTTGAGGACTATAAACTAGCTCTAAAACAGGCAAAAACGCAGTGGCTAACACGTAAGCTTACGGGTAATGAGGGGGTGGAAGTAGCAAGAATGGCTAAAAGGTTCTCTACTATCTTTGCTACGGGAATTATAGCAGTTGAACTCGGTATTATTCCTCATTCTGTTGCTGACATTGACACTTGTATTGATGAGGTCTTTAAAAATTGGTTAGATAGGTTCGGCGGTGATTGTTCTCATGAATTTAGAATGATAATAGCTGACCTGCGTAAACTATGCGTAGAACAGCAGTATTCAAGGTTCTTAAATGCTGACCAGACAGAAGAAAAACAAAACTTACCTCATAACAAAGCTGGCTACTGGAAAATGAAAGACGGAGTTTTGCATGAATACTGGATAGACCCAGCAGTATTTGATAGGGACGTGTTAAAGGGGCGAGATAAAAAGGTGTTCTATCCTTTGTTGGTTAATAACGGCTATATAAAAAAAGAAGTAGAAAGTAGGTATCAATGCCAAAGGCAACCTCATAAAGAAAAACAACAAAGATTTATAGTTATTTCTGCTTCTGTATTTAGTAGCGAGAATGAGTAATGGCTATACTACTTACAAACTTTAATCACTATTGGCAAACAAAGGCTAATACCGATCAAAAGTTAGTCCTGCAAAAACCTAAGTATCAAGCTGTTATTCTAAACTATACCAGCAGAAAAGAAGAGGTTCAAAGAATTATCATTGAACCTCCAGAACTGGAAGAGGTTATAGAGGAAAGAGCCTGTATACTAGCCAGCGATATAGGCTTACCTTATGAGTGGGCGGAAAGTGTTGTTAAACTTCGTAATATGGAGAAACCAAAGAGTATTCCCGCATCTTCTTGGGAAGAAATAGAAACTGCTTGTTTTATGCTTTATGACAACAACTTTGCTCTATTAAAAGAAATCATAGCTTATAATTGGTCGCTTTATGATATATACGGATGCAGTCCTAGTAACCCATGTACCAGCTTTAATGTTAAGGGCTTAGTACTTCTATTAAAACCGACAGATGTAATAATTGAGGTAAGAGAGGAGTGTATAAAAATCCGTTCTTACAGCGGTAGCGTAAATTCTTTTTACGAAAGATTAGAGGAAAATGTAAAATGCGTTTTGCTCTGCGATATTAATTAACTTAAATTAAGGAAAATATTATGGAATTAGTCAATCAACCAACGCTAAAATTAACTACTCCAGAAGCTAAGGAACAATCAAAAGAAAAATCACTGATAAAGACGGGTACTATTTCTTGTTTCTTGGTACAAAAAAGATAAGGGTTATGGGTTTATTAAGCTTGATGATAACTCAAAAGAAGTATTTTTGCACTTTAAAGAACTAAAAAAAATCAATCTAGATACTATTGAAAGCGAGACAAGAGTTAGTTTTGAAATAAAAGAAGAGAATAACAAAGTACAAGCTTATAATATTCTAATTCTAGGAATTTCAAGAAAAAAAGCAGAACAGGTTAAAAAAAGAGATATTGCCCTTAAAGTTTTAAATGTTTTAATTGCTAAGTATCCTAAAACTTTCGGTTACAAACCAAAGCCTCTAGCAATTGGTATCAGTCATGAACTCTTTGCCCTGACAGAAGAACTTGGACTTTCTAAAAATGAATTAAGAAATTTCTTTAGCTTTTATTGCAGAAGTAAAGACTATAGAGCTAATTTAATACTTAATACTGAAAGAATTAATTTAAAAGGCGAAGTTATTGGAGTAGTAACAGAGCAACAAGCTATTAAATTAAAATCAATATAAAATATCCATCGCTATTTTTTAACTTTTATATCAATTGATTCTTTAAACGGGAAAGCTCTATTAAATAAATTGTAATCAAAATAAGAATTTTTATTATTTTCAACATAATCTTCAGACCAAAGCTCTGGATCGCTATACCTACTATTATTTACAACTCGTGTCCAAATTCTTCCTGTTTTTGTATCAATCATATAAGTTTGTTTCATTCCTATTGTTCCTAAAACAATTTGATATCTTCCTATTTCCGATTGTTCAAAACATTTTTGTTCTGTTTCTTTTTTTAAAATATCTTTAATTTTTTCACAACCAGTGAGTAATATTGAAAATATAAAGACAATCGTAATATTATTAATCATTCTTCTAACATTATTTTTTATAATATTAATCTAATAAAACAATACCTGCTAATTTAGCTGCTTGTTTTAAATTATTATCAAAAGTAGCTAAAATTGAATTATAACGCAAAACTAATTCTAAATAACAAGCGTCATATAAAGTTAAGTTATACTTTTCAGCTAATTCTATTGTTTCAAACCAAGCATTTTTAAAAGTTAATTCATCTGTTTTTATTGGTAAATCTTTCAAAATATATAAAGCTTTTTGTCTCTGCTCTTTAGTAATTCTTTTGCGTCTCTCACTTATTAATAAAACATTTCCTACTTCTAAAGACCATATTGTAGGTACAATAGCCCCTCTTTCTCTTATCTTATCACGTATATTAAAAGAACTCTTAGAGAACTCGTCAGGTATAAACCAAGAAGCTGTAACAGAACAATCAAGAATAATAGGAGACATAATTATTTCTTTCCCTCATCTCTATAACTTTTAAATTCTTCCCAATTAAATTTTCCTAAATTCATTTCTTTAGCTAAATTATCTAACCTTAAAAAAGCATTGTTTACCCTTTCAAAATTAATAGATTTATCAATAGGAATAATTTTAGCAACAGGTTTACCTCTCTTAGTTACAAGAATTTCTTCACCATTAATTACATTATTTATAATCCTATTAAAATTAGTTTTAGCTTCAAAACAACCAACAATCTTTTTCATACTATTCATACTATTTAAAAACTAGTTACTAAACTAGTTTAGACTAAGTTTATAATTTAATCAATAAAATTGATTTAGTGTGTAAAATCTATGAAGTAAATTAAAACATTTTAAACTCCTAGAATTTTAAAAGATAAAACCGCTATTAACGCCTTAATTTCTATAACGTATAGAGGAAGAATAACCAACAGAAGAAAAGGGTTAAGGGTAGCTCTATTTTTACCTAAAATACCCTCTAACCCCTTATATTTATTGGTTTACCACCTAAACCACTATTTCTTAATTTTAAGTGCGAACTTTTAAAATCATATATATAAGGTACTTTTGACATCCCTACTCTTCTAGCCTTGTTTAAACAAACCATAGCTATAGTTTTTAGACGCTCGGCTTTTTGTATTTGAGTGTATACTTTCTTAATACTGGACTTACCCTCGGCAACTTCAGCTTTTTGTTCCTCACTACCTTTTCGCTGGATAGCATCTTATTGTTCGGCAGTTTTAGTACTAACACCTGCTTTCTGGGCAATAATATCTAGGGTTTTTTCCTTAATAATGTCTTCCCGATAGCCTACTGGTAGGCTATCGGGAAGTTGACTTTACTTCCGTTTCTATGTTTTCTGCTTCTAAAAATTGTTTTAAATTAGCTAACTTCCTCTCTTTAGCTTTTTCCGCCTCAAGCTCCTTGAACCTATAAGCAAGTGCTAGCCTAGTCTCTTTGTATATACAAATATTTCTATTAATTCATATATACACAAATTAACTATTTTTTTACCACATGTTTGTATAGTGCATGCACATTTTTAAGATAATTTTAGAGGTAAAAACTAGAAAAAATTCTAAAAACCAAAAAAAAAGTATTTTTATGATATGACGATTTTTCTGATAAAACACCCTTTTTATAGGTATAGTACTTTTTTAATGGCTTTTATGGCTTAGTGGCTTAAGCTATATCCAACCGCTTATAAAATAAAGGAAATTTTTAAGCCACTAACTAAAAAATTTTAAGCCACTACTTTTTTAGTGGCTTTTTTTTTAATTATAAATTATACTTTTTATATATTTTATCAACTATAGATAGAAAAAAATATTTTTAGCAGTTTTTTTTGTAAAAAACGTTTTTCGCTCTATTTTTGTCTTTAAAGCAAGCTATATAAAAATAGTTTAGTGCATGCAGTAAAAAAAAATATAATGGATTTGTATAGCAATTCCCAGTGTTTAGGGATTGGTTTTAGTTTGCATATATAGAGATACACACATTAAGGAGTAATAGCCATCTAGATAATAAAAAATACAGAAGGCAAGTTAAATACGAATTACCTTACATATATACAATTAAATTTAGTTTATAGATAAATAATAACATATATATACAAATAAAATAACATATATACAAAATATTTTACATATATACATAGAATTTTACATAGTAGCGATAAAAATCACATATATACAAATAAAATAACATATATACAAAATATTCCACATATATACGTAATTTTTACCACATACAAAATTCAACATATATACAAATTCTATACACTACCCTCTTATCACACACCCCCGTACTCATGAGTA
>JGI25917J50250_1000315_pt1 | contig 12974 bp, 10 predicted proteins | sample LauGreSBDMM110SN_4_FD_50250 | JGI IMG/M metagenome (IMG submission 50250) | reverse complement strand
AACCATCGGGTGAAGTCTTCCTAGAAAATGCCAAAGCCAAAAAGTAGTTTCCTCGTCCGGGGAGATCGCTTCTTGTGCGGTAGCAACGGAAATAAATACCATAAAGGTAAAGACCGCTACTGATACAACTAAAAGAAGTTTTTTAGTTTTGGAAGGAAGAAGAATTCTTCTTTGCATAGTGGAATTTAGATTTTCAGTAGATTATCTAGCGTAATTGAGCCTTTTTCCAAATCAAAAACTGCCTAAACTAATTTGTTTGTATTCTATGATTTTCAGATAAAGAACAATCCTATGGCATAGATTTGATTTGATAAATCAGTTTGAAGCTACAGGATTAACCTCGATTTTGCCAGTTGGTCATCAATGAAGTTGGATAATGGCTGATAATTCCATTGCTTTCTAACGAAGTTAAACTTTTTAAACATTTACTTACTTACCCGCAATGGAAAAAGAAGCCAATATGCTTAAGGTGCTAATTAAGAGTTTACTGTAGAACTTATGCATAAAAAAATCGGTTCTTAGCAATCAGGAAACCTACTAAATGCACTGGATGAAAAACAAAAAATCTTGGAGAGAGGACAACTGTGAAGAATTGTATCCTTCGTATTCTTATCATTTAGGTCCAAAATGGCCGGTATAGGATTAGAGTCAAACAGTTTGATATGGGGTACGTCCAAAAACCTTCCCAACAAAATAACTAATGAATTAAAATGAAAATCAATCCAAACTACCTAGTTCCCTTAACAATTCTAGTTTCGGCCCTGGGTTACTTTGTGGATATCTATGACATTCTACTTTTTAGCATTGTTCGACAAGCTAGTTTGACCTCGCTCGGCGTATCGCCTGAACAATCCCTAGATGTAGGGCTATCCATTTTAAATTGGCAGGTAGGAGGACTGATCTTGGGTGGGATACTTTGGGGAGCAATAGGAGACAAAAAAGGAAGGCTTTCGGTGCTCTTTTTCTCCATCTTACTCTACTCCCTAGCAAATTTCCTGAACGGATACATCGTCTCCGTGGAGCAATACAAATGGTGCCGCTTCATCGCTGGAATAGGACTTGCCGGAGAATTGGGAGCAGGAATCACCATCGTATCCGAAATCATGTCCAAACAAAAACGAGGCTACGGCACCATGATCATCTCTTCGGTGGGCATGTTGGGAGCCGTTTTTGCAGCAATCATTGGCTTAAATCTCCCTTGGCAAACTGCTTATAAAATTGGAGGAATCCTTGGTTTTCTCTTGCTCGCCTTGCGCTTCGGCGTAGCAGAGAGCGGCATGTATCAACACATGAAACAGCAATCGCGTGTTCCAAAGGGAAACTTCTTTTACTTATTCGCCAACCGAACTCGGTTTATTAAATACCTGAAATGTATTTTAATTGGACTTCCCACCTACTTTATTGTGGGACTACTGCTGACTGGCGCGCCTGAACTCCTAAAGTCCGTCTTTAACCTGGAAGTGGAACCCACCTTAGTTGCCAAATTGGTGATTGTCACCTACACTGCCATTGCGATAGCCGATATTGGATGCAGTTGGCTGAGCCAGAAACTCCAATCCAGGAGAATCCCATTGCTTGTATTTCTAGGCATATCGTTGGTGGGAACCCTCCTGATCCTTTTCTTCCCCATTACCCAGATGGAACAGGTTTACGTCATCTTCTCCATTTTGGGTTGTAGCATTGGCTTCTGGGCGGTCATGATGTCCAATGCTACAGAGCAATTTGGAACGAACATCAGAGCAATGGCAACGACCACAGTTCCAAACTTTATACGGGGATTACTTATCCCAATGACTTTCATATTTCAAGCACTCAAGCCAGGGTTAGGCATTCAGTACAGCCTCGCAATCATTGGTTTTCCTGTTATCCTAATGGCAATCTATTCGGCTTACAGTTCTGAAGAAACCTTCAACAAGGATCTGGATTATGTAGAATAACTACAATTTCTTAAGTAATGTAGGCAAAGACCTTTCGCCTAGTTAAAATGGAGAAATAGTGAAAATCACAAAATTCATTTACCAGATTACCAAAATTTGGTAACTTGAACGAAAGTAAAAAATCATGGGAAGAAACACATCCATATCCTTAGGGGATCATTTCGAGAGTTTTATTGAATCGGCAGTTTCAAATGGACGTTTCAATAATGCCAGTGAGGTAGTTCGCGCCGGGCTTCGCCTTTTGGAAGAAGAAGAAAATCGTTTTCATATTTTGCGGAAAGCAATCCAGGAAGGAATCGAAAGCGGGTGCGGGGATGATTTTGATCCAAAACACCCTCTTGAAACCCTAAAGGATGCCAAAAGCAATCGCTAAGTTAAATTTTTCAAATAAATATTTGCGTTGTAAATCCACCACTTCTTAATTTTAAGATCTTTTAAAAAGCATAAACCAATGAACGAAAATACAAATCACCAGACTAATCGTTGGATCAGTGATTTCTTGGCAGGATTAACAGTAAGTTTTGCAGCCTTGGCGCTAGGGGCTGCCTTTGGTGTAATGAGTGGCCGAGGGGCTTTTGCAGGAATGATAGGAGCAGCTGTTATTCCTATCATTGCTTCTACTTTTGGGGGTACTCGTATTCAGGCTTCTGGACCAACCGGGCCAATGACTGCTGTTACGGCACTACTCATTGCAAATGCATATGAATCCTTTACTGATAAAATTTTAGCCGAACAATTTATTACACTCACCATCGTGTTGAGTGCTTTACTGATGATCATTTGTGGGTTGCTCCGTGTCGGCAGGTTTATTAATTATGTGCCAAATGCTGTGATTATGGGCTTTATGAATGGAATCGCTGTACTAATCTGGTGGGATCAAATAGCTAAAATTTTCGGAGTTGCTGGAAAACCCCTGATGGAAGGCGGTTTTTTACTTAATATTTCGGTAGCGTTAAGTGTCTTGCTGCTGATTTTAATATTACCTCTTGTATTTAAAAAGATTGTTAAAGCAAAATATCGTTCTCTTTTATCTGCCGTATTAATTTCAATTATCGTTGGGAGTATTTTAAGTAACTTATTTATGCTTCCGGTTGAAAAAGTAAAATTAGGTTCCGATATCCACAGCATAAAAGATTTTGTTACAATTCTAAAATTGTATTTTCCTCAAGTGGAGATACTTAAATCAGAATATATTTTAATGGCCTTCCCTTTTGCTTTACAACTAATGGTGCTGGGATATCTTGATTCTTTGCTTACTGCGTTGATAATTGACAAAATGACTCGCGAAAAAACAGAGCAGAATAAAGAACTGATTGCTCAAGGTTTGGCGAATGGTATTACAGGATTGCTGCAAGGTATACCAGGGGCACAAGCTACTATTCGATCCGTACTCTTAATCAAAGAAAATGCCCAAACACGAATGGCAGGTGTTTTGATGGGTGTTTTTGTACTGATTTGGATGGTCTTTTTTATCAATTGGATTTCGCTAATTCCCGCTGCCGTTTTTTCAGGTGTTTTGTTTAAGGCAGGTTGGGATGTTACAGAGAGGGGATTTACTTCAACTTATTTTAAAAATGGTTGGTGGAATAATCCAAATCGAAATTTCCAATTCTTTCTGATTCTATATACAACTATCATCACAGTAGTATTTGATCTCAATGTTGCGGTGATTACTGGAACAATTATTTACTATCTTGCTATAAATTTATTTAAAAAGTACAAAATCAAGGATGTAGAAGCTCACATTGATGAAGTAAAAGAAGATTGATAAATTAAACCTTTTTGAATTACAGTAGTCAAACGCGAACAATTCAACGGGTATTTGGAGACTTATTTATTGGTGTCTTGTGGTTTATTCGGATATCATTGATTTAAAACTATAATTAATCAATCTTGAAAAAAATAATATTTCTAGTCATTCTATTGTACTGCATCAGTTTCTCCTCGCATGGACAAGGTCCAAAAACTCCACCCTGCAGAATTGTTGAAGTCACCGCTGACAAAGTAATAGCTGGTCAGCAATTCCCGAAAGGTAAATACCAAATCAATGTTATTGGTATTTCTTGCGAGGAAGTTATTGGCGAAGAAGGTCTCTTTAGTAAGTTCCAGCAGCTCGGTGACAATAACCTATTGCCGGAACCCTGGATTTACTTAAACGGCGCAGTGGGAGCACCAAAGTTTGTGAAGGGGAAAGGCATAGGTTTTCGTGTAGAAAGAATTGGGGATTGACGTTTATTGATAAAAAAGTAGATATTACCCCATCCATTTTTTAGTCTTCCCTGAATCGATTGGAATCCATAAAATATCAAAAGTGTTTTTTAACTATTTAATTTTTAAAAGCACAAAGAAATCAATCATGAAAATCAAATTAATTAAATCATTTTTCATGATAGGTATAGGATTGTTAACTGCAACAGGTTGTAGTAAAGAGTATACTGAACACCTCGTATTAGATGCGGCTGTTGCAAATTGACGACAGTCTGGAGTAACGGCAGGCTTAAATATCCAGTCACTAATAACTAGTGATAATTATAATTTTGCTAGTGGACAAACTGGAACTTATAAATCCACTGATGCAGCAGCTAATTACTTGCTAAAAACTCCGGAAATGATGCAGTAGGTCCTGCACGTGGATTTACAAAAGACAATTTCTATATCTATACGTGTACTAATCAAGGTGTTTTTAGAAGTTCAGACAATTGCGCAAACTTGATTTCCAAAAGTTCTGGATTAACAGATTTGGGGCAATTGGACTTTGTTAGGAGGAGGAATTGCTACAGGTACTTATAGAGATTTTGCCAGCAATACTGATTTAATTATTGCAGTGTCGTTTGGTGCTGGTGTTTTTTACTCTAAAGATGATAGAAATAGTTGGACAGCAATTAATACTGGCTTAACCGATTTAACTATTTTTGATTTAGAACTTAATAACGAATACATAATTGCAGCAACCGATAAGGGAGGTATTTTTCGCTATGCATTATCAAATCTAAAATAGTAGAATGCCAAAAAGTGTTTCGGATTTTGTTTAAGATCTCTTTTTTGAATTAGGTGGGATAAATCGACAAAGAAAAATTAAGTATACGACAACGAATAAAACACAACTATTACCAACAGTATGTCTGTACAATGATTAATTAACAGTTTTAAAATTCTTATCCTTTGGCCCAAGCCCTTCCCGGCATTTTTTCTACCTTTGTTCCTTCTTCGATTTTATCTGATTTTTCAATCACAATGGCTCTCAAAAAAATACAATCTGCCCTTATTTCGGTCTATTACAAGGACAAACTTGAACCNATCATCGCTTTGTTGAAACAGCATGACGTCACCATCTACTCCACAGGCGGCACCCAGCAATTTATTGAAAGTCAAGGAGCTACCGTAATTCCCGTAGAAGAGCTCACCAGCTATCCTTCCATATTCGGAGGAAGAGTAAAGACCCTACATCCCAAGGTTTTTGGAGGTATCCTCCAGCGCAGAGACCACGAGGGCGATATCGCTCAAGCTGCCACTTACGACATCCCAGCCATTGACCTCGTGATCGTGGATTTGTATCCCTTTGAAGAAACAGTTGCCTCTGGAGCATCCGAAGCCGATAGCATCGAGAAAATAGACATCGGCGGCATCTCCTTGATTCGTGCTGCAGCCAAGAATTTCAAGGACGTGACCATCATCGCCTCCAAAAATCAATACGAAGAATTGGCCGCCAAATTGGAAGCCCAAAACGGTGCCACCACCTTGGAGGACAGACGCTATTTTGCCGCGCAGGCCTTCCAAGTATCTTCCAACTACGATACCCATATTTTCAACTACTTCAACCGTGCAGAAAATATCCCTGCATTGAAAATTTCAGAAACCGAGTCCAAAGCCCTTCGCTACGGAGAAAATCCACACCAGTCGGCACATTTTTACGGCAAGCTGGAGGATCTTTTTGCGCAGCTACATGGCAAGGAAATGTCCTATAATAACCTGGTGGACATCGATGCAGCTGTACACCTGATCGCTGAATTTCCAGACCAAACGGCCTTCGCCATCCTCAAGCACACCAACGCCTGTGGATGTGCTACCGGAGCTACGGTAAAGGAAGCTTACCAAAAGGCCTTCGCAGCGGATACCACTTCCGCTTTTGGCGGGGTATTGGTGACCAACCGCCCTGTAGATCAAGCAGCCGCCGAAGAAATGAATTCCCTCTTCTTCGAGGTGCTCATCGCTCCTGCGTTCAGCCCAGAGGCGCTTGCCGTGCTGATGAGTAAGAAAAACCGCATCCTTCTNCAGCAAAAAGGAGAAGTACCGGGAACGAAGCAACTCAAAACCTTACTNAACGGAATCATCGAACAGGACAAGGACCTCGCTACAGAAGGAAAAGCTGATTTCACTGTGGCTACTACCCTAGCCCCTAGCGAAAAGGAACTAGACGCCTTGGTATTCGCTGCGAAAGTGTGCAAGCACACCAAGTCCAATACCATCATCTTGAGCAATGACTCCCAACTATTTGCCTCTGGTGTAGGACAAACCTCCAGAGTAGATGCCCTAAGNCAGGCAATTGCAAAAGCAAATGAGTTTGGCTTCAACTTGAAAGGTGCTGTCATGGCTTCCGACGCCTTCTTCCCGTTTCCTGACTGTGTCGCCATCGCCCACGAAGCAGGCATTACCGCAGTGGTGCAACCGGGCGGCTCTATCAAGGACCAAGACAGCATCGACTACTGCAATGCCCAGGGCATGAGCATGGTACTTACAGGCATACGCCACTTCAAGCATTAAAAACCTCGAAGGTTTTTTCTAACCTCGAAGGTTTTTTTCTAACCTTTGAGGTTTTAATGAAATCCAAGACCTTTGATGTTTTAATGAAAACCAAGACCTTCGAGGTTTTGAAATCTAAATCCAAGACCTTCGAGGTTTTGAAAACCTCAAAGGTCAAATTCAAATTCAGAAAAATGTTGTACTTCGTACTTGGTACTTTGTACATTGTACTTTTATGAAAGCACACCAACTCAAGCTCTACAACACTCTTTCTAGACAGAAGGAGGATTTTGCACCCATCAACCCTCCCTTTGTGGGGATGTATGTGTGCGGGCCGACGGTTTATGGGGATGCGCATTTGGGACATGGTCGGCCGGCCATCACCTTTGATACGGTCAACCGTTACTTGACGCATTTGGGTTACCGCGTACGCTATGTCCGTAACATTACCGATGTGGGACACTTGACTGGAGACGCAGACGAAGGGGAAGATAAAATCGCCAAAAAAGCAAAGTTGGAGCAGTTGGAACCCATGGAAGTGGCCCAGCAGTACACCGACACCTACCACCGCGACATGGCCCTGCTCAATACCTGGAAACCAAGCATTGAGCCCCGTGCCACNGGTCATATCCCCGAGCAAATCGCCTTGGTGGAAGCCATTCTAAAAGAGGGTCTCGCCTATGTCGTCAATGGATCGGTGTACTTTGATGTACTTGCCTACAACAAGCGCTATACCTATGGAAAGCTCTCTGGACGCGTGCTCGACGACCTTATGAGTGGAAGTCGAGATCTAGATGGGCAAGGAGAAAAGCGAAATGCAGTAGATTTTGCCCTCTGGAAAAATGCTTCTGCCGAGCACCTGATGAAATGGCCCTCCCCTTGGGGTGTAGGCTTCCCAGGTTGGCACCTAGAATGTACCGCCATGAGTTCCAAATACCTAGGTACCCAATTTGACATCCACGGAGGAGGCATGGATTTGCTTTTTCCACACCACGANTGCGAAATCGCGCAAGGCAATGCCTGCAACCACCGCGACCCCGCCAAGTACTGGATGCACAACAACATGATCACCATCAACGGGCAAAAGATGGGCAAGTCCTTGGGCAACTTTATCACGCTACAAGAACTGTTCACCGGCAAGCACCCGCTATTGGAACAGGCCTACAGCCCGATGACGATCCGTTACTTTATCTTGACGGCCCAGTACCGCTCTACGCTTGACTTCTCCAATGATGCGCTTCGTGCTGCGCAAAAAGGATATAAAAAGATCATCAACGGCTTGCGCATCGTCCGAAGNATGGACTATACGCCAAATTCAGCCATAGCCCTAGACGGGGAACAAGTCCAGCAAGTGGAGGCAAGCATCACTGCAGCCTATCGCGCCATGGACGACGACTTCAATACAGCCATGGCCATTGGTCACCTGTTCAACTTGCTGAAGAAGATCAACTCTATATTCACCGGGCAACTTCAGTCCGCTAGCTTAGGAGAAGAAGTGTTTACCAAGATGCTTGCCACCTATGTCACCTTTGTGGAGGAGATTCTTGGTTTGGTGGAAGAAAAAGGAGAAGTGCAAGATGGACTCTTGGATCTCCTACTGCTACAGTATACCGAAGCAAAAANAGCNCGAAANTATGCCAAAGTGGATGAAATTCGACTAGGTCTAAAGTCCATGGGCTTTGTAGTCAAAGACATGAAAGACCGTATCGACTGGGCATATGAAGAATAAGTTCCATTGGGGAGTATTCGTACTGCTCATCCTCCTAGTGTCCTGTTCAGGGGAGAAAAGCACTGAAACCAAAACTGAATCAGTTGTCTTAAAACCTTATCCCGCCTTCAATGCGGATTCGGCCTATGCTTTTGTACAAAAGCAGGTGGATTTCGGACCACGCGTTCCCGGTACCCCTGGGCATGCTGCGACCAAAGTCTGGATGGTAGAAACCTTGAAAAAATACGGTTGGACTGTTCAAGTTCAGGATTTTAAGGCCCAGACCTACGACGATTTGACCTGGGACCTAAGTAATGTAATTGCATCCATCAATCCGCAAGCTACCAAGCGAATTCTATTGGCAGCGCATTGGGATACCAGAAGAATGGCAGACAAGGACACCCAGCGGATTGATCAGCCCATCGATGGAGCCAATGATGGCGCTTCTGGAGTAGCCGTACTTTTGGAGATTGCTCGTAGCATCTCCAGCCAGCCCCTATCTTCGGAGGTGGGCATTGATTTGATCTTCTTTGATGGGGAGGACGACGGGGAACCGGAGTACGCCTCCAGCAGAGACAACTCCAAAATCTGGTGGTGTCATGGCTCCCAGTTCTGGTCCAAAAACAAGCACCTTCCCAACTACTCCGCCTACTATGGGATTTTGGTTGATTTGGTGGGTGGAAAAAACGCCCGTTTCTACCGAGAAGGCTATTCGAGAAAATTTGCCAGCGGCATCCTTTCCAAGGTTTGGGACAATGCTTCCTTACTTGGACATGGCTCCTATTTTATCCAGCAAGATGTCCCAGAAATTTTGGATGACCACGTCTTTGTCAACGAATGGGCGGGTATTCCAATGATCGACATCATTGATTTCTCTCCAGATTTAGGATTTAGTTCCTATCACCACACGCACCAAGATGCGATGGATGGGATAGATGCTCGATCTTTAAAGGTAGTAGGAGCAACAGTTTTGGCTACTATTTATCAAGAATAGCAGTATTTGTTAAAATCTTTGCTTTATTCGTAATTGCAGACGGTTGCAACCGATTAAAATCAAAAATCATAAGGATGAAAAAGGGGAGGCAGGTTACGATGAAGGAAATCGCCAAGAAGCTAGGCGTGTCCGTCTCTACTGTTTCCAGAGCCCTTCAGGACTCGCCCGAGTTGCATATCGAAACCAAGCGAAAAATCGTAGAGGCCGCCAAGGAAATGAACTACAGGCCCAACTTACTTGCGCAAAGCCTTCGTAGCAGCAGATCCAAGACTCTGGGAGTCATTGTACCCGAAATCACCTCTCACTTTTTTGCTTCCTGCATCAGCGGCATACAAGATATTGCCACCACTCGGGGCTACAATGTGATGATTTGCCAAAGCAACGAGTCAATTGCTCAAGAAAAGGCCAACATTCAAACCTTAGTTTCAAGCCAAGTGGATGGCCTCTTGATTTCGTTAAGTCGCCAAACCAATACCTACGAGCACCTGTACGAACTCTATGACCGAGAAATCAACTTCGTCTTGTTTGACCGCGTACAGGAAGATATTCCCGTTTCAAAAGTGACCTTCAACGATGTCAGTGGAGCTCACCAAGTAGTCAAACACTTGTTGGAAAACGGTTCGCGCCGGATCGTCTACGTATCTGGACCCGAAGACCTTTACATTTCCAAAAAAAGAAAGGAAGGCTACCTTCTCGCCCTTGGAGAATTTGGTGTTGCCGAGGACCCCTCCCTCGTTCTTATAACCGACCTCACCCAAGAAGGCAACCTTCAGGTAGCCAAACATATTCTTACCATGGACCCTAGACCAGAGGCCGTGTTTTGCATGATTGATCCTGTTGCAGTAGATGTCCTGACCGAGTGGAAAAAACAAGGGATTCGAATCCCAGAAGATATTGCATTAGCTGGATTCACAAATAACCCTTCTTCCGCTGTGGTCGAACCACCATTGACCACAGTAGCCCAACCAGGCTATGAAATGGGCAAGCTGGCAGTGAGCCACCTGCTCGATCAATTGGATGGATTGGCCTCAGAAGATCCCATCTCCATTGTGTTGGATACCACCTTGGTGGTTCGCAAATCTTCCCAGCATTTTCCTGTCAAAAAATAGGCGAGCAATTTTTGCTGAATTGCACTAGCTAGCCCTCCTCTTCCAAATGAAATCACAGATTACCCAAACCTTCCAACGCCATTTTGAAGCAGAGCCCCTTGTGGTCTTTGCTCCAGGAAGGATCAACTTGATTGGAGAGCATACGGACTACCAGGAAGGATTTGTTTTCCCTGCAGCCATAACGCAAGGGATATGGGTGGGCATCGCAAAAAATAATTTAGCGGTTTGCAGAGCCTACTCCCTAGATTTTGAGCAGGAGTTTTGTTTTGAGCTGAATAGCATGTCTCCCAAAAAAGGGCACTGGGCAACCTACATCATGGGCATGTGCACCCTATTGCAGCAGGCGGGCTATCCTTTGGTAAACTTTGATCTAGTAATCGGAGGGGACATACCCGTAGGGGCTGGTTTATCTTCCTCTGCTGCGCTTTCCGTATCCCTTGGCCTTGCCCTCTCCGAATTATTCTCCTTTCCTATCCAAAAGAAAAACCTAGCCTTATATGCTCAAAAAGCAGAGCAGCTCTTTGCCGGGGTGAATTGTGGCATCATGGATCCCTATGCATCTTCCTTTGGAAAGCAAGGAAAAGCCATGCTACTAGATTGTAGAAGTTTGGATCATCAAGACATACCGGTAAACCTCGAGGACTATGGACTACTTTTGATCCACTCCAAAGTTTCTCATTCCTTGGCCTCTTCTGCTTACAACCAACGGCGCGCAGCATGTGAAGAGAGCGTAGTTATTTTACAGCAGTCCTATCCAGAGATTCGTACGCTTCGAGACTTGGCAGTGAGCGATTTACCCAACATCAAAAGTCTTTTACCTGAAGTTCTTTTTCCGAAGGCAAAGCATGTGATTACGGAATGTGCTCGCGTACACCAAACGGCTGCAGCGCTTGGCTCGGGAAATCTTACTCTTGTAGGTTCACTACTCCATGCTTCCCATCAAAGTTTACGTGATGATTTTGAGGTAAGCTGTGCAGAACTTGATTTTCTTGCAAAGCAAACCGAAAAAGCCAAAGGAGTATTGGGTGCAAGAATGATGGGCGGAGGCTTTGGTGGTTGCCTGCTTAGCATCGTGAAGCAGCAAGAAAGCCAGGTTTTTAAGGATCAAATTCAAGACGCCTATGAAAAAACATTTCAACTTACGCCAGTGTTTATAGAAGTAGCACTCGGTGATGGCGCACGAAAAATATGAAATCCCTGCGTTCATCGACAAAATCTACCGCTTGATCTATTATGTCTCGCAAAATGAGTCCTTCACCTTATTTAACTTATTCTTTTTTGTTATTTTCGACAAATTAATTCAACCTCGATGAAGTTCCCAAAAAACCTACGAAGCCTACTGTTACTACTCGTTCTAGTTGGAGCAGTACTTTCCTCCTGCTCCAAAAAGCGTGAGGGCAAACCTAAAGTGCTTGTTTTTAGCAAAACAGCCGGTTATTACCACGAATCTATCCCTCAGGGTATTGCTGCCATCCAAAAATTAGGCGCTGAAAATGGATTTGACGTGGACACCACCAAAAATGCAGAACTCATCAATGAAGAAAACCTCGCACAATACGCCACGGTCATCTTTTTGAGTACCACTGGCGATGTACTTAATAACTACCAAGAGGCAGATTTTGAACGATACGTTCAGTCTGGCGGAGGATTTTTAGGAATCCACGCCGCAGCAGATACGGAATACGATTGGGGCTGGTACGGCCGACTCGTAGGTGGATATTTCTCAGACCATCCTGGGATCAAAGATCCTCACCCGAATGTGCAACCGGGAAAAGTAACCAAAACAGGGGAAAAACATCCTTCCACAGAATCACTTCCGGATAGCTGGGCTCGTACTGACGAGTGGTATAGCTATAAAAAAGTAAACCCAAACACCAAAAAGCTACTTCTTTTGGATGAGGCTTCCTACCAAGGAGGATTGGACATGGGCGAGCACCCGATCGCTTGGTACCATGATTTTGATGGAGGAAGAGCATTCTATACTGGAGGTGGGCATACCAATGAATCTTACGAAGAGGCCGATTTCTTGAAGCACCTTTTAGCTGGTATTCAGTACACGATTGGAGAAAATTTAGAACTCAACTACAAAAAAGCAACCTCCCAGCGTACGCCTGAGGAAAACCGCTTTACGAAAACTACCCTTTCCATGGGGCAGTTTACCGAGCCTACGGAGATGACCATCCTCCCTAACTTAGATATCCTAGTAGCTCAGCGCAGAGGAGAAATCCTACAATACAACCAAGCTACTGGCGAACTGAAAGAAATCATCAAACTGGATGTGTATTGGAAAACTGATGTTCAGGGTGTCAATGCAGAAGAAGGATTGATGGGCATTCAAAAAGACCCGAACTACGCCACCAACAACTGGGTGTATGCATTTTATGCACCTACAGGTGACAAGGAGATCAACCGACTTTCTCGATTCAAGTACAAAGACGGCAAGTGGGACATGGGTTCCGAGCAAATCATCATGGATGTCTATTCTC
>JGI25917J50250_1000313_pt1 | contig 13010 bp, 10 predicted proteins | sample LauGreSBDMM110SN_4_FD_50250 | JGI IMG/M metagenome (IMG submission 50250) | reverse complement strand
CCACCGACTGTTCCCCGTCGCAATCCATCGACACGCTCCGCCGCGCGCTCCGCGAGATCGACGCCGCCAGCCGCCAGCGTTTCAACCAGTCCTTCCCCGCGCTCGGCGTCGCCGAACGCGAGCAAGTCCTCACCGCCTACGAAGCCGTCCCCCAGCAGGGTGCTCATCCGTTTCGCCTCATTAAAGAACTGACGCTGCTCGGCTATTTCACCTCCGAACCCGGCGCCACGCAGGCGCTGCGCTACGACCCAATTCCCGGCACCTATCTTGGCTCCGTGAAACTCGCTCCCACTGACCGCAGCTGGGCGCTCTAACGCCGCGCCTCAGCCCGCCGTCGTGAGAAACGCTGTGTCGAGCACCAGCTTCGCCGCCTTGCCATTGGCCGCCGTGATCAAAATGCCGCCGCCGTCCGTCTGCGCCTGCACGTCGGTGACGATATCGAAGCCGCGCGGAATCGCCGCGACCGCAAAAATGTGCGGCACGCGCAGCGGCTTTTTCGGCGAGAGCGTTACCGTCGTNGGATAACCCGCGGCGCTGAGCGGATTGGGTTTTGCGGACTCTGCTTGGCCGAANTGGAAATAGGACGTCGTCTCCTCCAGCCCGAGCACGTGGCGGTGCCGGCTGCTCCACGGCGCATAGTGCCGCCCGCCATTGGAGTGCCAGAGGATCGTGTGCCGTAGCACCTCCGGGTTCTTCAATTGGAGAAACACCCAGCCGTCTTTCGGAAACGTCACCGCGCTCCAGCCGAGCGTGCGGCCGGGTTTCCCCATGAGCATCACGAGATCGTCGAACCCCGCGCGCGCCGGATACCGTGTGAGATCGGCGGTGCCGCCGTTGGCGAGGGGAACCGCGTTCAAATTCTCAAATCGCGCACTCGGCTTAAGCGACGAATAGCCGCCGACCGCCGGATCTTCAAACGGCATGGGTAACACCTGCCCGTGGTCCCAGCCGCCGGCCGAGACCCGCGCCGCACCCTCGAGTCCGGGCACNTGCAAACACGGATGCGTACCGAGCGCCAGCGGTCCGCCAAAGCCGCTCAACGTGTGTTCGCAGTAAATCGCGGTCTGCCCCGCGCGCAGCGTGATGCGTTTGTCGATCACGCCGGCGCGCACCTTCGTCTTCAGCCGCACGTGTAGCGACGTGGTGTCCTTGCCGTTCGCAACGTCCACGAACTTCCAATCGGCATTCGCCGACTCGCCGTGTGGCGGATGTTTTTCGCCGCGCCACGGCGTGCCGTTGCCGCCGAACGGCGCGCAGAAAAAATCCCCGCGCAGCGCGTGCAACAGCGGCGGCAGGCCGGCGTCGATTTTCTCACCGGCCCACGGCGCGACGGCAAACGGCTGCACCGCGCGCGCGCCCGGGAGGCGAAACGTCGCCGGCGCGAGCATGCCTGCCGTGCGCGTGACGAAAAGATCGACGGTGTTGTTTTTGAGCCGCCAGCTGAGTTGACCGGATTTTGAAACCAAGGGTGCCTTCATGGGGAAAAGCACAGGCGCCGCACTGCGCCGAGGCAAGCGGCGGCGCGGCTTTCGCGCTGTAGAACCGACCGGTGGTCGGTTGATCGGCCGATGAAAAGCCAGTCCCGCGCTCGGGCCGACAGCTCGGCTTACCCGCGCGCTTGCCTGAGCCGCGACGGGCTTACACCGTGTGCGATGTCTGTCCCGAACCATTCGCCCGCGCCCGCCTCCCGGCCTGGTTTGGTGCGTCGGTTGGGAGCGGCCGGGCCGTTTGCGCTGATGCTCACGTTTTGCCCGCCTCTCGGGGCGTTGGTGCTGTTGTCCACGCTCACGAGTTTTGGGCCGTGGCTGCGGGATCACGGTGGGCTCGGGATGTTATTTTTCTTTTTGGTCATCGGGTTGCTGCTGGGGGTCTCGTTCGTGCCGACCTACACGAGCGCGATTTTGGCGGGCTGGGCGTTTGGTTTTTGGGTGGGCTGGCCCTTGGCGTTGGCGACGCTCACCGCGGCATCGCTCTTGGCGCGCGTGCTCGGGACGTGGGTCGCCCGTGATCGTGTGATGGCGATCATCCGGGAAAAGCCGTCGCTCCTTGCGGTGCACCAAGCGCTCCTCGGCGCGCCGACCGGGAAAACGGCGCTGGTGGTGACGTTGCTCCGCGTGTCGCCGATGTCGCCGTTTGCGCTGACGAACTTTGCTTTCTCGGCGGCCCAGGTGCCGTTGGGTGCCTATCTTTTCGGCACCGTCGTCGGGCTGGCGCCACGCACGGCGTTGGCGGCGTATGCGGCGGCGGGGGTCGAGCAACTCATGTTTAAGCAGGTGGGCGATCGCACGACGGTGATCGTCGGGATCGCGGTGACGGTGGTGGCGTTTAGCATCGTGGGATTTTTGGCCAAACGGGCGTTGCGCGGACTGACGGCGCCACCGACCAAGACCGGGGGGTGATCGTTACAGCCCGACCACCGCCAGCTTGAGATGGCCCCGGTTGAGCGCTCCACGTTGCTGACCGCCGACCGCCGCGTCGCCTTCAATGCGAACGGTGGGCGGTTGGTGGGTGTTCGGAAAAAAGAAGGTGAACCTGGTGTCGTCCACGCGCACGGTGTTCTCGGAGACGGTGGCCCAGTGCAGTTGGCGGCCGCGGGGGTCGAGGGCGAGGGCGCAGTCGGCTTTGGCACCCATGTAGCCGCGGACCTCGTTGGTGAGGACGTGGCGGGGGCTTTCGTCGCGTTCGCGTCCGATCTCGGCGATTTCGCGGCCGTGTTGAACCTAAAAACAGCAGTTGAACCAAGGCTAGACCCGAATGGACCCGCATCCCAAACCGATGGGAGCAGCGAACGACTCACCCATGAGGTGAAGCCGGTTCCCCGTCTCTATCCGGGTTAATTAGGGTGCATCCGTGGTTAATAAATTTGGAGTCTTGGGCTGCGGCGAATTCAAGGTTCATCGAGCCCTCGGTCTGGACCGGATGCGGAACGTGCCGAGGGCGTTGCGTCTCGAAGGAGGTAAACCAACAACAAAAAAGCCTCGATAAAGCGGGCACGCGAAAAGTTTGAAGCTTGAGCTTGTGGGGTGGCCATTGGTTTGTGGGGTGTGTCGTGTTTCACCCCCATCCCACCATCCCATGAGAATCGGCCTTAACTCCTTCCTTTACGCGTCTCCGTTCACCACTAAGAGCACCAAGCTCTTCGCCAAGTTCAAGAAATGGGGCTTCGATACGGTCGAAATCCCAGTAGAAGACCCAAGTCATATCGACCCCGTGAAAGTCCGCGCGGCCGCCGAGAAAGCCGGCATCGCCATCGGTAGCATTTGCGCCTGCATGGGGCCGGGTCGCGATTTCCGTGGCTCAGATGAGGACCAGAAAGCCGGCATGGCTTACTGCATAGCGCTCATCGATCAGGCGGCCGTCATGGGCTGTCCCCGCGTGATCGGTCCGGTTTATTCCGTGGTCGGAAAGGCCGATGCCGTCGAGCCGGCCCAACAGAAGATCGAGTGGGCGCTCGTGGTGAAGAATCTCAAAGTCCTCGCGAAGCACGCCGAGGCCAAGGGCGTCGAGATCTGCATCGAGCCGCTCAATCGTTTCGAAACCGATTTCCTCAACACCAGCGACCAAGGCCTGCGGCTCGTAAAGGCCGTCGGCTCGAAGGCGGTGAAGCTCCACCTCGATACGTTCCACATGAATATCGAGGAGAAGAATCAGGCCGCCGCCATCCGTAAGGTGGGTAAATTGCTGGGGCATTTTCATGCCTGCGGCAGCGACCGCGGCACGCCGGGCGGGGACCACATCGCGTGGCCGGAAATCGTCAAGGCGCTCAAAGCGATCGGCTACAAAGGCGATGTCGTGATCGAGTCGTTTACGACCGACGTGAAGGTGATCGCCCGCGCCGCCGCCATCTGGCGCAAGATCGAGCCGAAGCGCGACGACATCGCGGTCAACGGCCTTAAGTTCCTGCGCAAAGTGCTCAAGTAACCCCGCGCGCTTAACTCCAACCCTAGAGGCCGCGATGAAACTATCCTTGATCCTTGCGTTCATTGCGGCCGTTTTTGCCGCCGGCGGCGTGCACGCAGCCGACAAAAAAATCGTGCTGATCGCCGGCAAGCCCAGCCACGGGCCGGGGGCGCATGAGCACCGTGCGGGCTGTCTGTTGTTTCAAAAATGCCTCACCGGTTTTCCTGGGGCGAACGTCGTTGTTTATGACGGCGGTTGGCCGACGAAGCAGGTGGACGGAAAAGCGGTGGACGACGACGCGGCCCTCGATGACGCGGCGGCGATCGTGTTCTACAGCGACGGCGGCGAGAAACACCCGGCGTTGGTCGGAAACCGGTTGGCGGTGCTTGGTCGGCAGGTGAAACGCGGGGCGGGCATCGGGGCCATCCACTATGCCGTCGAACCTACGAAAGAGAAGGGTCAGGCCGAGTGGACCGACTGGATCGGGGGCGCGTTTGAGATCCACTGGTCGGTGAATCCGCACTGGGATGGAGATTTCAAAACGCTGCCGGTGCATGCGACCACGCGGGGCGTAAAACCGTTTACGACCCGCGACGAATGGTATTTTAATATGCGTTTCCGCCCGGGCCTGAAAAATATTACGCCGATCCTCGAGGCGGTGCCGCCGGCCGACACCATGAGCCGGCCGGATGGCAAGCACTCGGGCAACCCCGCGGTGCGCGAACAGGTCGCCAAAAAAGTGCCGCAAACGGTGATGTGGACTTCCGAGAATGAGGCCGGCGGCCGTGGATTCGGGTTTTCGGGCGGACACTTTCACGCGAGCTGGCAGAAGGAAGACCAGCGCAAACTCGTCCTCAACGCGATCGTCTGGCTGGCGCAGCTCGAAGTGCCCGCGGGTGGGGTGGTTTCGAGCGTGAGCGACGCGGCGATCGCGGCGAATCTTGATCCGAAGCCCGCGCCGAAGAAAAAATCGTAGCGCGGCGTTACCACCGCCGACCGTTTTGGTTTTCACCGACTCGCGCCCCTACCAGGCGAGGGTCGTAAAGACGTCGGAGGCGATGAGGAGGAGAATGGCTTTCATCGGACGAAGGCAGGAGCCCGCGGGCGGGCGAATTGAAACGTGGTCGGCGGATCCCGGCGAAGATTGCCCGTAAGCGGGCTCCTACAGTGAGAGCTGATAGTAGTCGCGGAACCAGGCGACGAAGCGCCGCAGGCCTTCCTCAAGCGGGACCTTTGGCGTGTAGCCGACGGCGGCGGTCACCCGCGTCAGGTCGGCGCAGGTTTCAAACATGTCGCCGGTCTGGGGCGGGAGCAGTTCGATCTGGGCGGTGCGACCGAGGAGTTGTTCGAGCATCTGCACGAAGAGGAGCGTCTCAACGGGGCGGTGGTGGCCGAGATTGAAAATGCGCACGGGCGGGACGGGCGCCGCGGCGGGCGGATGCAGCAGGACGCGCACGATGCCGTCCACGATGTCGTCGATGTAGGTGAAATCGCGCAGATTTTTGCCGTGGTTGAAGAGTTTGAGCGGGCGCCCCTCGACGAGCGCCCGGGCGAAAAGGGTCGGCGCCATATCGGGGCGACCCCAAGGGCCGTAAACCGTGAAAAAGCGCAGGCCGGTCACGTTGAGCCCATGGGTGCGCGCGTAACTGTGCGCGAGGAGTTCGTTGGCTTTCTTGGTCGCACCGTAAAACGACGTGGGCTGGTCGGTGTCGGCGTCCTCCCGAAAGGGTGCGGTCGCCCCCGCNCCGTAGACGCTGCTGCTCGAAGCGTAGACGAGGTGCTTGGGCGGCGTGCGCCGGCAGGCCTCGAGCACACTGGCGAAACCGACCAGATTGCTGTGCGTGTAGGCGGCAGGATTTTCTAGGCTGTAGCGCACGCCGGGTTGAGCGCCGAGGTGGACGACGTAGTCGGGTTTGAATTGGGCGGTGAGCGCGGCAAAATTCTCTGCGTCGGCGAAATCGCTTTGGAGAAAATGGAATTTTTCGAGCGCGACGAGTTCTCCGAGCCGGGCACGTTTCAGGGCGACGTCGTAGTAATCGGACAGGTGGTCGACTCCGAGCACTTCGCAACGCCTCGTCTCGGCTAGGCGGCGGGAGACGTGGTAACCGATGAAGCCGGCGGCGCCGGTCACAAGGACTTTCATTCTGCCGAGCGATAGCGCGACCCGTGCGTCGGCGCTAGGAAAAAGACGACGGCAGCGTTATCCGCGCAAATTGGAAGCCTCTGATTTTCGCTCCGACAAAATTTCTTCGGAAAACCCCAAGAGCGGGCTTGATTGGGAAAAATCACGGCCTATGAGTTGCACCCCGGTTGTCCCTCGCCACGTTTCCATCATGAAGATCAAAGCCTATCTTAAGCCCTCCTGCGGTTGGTCCAACGGCGTGCGTGCGGTCATGAAAAAGCATAGCCTCGCTTTCGAGGACATCGATATCATCAACCAGCGCTCGAACTACGCCGAGATGGTCGCCAAGTCCGGTCAGCCCCTTTCGCCGTGTGTTGAGATCGACGGCGTGATGCTGGCTGATATCTCGGGTGAAGAAGTGGAAAACTACCTGCTCAGCAACGACCTCGTGAAACCTTCCGACGCTTCCGCCGGCACGGCGCTCAATGCCGGCTGCTCCGACGAAGAACACGCCAAAATGGCCACTAAAACTGTTCGTTTTTTCTAACGCTGAGAGCCTACCGCGCATAACTTCCGGGCCGCTCTCGCAAACGCGAGGCCGGCCCTTTTTTGCGTAGTGCGCACCTGACCCGGCTTCGATCCTGCTTCCGAAACTTTACTTTTATCCGTGAACACCGCCCACCATACCGCCACGCCCGTTTCAGCCGATGAGTCCGCCGCGCCGCCGCTCGCGCGTCCACCCGGCAAACAGGGCCTCTACGATCCCTCGTTTGAGCACGATGCCTGCGGGGTCGGCTTCGTCGTCGATATGAAGGGCCGGAAATCGCACAAGATCGTCGCGGACGCGCTCCAAGTTCTCACCAATCTCGACCACCGCGGCGCCGCCGGCAGCGAGCCCAACACCGGCGACGGTGCCGGTATCTTGATCCAAATGCCGCACAAGTTTTTCGCGGAAGTCTCCAAGATCGCGCGCATCACGCTACCCGAGCCCGGCCACTACGGCGCAGGTCTCGTTTATCTTCCGCGCAACCGCACCGTTCGCCGTAAGGTAGAGGAAGTGTTCGAGCAAGTGGTGCAATCCGAGGGCCAGGTGTTTCTCGGCTGGCGCACCGTGCCGACCGACAATAAGAGCCTCGGCGAGACGGCCAAGTCGTGCGAACCGTTCATGCGCCAGGTCTTCATGGCCGCGGTCCCGATATCGCCAACGACCTGGATTTCGAGCGCAAGCTCTTCGTCATCCGCAAGCGCGCCTACAACGATATCCGCACTTCGACTATCGCCGGTTCCGAGACGTGGTATGTCGCGAGCCTGTCGATGAAGACGCTGGTTTATAAGGGCATGTTGCTGACCGAGCAGGTCGCCCATTATTTCCCCGATCTCGCGCATCCCGCGATGGAATCGGCCCTCGCGATCGTCCATTCGCGTTTTTCCACCAACACGTTCCCCAGCTGGGAGCGCGCGCATCCCTATCGCTACATCGCGCACAACGGCGAAATCAACACGCTTCGCGGCAACATCAATTGGATGCACGCCCGCCAAGCGCTTTTCGACAGCCCCGTCTTCGGCGACGACATCAATAAAATCCTGCCGATCATCAATCCGAACGGCTCCGATTCTTCGATGTTCGACAACACGCTCGAACTGCTCGTGCTCGCCGGCCGCCCGCTCGCGCACGCCGTGATGATGATGATTCCCGAGCCGTGGTCCAACCACGAGACGATGGAAGACAACCGCCGCGCCTTTTATCAATATCACTCCTGTCTGATGGAGCCGTGGGACGGCCCAGCGGCCATCGCGTTTACCGACGGCATCCAGATCGGCGGCGTCCTCGACCGCAACGGCCTGCGCCCCTCGCGTTACTACATCACCAAGGATGGATTCGTCGTCGTGGCCTCCGAGGCCGGGGTGTTGCCGATACCCGCCGAGGAGATCGCCGAAAAGGGCCGCGTGCAGCCGGGCAAGATGTTCCTCGTGGACACCGCGCAAGGACGCATCATCTCCGACGAGGAGCTGAAGCAGGAAATCTGCACGGCGCGTCCCTACCGCCAGTGGCTCAACGAACACCTCGTGCACCTCAGCGATTTGCCCGACGCCCCGAAGCATGAGCAGCCGGACCACGTCACGCTCCTCCAGCGTCAGATCGCCTTCGGTTACACCAACGAAGACGAGCGCATCATCCTCGCGCCGATGGCCAAAGACGGCGTCGAAGCCATCGGTTCGATGGGCAACGACGCGGCACTCGCCGTGCTCTCCAACAAGCCGCGTCTGCTCTACGATTACTTCAAGCAGCTCTTCGCGCAGGTCACCAATCCCCCGATCGACGCCATTCGCGAAGAGATCATCACGTCCTCCGAGACGCGCCTCGGCTCCGAAGGCAACTTGCTCAACCCGCAGCCGACCGCGTGCCGCCGCGTCGAGTTGAAATACCCGATTCTCACCAACGAGGAATTCGCGAAAATCCGGCGTACCGATCTGCCCGGCCTGAAGACCGCCGTGTTACCCATTCTTTTCCGCGTCGCACGCGGCGAGAAGGGTCTCGCGAAGTCCATGGAAGAACTCTGTATGATGGCCCGCCGCCACATCGAGGAAGAGGAGGTCAACGTCATCATCCTCTCCGACCGCGGTGTGACCAAGGAATTCGCGCCCGTGCCCGCGCTGCTCGCCGTCGCCGGCCTGCACCATTATCTCATCCGCGAAGGTCTCCGCACCCGCGCCTCGCTCGTCGTCGAAACCGGCGACGCCCGCGAGGTGCATCACTTCTCATTGCTCATCGGCTACGGCGCGTCGGCGATCAATCCCTACGTGGCGTTTGAGACCATCGACGACATGATCAAGGAAGAGCTGATCACCGGCGTCGACCACAAGACCGCGTGCAAGAACCTCGTGAAAGCGGCGTCGAAAGGCGTGGTCAAGGTCATGTCCAAGATGGGCATTTCCGCGATCCAGAGCTACCGGGGCGCCCAGGTTTTTGAGGCCCTCGGGCTCAACCAGTCCGTCGTGGACCACTACTTCACCTGGACGCCCACGCGCATCGGCGGCATCGGCCTCGATATCGTCGCGCAGGAAGTCCTTGCCCGCCACCGCGCGGCCTACCCGGACCGCACGGCCAACGCCGCCGTGCTGCCTTCCGGCGGTCAATACCAGTGGCGCAACGACGGCGAAGCCCATCTCTTCACCCCGGAGTCCATCCATCACCTGCAAAAAGCCGTCCGCACCGCGAATTTCGCGACGTTCCGCAGTTACTCGAAAATCGTCGACGAACAGGGCACCAAGCTCTGCACGTTGCGCAGTTTGCTCGAGTTCAAGTCTTCGACCGCCGTTCCACTTGAGGAAGTCGAGTCCGTCGAGGCGATCATGAAACGCTTCAAGTCCGGCGCCATGTCCTACGGCTCCATCTCGGCCGAGGCGCACGAGACGCTCGCGATCGCGATGAACCGCATCGGCGGCAAGTCCAACACCGGCGAAGGCGGCGAAGATCCTTTGCGCTACAACCTGATGGCCAACGGAGATTCGAAAAACTCCGCCATCAAGCAGGTCGCCTCCGGCCGCTTCGGTGTCACGAGCGAATACCTCACCAACGCCAAAGAAATTCAGATCAAGATGGCTCAGGGCGCAAAGCCCGGCGAAGGCGGCCAGTTGCCCGGCGCCAAGGTATATCCTCCAATCGCCAAAGTCCGCGGCACCACCGCCGGCGTCGGCCTCATCTCGCCACCGCCGCACCATGACATCTACTCGATCGAAGATCTCGCGGAGCTCATCCACGATCTGAAGAACGCCAACCGCCACGCCCGCGTCAGCGTAAAGCTCGTCTCCGAAGTCGGCGTCGGCACCATTGCCGCCGGCGTCGCCAAGGCGCACGCCGACGTCGTTCTTATCTCCGGCTACGATGGCGGCACCGGCTCATCCCCGCAGACCTCCATCACGCACGCCGGTCTCCCCTGGGAACTCGGCCTCGCCGAGACCCACCAGACCTTGGTCTTGAACAACCTTCGCTCGCGGATCGCCGTCGAGACCGACGGCCAGCTCAAGACCGGCCGCGATGTGATCATGGCCGCACTGCTCGGCGCCGAGGAGTTCGGTTTTGCGACCGCGCCATTGGTGGCCTCGGGCTGCATCATGATGCGCGTCTGCCATCTCAATACCTGCCCGGTGGGCGTCGCGTCCCAAGATCCCCGGCTCCGCGCTAAATTCGCCGGCAAGCCTGAACACGTCGTGAACTTCATGACGTTCGTTGCGACCGAGGTCCGCGAACTCATGGCGCAGCTCGGTTTCCGCACCATCGAGGAGATGGTCGGCCGCACCGACCGGCTCGAAGCGCAGCGCGCCGTCACGCACTGGAAAGCCAAGGGGCTCGACTTCTCCAAGATCCTTTACTCGCCGGACGTCGGTCCCGAGGTCGGTCGCTTCTGCTCGATCAAGCAGGACCACGGCCTCGACAAGAGCCTCGACCTCACGACGCTCCTCGGCCTCGCCCAACCCGCCATCGACCGCGGTGAAAAAGTGATCGCCGAGCTGCCGATCAAAAACGTCAACCGGGTCGTCGGCACGATCACGAGCTACGAGATCACCAAAAAACTCGGCGCCAAGGGTCTGCCCGAGGACACGATCCGCTTCCGTTTCAAGGGCTCCGCCGGCCAAAGCTTCGGCGCCTTCGTCACGCGAGGCATGACGCTCTCCATCGAGGGCGACGCCAACGACTACTTCGGCAAAGGCCTGTCCGGCGGCAAACTCATCGTCCACCCGCCGGCCAATGCCGGCTTCAAGGCGGAGGACAACATCATCATCGGCAACGTGGCCCTTTACGGCGCCACCGCCGGTGAGATCTACGTCAACGGCCGCGCCGGCGAGCGCTTCGCCGTCCGCAATTCCGGCGTCACCGCCGTGGTTGAGGGCGTGGGCGACCACGGCTGCGAATACATGACCGGTGGCCGCGTCGTCGTGCTCGGCCCCACCGGCCGGAACTTCGCCGCCGGCATGTCGGGCGGTATCGCTTACGTGCTCGATGAGACGGGCAAGTTTGCCGAGCAGGCCAACGTCTCGATGGTCGGTCTCGAAAAGGTGGAGACCAAAGCCGAGATCGCCGAACTCCGCGCGATCATCGAGCGCCACGTCGGTTACACCGGCAGCGCTCGCGGCAAACAGGTGCTCGCCGCCTTCGACCTATTTTTGCCGAAATTCGTCAAAGTCTTCCCGAAGGACTACAAGCGGATGCTCGGCTGTATCGAAAAAGCCGAGGCCCAGGGCCTCACCGGCGAAGAAGCCATCATGGCCGCCTTCGAAGAAAACGCCCGCGACCTTTCGCGCGTCGGCGGCAACTGACGGTTCGCCGCTCTCCACCCTCAACTCTCAGCTCTCAACTTTTCCGATCATGGGCAAACCAACCGGCTTCATCGAATANCTCCGCGAACTTCCCGTCGACCGCTCGCCNCTCGAACGCACGAAGGACTGGAANGAGTTCCACGTTCACATGGAGGAAAAGAAACTCCGCAATCAGGGCGCGCGCTGCATGAACTGCGGCGTGCCGTTCTGCCATACCGGCAAAGTCGTCAGCGGCATGGCCAGTGGTTGCCCGATCAACAACCTCATCCCCGAGTGGAACGACCTCATCTATCGTGGTCTCTGGAAAGAAGCCCTCGACCGTCTGCACAAGACGAACAACTTTCCCGAGTTCACCGGCCGCGTTTGTCCCGCGCCCTGCGAAGGTTCCTGCGTGCTCGGCATCAACAACCCTGCCGTCACGATCAAAAATATCGAGGCCGCCATTACCGATCGCGGTTGGGACGAGGGTTGGGTCGTTCCGGAGCAGCCCAAGGTTCGCACCGGCAAGAAAGTCGCCGTCATCGGCTCCGGCCCCGCCGGTCTTTCCACCGCCGAGCAACTCAATAAGGCCGGCCACACCGTCACCGTCTTCGAGCGCGCCGACCGTCCCGGCGGCCTCCTAATGTATGGCATCCCCAANATGAAGTTGGACAAAAAGGAAGTCGTCCTTCGCCGCATCAAGTTGATGGAAGACTCCGGCATCAAATTCATCTGCAACGCCACCGTCGGCGAAAACGTCGAGGCGCAGATCTTCCTGAAAGAATACGACGCCACCGTCATCTGCACCGGGGCGACCAAGCCGCGCGACTTGCCGATCGAGGGTCGAGACCTGAAGGGCGTGCACTACGCGATGGAGTTTCTCAGCGCCAACACGAAGGCCGTCCTCAACGGCGGCGCCGATCACGCCGCGATCCATGCACTCGGCAAGGATGTGATCGTGATCGGTGGCGGCGACACCGGCACCGACTGCGTCGGCACTTCGATGCGCCACGGCTGCAAGGGCATCGTGCAGATCGAAATCTTGCCCAAGCCACCGCTCGAGCGCACGGCCGACAATCCGTGGCCCGAGTGGCCCAAGACCTACAAGATGGATTACGGCCAGGAAGAAGCGGCCGCGAAATTCGGCGCCGATCCCCGCGTCTATCTCACAACGGTCAAAAAATTCGTCGGCGATGAGGCCGGAAAGCTAAAGGAGATCGTGACCGTCGAAATCAAGTGGGAGAAGAATGACAAAGGTCAGTTCATCCCGAAGGAGCAGCCTGGCACGGAAAAGACGCGCCCCGCGCAACTCGTCCTGCTTGCGATGGGGTTCCTCGGGCCAGAGCAGTCGATCCTCAAAGACATCGGCGTCGAAGTGGACGGCCGCACCAACGTGAAAGCCGAGCACGAGAAATACACGACGAACGTCCCGCGCATCTTTGCCGCCGGTGACTGCCGCCGCGGTCAGAGCCTCGTGGTCTGGGCGATCAACGAAGGCCGTGGCGCCGCGCGTGAAGTCGACCGCTTCCTGATGGGCTCGACCGATCTGCCGTAACGCGGCGGGTTGGGAGGAAACTAAGACTCCGACGAGTTCTCGGCCGTCGCGGCTGAGCACTCGCGCTCGGCCTCCAACCACGGAGCCTCAGCTTAGTTTTCCAAGCCGCTGCCGCGCTCCCAAAAGTCGCAGGCT
>JGI25917J50250_1000309_pt1 | contig 13079 bp, 16 predicted proteins | sample LauGreSBDMM110SN_4_FD_50250 | JGI IMG/M metagenome (IMG submission 50250) | reverse complement strand
TTTTTTCGTAAATAGAAGTGTGAAAAATTCTGCGTATTATATATTTTTTGTTATTATTAACTTGTAAATACTTGCCAATCCAGAATCATATTTATTATATTGAACTTGTTTAAAATTAAAATGATATTCTGGATATTTCAAAGACATACCATTTTTACAATTAATGTAAGCATTATTAAAACTGGATAACCGCGGATAGCACATGGGATTTGCGCCAATATCTCCTGCTACATAACATTCTTCATTTATATTATAATTATGCGGACCTATCTGCATAATTATACAATGTTTTTAATTTTAAATGGTTTTTGTTTGTTTTGATTTGATTTGTTTTAATTTGATTTGTTTTGATTTGATTTGTTTTGATTTGATTTGTTTTGATTTGAGTTGATTTGATTTGATTTGATTTGATTTGATTTGGCTCAACCTTTTCCAAAGGTTGATTAGATATTGAAAGCATAGTAATCAGATTTTACTGAACGTTGTTGGAATGACAACGCCGGATTTTGAGGTGGTGGTTCTGGAATCATCACTGGAATATATCTCAACTTTTCAGGTTTTAAGCAAAATGCATACCCACAATTATCAAAAAATGCATTATTTTCCTGTAAATTAACATCATTTTTCTGATACATCATACCAATCATTTGGCATCCAGTTTCCCTACACACAATTGCACTAGGATTTGGAGGGTTTTCACCATTGTCTGGCATTGAAATACTCATGTTTTGTTTATTGTAATCTTGCAACTCAATCAGGTCTGGTGTATTTTTCACATCATAATAATGCAACGCGCGCATAAACATTGAATTGCTCGTCATATTCACATACTCAAGAAAATCGGGTGTATCCATAAATGTGTTGTTTGATTTATCTACAATCACAACAATTTTCCCCACCAAATCTAGTAATTGAGAATTTCCAAAGTTTTTCCCATTTTGCTCAAAACTGGATGATGGTCCTAAAAAGAATGAATCGTAATTTTTAAACAAATTTGCAAAGTTTTGATACATTTTTTGATTTGCGCTCTTAAACCTGAAATGAAATATTATCGGATCCAGTGGGTTTGGTGCTGTGCTGGTCGCAAAAGCATAAGTTGTTACTATATTCATAACATCTGAAAAAGGCACAAAATTATATGTTTCCTTAATATTGTTATTATCTACTGTAGATGTGGCCACAACAGGTTGGTCGCCAATTGAAAAAATTTCAAAATCCAACCCACGAACTCCTTGTTTTAATGCATCTTTTAGTGCGCATGTTGATACATAATCATTTTTAAATGTTCCCGGACTGCAACAATTGTATGCAGTTTTAATATAATAGTCTTTTAATGTGTATTTGCAATTTGGGTCTGTAGGATTCAATGATTTTATTGATCCGTCTAATGTTGCAAATATATTGTCCATTCTATTACATTCGCGGCTTAATAAATTTCTCATATAGAAGTAATAACATAATGCACCAATAATAACCAATATAATCATACCGATTAACATATTAGATACAAAATTTTCCTTAAGATTTGCAATCATATTCATCTGTTTGTTCATAGCATCCATATCCTATTATATAATACTAATTTTAAAAATTGCAAAATGCATATATTATTTATAATAAATATTCAAAGAAAGTTAAATATAAATTATTTGTATACTATATCTAAAACAATGGCTGGAGGATTAATGCAATTAGTCAGTGAAGGACAACAAAATATTATATTAAATGGAAATCCATCAAAAACTTTTTTTAAAGCAGCATATGCTCGTTATACAAATTTTGGAATGCAAAAATTTCGTGTTGATTTTGAAGGAGCAAAAACTTTGCGTTTAGCAGAAGAATCTCTATTTACATTTAAAATACCTAGATATGCTGACCTTTTAATGGATTGTTATTTAAGTGTGGATATGCCTAATATTTGGAGTCCTATTATGCCTCCAAACACCGATCAAAATTCTGAACTTAATAATAGTGGGCAATGGGTTCCATACGAATTTAAATGGATTGAGTCTCTTGGAGCTTTGATGATATCTAGAATTACTATCACATGCGGCAATCAAACAATTCAAGAATATTCTGGTGAATATATTAAAAATATGACTGAACGCGATTTTAATGGAACCAAAGTATTATTGTTTAATGAAATGACTGGAAATATTCCAGAAATGAACGATCCCGCCAATTCTGGTGCTCGTGTAAATGCGTATCCTAATTCTTATTATAATCCAACTGGTGCAGGTCCTTCCATTAATGGAAGAACATTGTATATTCCATTAAATAGTTGGTTTAACTTCAAAACCCAGATGGCTTTTCCATTAATTTCTTTGCAATACAATGAATTGCATGTCAATATAACAATGCGTCCAATTCAGGAATTATTTCGTATTCGTGATGTGTTTGATAGCGCGAATAATTACCCATACATTTCACCCAATTTTAATTTATGGTATATGCAATTTTACAGATTTCTACAAACCCCACCTGATGTAGAACTAGGACTCAATTCTTATGTTGATACAAGAACTTTATGGAATGCTGATATTCATTTAAATTGCACATATTGTTTTCTTTCTAATGAAGAATCGCGATTGTTTGCTCTTCAAGAACAATCTTATTTATTCAAACAAGTGCGCGAGCAAAAATTTTATAATGTAACGGGTGCAAATAAAGTTCAATTGGATTCAAACGGTATGGTTGCTGGTATGATGTTTTATTTTCAAAGAAGCGATGCTAATTTGCGAAATGAATGGTCAAATTATTCCAATTGGCCATATAATTACGCACCATATGATATAACACCGGCTCCAACTGGAGGCGATTATACATTCCCTGTTGTAAGAACAAATCCAGACGGAAGTCAAACAACTGTTAATATTGGCCCTGGTGTAAATCCTGATGGCCAAACTACACCATGGTATATTACGGGCGGTGCTCACGCAGCAAATACAAAGGGTATATTAACTAATATGGCTATATTATTAGATGGGTCTTACAGGGAGAATGCTCAACCCGTTGGTGTTTATAATTATATTGAAAAATGGTTAAAAACTGTTGGGGCTGCTCCACTTGGGTTGTATTGTTACAATTATTGTCTAGGTAATAACCCGTTAGATTTGCAGCCAATGGGTGCCATTAACATGAGTCGTTTTACTACAATTGAACTTGAATTTAATACAATTGTGCCAACTTTGGATCCGTATGCACAATCATTAGCAATTTGTGATCCACAAACCGGAAATATCATTGGCATTAACAAGCCCACGTGGAGAATTTATGATTACAATTTTGACCTAACTATTTTGGAAGAGAGATGGAACGTGGTTACATTTGTTGGTGGAAATTGTGGTCTTATGTATGCAACTTAATCTATCAGTGGGCGTTTTATTATTCCACTATTTTTAATATTGTTTTATATTATAGATGAAAAAGGCAATCTATAATATGAAATACATGAAATACCAGAAATACTTTACAATGCTAGTAATAATATTGCTAATTATTTTTGCACTTATAATTGTGTATGCATATTACTCTGGTTCCTGTCAAATAACGACCAAAAAATATGAATGCGGTGATACATTTTGTCTTTACAAGGAATTTCCTGAAAAATTAAATAGCAATATAATGAGCGAGATACAATCCATGTTGGGAAATAAAGGCATCCAAAAACGCGTTGAAATCACGTCTTTTACAGAAAATATAGCAAATTGTGCTCTGCCAAATAAAGCAGGAGTAACCGTCCCAACAGGTCAAGTTGCAAAGAATTCCAAAAGTATTATTCCATTTTATCAGAATGAATTGTGCAACAAAATTTCAGAACTGCTCGGAGTCAAAGTATATCCAACTGACTTATCATTTCCAACGTCGTGTGTCTTACTTATTTATGAAAATGAAGGGGATTGGATTAATTGGCATTATGATTATAATTATTATAATGGCCGGTTTTTTACTGTATTAATTCCGATAACAACCGACCTTACATGCACCAAGTTTGAATTTAAAAATGACAAGAACGAAGTTGTCAGTATGGATTTGAATAATAATGCGCTATGTTTTGAAGGAAATTATTTATACCACAGAGCATCCAAGCTGTGCGCAAATCAGAAACGAGTTATGCTTTCATGTCAGTTCGTCACAGATAATTCGATGAGTTTTATAAATCGGTTACGCATTAAACTCAAGGATTTTGCTTACATCGGATCATTGAAATAGATCCTATATTCTTCTTTAAACTGCTTTAAAAATACTTTAAGTATCTTTAAATTAATATATATATTCCCAAAAGGGCTTAGAGAAGAATGCAGATTTCGGGGGGTCAAAAGTAATGGTGAAAATGAAAAAAGGACAAAAAAAATGTCCTTTTTTTGAAAACGGAAAGGATTCTTGGAAAACGCTGTTTTTTGACACATTCTGAGCATAATGCTCTAAATTGCATTTTAAAAGTTAAAAATTTTGTGAGCNTAATTTTTNNNATTTTTAACTATTTCTTGCAAAAAAGGTTTAGGGCTACTTTTTAATATCCTAATAAAGATATGGAGGATACAATAAAAGTAGCAAAAGTAGCCGAAATGTATGATTGCACATATTGTAACTATAAATGCTCAAAGAAAAGCAATATGGCAAAACATTTAACTACTAGAAAACACTTAAAATATGCAAAAAACTGCCAAAATGATACAGAAGATATCAAAAAAGTAGCAAAAGTAGCCACCACATTTGAATTTACATGTTTTTGTAACAAATCATTCAAACATCATTCCGGTTTATGGAGACACAAAAAAACATGCAATTCAGAAGAACCTGTAAGCGAACCTGTAAGCGAACCTGTAAGCGAGAATAACGCCGAGAATACAGACTTTAAAATGCTGGCAGAGCTGTTCAAGCTGCAAATGAACGAAAACAAAGAACTCAAAGAACTTATTATTGAGCAAAACAAACAAATGATGGAGCTGGCAAAAGAAGGTAAAAATATTACTACGAATTGTAATAATACGAATAACAATTTCAATCTAAATTTCTTTTTGAATGAGCAATGTAAGGATGCACTTAATATTATGGATTTTGTCAATACGATTAAGCTACAGATATCGGATTTAGATATGATTGGGCGAGTGGGATATACAGAAGGAATGAGTAAAATCTTTATTCGGAATTTGAAGGAATTAGACATTTTCAAGCGCCCAATTCATTGCAGCGACTTGAAGCGGGAAACCTTGTATGTGAAAGACAAGGATGCATGGGAAAAAGAGAATGGAGAAAATGTTAAAATAAAACAAGCCATAAAGGGAATTGAGAATAAAAATATAAAACAGCTTCCACAGTGGAGGGCTGAAAATCCAACTGCCGAAGATACAGATACCAAGAAACATTTGGAATACCAGCACATATTATGCGAGTCAATGGGGGGTTCAACATTGGAAGATGATGATAAAAAGCACAATAAAATTGTGAGAAATGTTGCCAAGGAAGTTGTTATTGATAAAAAATGATTATAATGCACGCATTTTTCTAATTTTTCTTGTGTTATTTCTTTGCTTTTTATGTTTTCTCTGGTTTTTTCTGGTATTATTACTTGTTTTTGTTCTTTTCCTCTTTTTCCCCCCATCGGAATTTTTACTAGTAAAATAAACACTTGCAACGGTTTGCATTTTTGTATTCAATTTTTTGTATAAATTATCCATAGGCATAACTCTTTCATCAAGTTTAGACGTTATCATCTCGGGTTGTTCTAATAACAAAAACATATATCTGTGTGATCCAGATCCTTTGGGTGGTGCCGGCCCTTTATATTTTAATAATATATCGCCATTATTTATGTTATTGCCGTGTATATTTACTACTACCCAATGCAACAAATTTCCGACGGGTGCATCTGGATCATGCATTATTAAGGTATATAAAGTGCTTGGTTTTGGGTCGTATTCTATTTTGGGTTCAACGTGCGTTTCTGCTGGAGTCATAAACACCCCACTTTTTATTTCCGAATTATTGTATAATAGTTTCATATTCATATTATACAGTAATATAATTATATTTGCAAGGGTTTCCTATTCAAGAAAATCGTTGGCTGCAAGAGGTCCATTATCTTCAAATTCACCGGATAAGGTTTTGCGTTCTGGATAATTTGGCATAAATGCCTGCGCCTGTGGATTATATCTCTTATCAAATAATTCTTTGCCGGCATCATACGTTTCTTTCCACGTATTTACCCCTTTAAAATATTCCGCTGGCTTTGTATTCGGATTATTAATTAATTTAGCACGAGTGCCAATATCGGTTGTTAAAACGGAATATGTTGGCGTTTGTTCCGTGGTCAATTTTCCTGCATCATTTTGACCGCGAACATTGGCGACTAATGGACTATTTTCCGGAGCAAATTGTTTTGTCTGTGTATTGCAACCGAAACAATCAATGTCTGAGCTGCATTGTTCGCCTGTCAATGAACATCTATTATTTGGACCACACATATTTTGACAAGAAACCGTGGTTGTTAAAGGTAAATTAACCGTGTGATTTGTTGATGGCCCACCATTATCTACAATGGGTCCAAATGACGTAAATTGTTCAATAATATAATTATTTTTTATTAGATAATTTCCCCAACGAAAAATACNCATAATTAAAAATAATAAAACAAATGACCAAATGATTAATTGTTGTTTGTCCATATATATTTTAATTAGATAATAAATATTTGTTGGGTTTATTTCATTTAATCGCTTTTAGCAATTTATTTAATAAAATTTTATATCATTTTATTATAGTTATGTCAGATACATCAGCTATAGACGAAAAAAAAAATACTAGTTCTAAACCTAAAGATGCATTATTAAATTTTGTTTTAGTGATTGTATATCAGCTAATCGCATTAGGTGTCATAATAATAATAGGTGCAATGGTTTTATACACGGGTAAAGTCGCGCAATCAAATATACTTCCAACCTGTTTGGCATTTGCACCATACACCGACGCGATACCTCCCATTAAAGAAATACCAATAGATATAAATGTCGTTAAAACGGACAAGGGAATATGGTCGACAAAATTGAAGTTTCCGCTGGGTGAAAATTTTAAAACGATTGATAAAACTCTAGGAGCGTTAAAAGACATGATAAATGGNCCAAAATCAAACGTGTATAAATTGTATATTGCCACTACTTTGCAAGAGGTAATTGCGTGCAATTTTAACATAAATAATATTATATATAATTTTATAAATTCCTTTTTGCCTGAAACCTTGATAATATTATTAAGTCCATTGATAGGGGGTTTTGTTTATGGTTTAACTGGAATTATAACCACGTTTTATTTAATTATATTATGGTTTTCAAATATTCACCTGCTTTTCAGTGAAAAAACAGAAACAAAGAATGCAACAACGTGGAAAAATGGAGATATGTGGGGTATATTGACGTGGTATTGGTCGTTATTTTACATTTTTATATCAATCATTGCATTTTTTGTAGCTGGAATATCGCTTATTATACCAATTACATCATTTTTGATATCCACATTTTGCATGATATTTCCATTATTTATGAAGTCACAAAATTCCGCATCTGGCAAACCATCTGGCGTCTCGGATACTATAAAAAATATACTCAAATTCAAGATGAGCATTATTATGTATTTCATGTCATTAAGTATTATTTTAAGCGCAAACAGTAATTTTGGAGGCTATAGTGCGTTTGTAGCTATTATAGCTTGCATTTTGTTATACTTCTTTTCTTCCATATATAAACAATATACACCCAAGGGAATGGATCATTCAACATTTGGATTGGGAGATTATGCTCAAGCTGAAAAGATTTGCATACCCGTGTCGGAACCAGAAACAGAGCCGACCATGTTTCAAAGGATTGAAAATCTATTTGGAGGTGCAAAAAAGAAGAAATAAGAAAAACAGATAATAAAAACTAATAAGAAAAATAATAAATAAGTTTTAAAATATATAATATAAACAAATTTTTATATTATATTTACAGGAGTGTTATGGAAAAGAAGAAGAATATTAAAGGTAAAAACAACGATTCAGCCGTATTATTGCCGTTTGTAAGTATTTGCACACCGACATTCAACCGACGNCCATTTTATCCAATGATTATAAAGTGTTTTGAAAATCAACTGTATCCCAAAGATAGAATAGAATGGATTATTATTGATGACGGAACAGACAAAATAGAGGATCTTGTCAAGGATATTCCACAGGTAAAGTATTTCAAATATGATAAAAAAATGAATTTGGGAAAGAAGCGAAATTTGATGCACGAAAAATCCAAGGGTGAAATTATTATTTATATGGANGANGATGATTATTATCCGCCAGAGCGGGTTTCCCANGCNGTAGAAACGTTACAGAAGAATCCACAAGCGCTATGTGCCGGTTCAAGTGAAATGTTTATCTATTTCAAACATATTCATAAGATGTACAAGTTTGGACCATATGGTCCCAATCATTCTACCGCAGCAACATTTGCATTTCGTCGCGAATTATTACAGCAAACGCGATATGATGACAATGCAGCACTAGCAGAAGAAACATTATTTCTTAAAAATTATACGATACCGTTTGTTCAACTGGATTCTATGAAATCTATTTTGGTTTTTTCGCATGTTCATAATTCGTTTGATAAAAAAACAATGTTGGAAACACCAAATCCGTTTGTTACAGTATCAAATAAAACGGTGGATGATTTTGTAAAGGAACCTGAAATTAAAGAGTTTTTCATGGAAACGATTGATGTATTACTTGACAATTATCACCCAGGAAAACCGGAGCATAAACCAGAAGTATTTCAACAAATGCAAGAATTAACAAAGAAGCGAATAGAAGCCCATGAGAATCAAAGAAAAATGCAACAACGCAACTTGATGAATACAAATCCAATAGATTTGGCAACAGCATATGAGAAAAAATTATCNGAACAAACTATTGTAATTCATTCTCTTATGAAGGAAAACAGCGAGTTAAAGGCTAAAACGGAATATTTGGAAAGTAAAATTAGCGAGATAATTAATAAATCAATTCGTGCAAAGGTTCATTCTGTTGATAATTAATGTTTCAAAAAAAAATTGATTTAAAAAACACCGCATAATATATGATTATCCGAGACATCCACAGCAGCAATGAGCTATTACCACGACTACGATTACGGCAGCAATGTCAGCAATTCCGATGATGATGACATGTCATTCACATCTAATAGGCAAAAGGTTAATAAATTTATGGCAGAGGCAGAAAAGGACGATTTGCGTTTTAGTGTGCAGAGATGGGTTTCCTCTTCTGGAAAGCCCAAGAAGCTTATCACATTCCTATTTGGATCTGGTTCGCAGGGCACTACAATCAGAAATGCCATGACTGGTCAAAAGTATTATGGACACAGGGTCGGATCTCGCAACGAGGACCAATATTTCAAGGCGCTGCATTGCACTGGAGAATTTGGCAGAAGAGATCCGGTGGTTTTGTTCTATGAATCGCCTGAGCAGTATGAACGCCACATGACCACCGTATATGATGACGCATGTCAGTTGCAAACATCTGTCAAGGAAAAGTTTGCACGCAAGCAGAGTAGATCATCGCTCAAGTGAAAACTTTCCTGTAAAATATAAAAAACCATATAAATGTATAAAAACTATAAAAATAATATAAAGTTTTGCCTGTATATTTTATTAATAAAATGAAGTTTATTTTATTAATTTTTTCTTTTGTCGCAAGACATTTAATATTTAAAACTGATGTTAAATCAAACAAATACAATGAGTTTGAAGGTTATGATCAACGATATATATTATTATCAAATGATACAAACGATTCACAATGCGCCTTTATAAAAAATGACACCATTACATCAGAAGATGTATTTAAATTCAATAAATTTTTTTATCAAAAAGACTTGTTGATTTATTTGCAGAATCCAAATGTGTCAATTATTAACAAACTTGCACTATTAGATAAATATGACGGTGAGTTCAACACTGTATCAAAGTTTGCTACCAATTTAGCCGCGGGAGGTTTATTCACATCCTGGGATATGGACATGAATTTTGATTTCAACAAGAAAAACACTTAAGCTTCGGTGTCCGAGATTTCTCCCTCTACATTTTCTTCACCATCTTCCGAGTCTTCTTTTGTGTATTTCTCCAAATATCTGTAAATGCGGTTGATATCTAATTTTGTAATTTCATAATTTTCAAATAATAATGCGGCTTCATTATCATCACATCTATTTTTCAAATTTAGAAAGAATGCAAACACATCTTTTTTATCCATGCCAAGTTGCTGGCATAAATTTTGAATAAATATAGAGTTGTTATATTCGGTAGAATATTTTGTAAGAACTTTGGTAAATCTAACCTCTAAAGGGTTATATTTTGGTTTCTTTTTGTAAGAATCGTGGTATAATTTGTTATTCTTAAAGGTTTTGATGAGAGAACTCATCTCATTAAATTGCCATATTTGCTTTTGAAAAGTAATGCGATCTATATAATCGGCAAAACACATATTGTTTAATAGCTTTAAATAAACCGGTATTGATGCATTGGGTTTCATTTTTCCTAAAACATCAATAATATTTTCATGCCACAATAGGCCTACAATAGTTCTATCCGTCTCATTCATAATTGACAAATGGTCATTTATATGATATTTATTATTTATCAGTTTTTGTGTGATTTGTTTGGTGTCATCGTTGTATGATTTGACTTGAAAAATGTTTTGAATAATATCATTTTTAAGAATACATTGTTTATTTTGATAAATGTTATGAATAGTTTTAAGTTTTCGCAAATCAAATTGAATAAAGGTGCTGATATTTTGTTGCAGTGGTTCTTCCATTACGGGCATGAGCGTTTTAATCATGCCATTTATTTGAGTAATTGTTGGTTTTTTTAGTTCTATCGTATTGCAGACTTTCATAAGTTCTTTAATTTTTTTATCAATGTGATAATTTCCTATACAAATAATGGGATTTAATGTCACTTCTTCTAGCTTCTGCTTTTTAGTTTTCTTTGGACGTATTAACTTGATTAATGTGTTAATTCCACCCTTGTCGCCATTATTCATGCCATCAATTTCATCCATAACAATCGCAATTTTTTTGATTTTTTTATGAAACATGCTCATAATATTTTTATCAGACATATTGTGCTTTGTGAGAGTATCAATAATTGTTTTATTTCTAATATCTCCCGCGTCATATCTAACAACGTCATAGTTCATTTCTTTTAGAATATCCATAACAAATGTAGTTTTACCAGTTCCTGGCTCTCCATAAACATAAATCCCTTTCTTGAATAAATGGTTATGTTTGTTAAGTTCAAAATCTTTGAGTGTTTCTTTCATTTTAATAACATCCTGTTGTCTATTCAAAACGTCATTCATGTTTAATTGGTCCATATTATATTTGTAATAGTATTCTTTTTATGCTGATTTTTACTCAAACCAGATTTATTTAAAAAATCTTTTAACAAATTCCTGCATTTTGTAGATTCATTTTCAATGCAAAAGCTATCTACGAAGCACATGTAATTTCCATAATTTGTATTTTTGTATTTATATTTTGTAATTTGTAACCATTTTTTATAGTGTTCTTTTATTAATAAAGAGAAAACAAAATCATTGTCACGTCTTACCATATCACGTATATAATTTTCATATTGCCCTTTAGGAATCCATTGTTTTACAAGCGCATGATATTTTATAAAGAATTTTTTATTCAATGTGCATAGAACTTGCAGCGGTATGAATTCCTGAATAATGAGTTCAACATCCAGTGGCAATTTTTTAATTAATGACAAATCAAGAATATGATTAGTTATTGCCATTTATAATAATTAAAATATAATATAATTGTTATAAATTTTCATTTTTCTTAATCCGAAGCGGGNGGTGGAGTATCACATGGGTTGCTAACTCCAGAAGTGATGCCATCCCACGTGATGCCACATCCAGTTGCCCATTTATATTTGGAACACAATCCAGTCTGACCTATGTATGGAGGCGCAGTGAAATCCATTTGCAGGTGGCTTCCAGTTGGGACGCTTCCATTGCACGTGCCAAGATCTTTTGTATTGACGCATTGAGCGCCATTATTGGACATATCAACCCAATAATCAGGACAATCTCCTATAAGCGGAGGCCATTGTTGAGTGTTTTTGGATTTTGCTAAAGCAATACCAATAAGAATCATGCATATAATTAAAAGAACTACTGCAATAGTTAAAACAATAGACTGAAAATTCATTTGTATAAAATAATAATATATAATTTTTTCTTCTATTAGATTAATATAAATGAATTGTAATAGACCATCAAATGGAAGAGTAGATATAAACGGTCCTAAAACAACCGATTTATTTCAAATGTATGATAAAATACCTGTTAATCAATGTGCAACTTTTAGGAATCCTACAGAAGGATTATGGGATAATACTGATTTATCCAATACCTTTTTCTCTCAAAATAATATACGCATCATTCAAAATGGTATAAGAGCTGGGGTATTTCATAAATCAAACGGGCAGTTTATCATTAGCGACCAAGACGGGGATACTCTAAAGATAATTATGCGAAGCACCTTTTTACAAAATGCAGCAAATCAGCCAACGAATGTGCAAAAACAAGTAGAACAGTTAAATAAGATTGTTTTGGATTATTGCATTCATCAGGTATATTCGGAAGCCATCGGATATCATAAATATTTGATTGATGCGAGCACAATGTATAAGCCAATGGATCCTCCAGTAATGTCGCAAAACAATGATAAACAATTGGAATTGAAACCGTGGTTCTAAAATACAAAAACAATAGATAATAGATAATAGATAAACTATTCCTTCATTTGGAATACTTTTTCTCTCGTTATCTTCTACATGAAAAGGTGATTTGAATGATATCCTAAGGTATAACTCTCTTCGAACATGGTCTTAACAGCACACACTTTAAACCCTTGCAGGGGTTCTTTAAGCTACTTTAAATATGAATTATAATATATATTCCCAAAAGGGCTTAGAGAAGAATGCAGAAAACCGAGGGTCAAAAGTATTCGTGAAAATGAAAAAAGGACAAAAAAAATGTCCTT
>JGI25917J50250_1000308_pt1 | contig 13097 bp, 9 predicted proteins | sample LauGreSBDMM110SN_4_FD_50250 | JGI IMG/M metagenome (IMG submission 50250) | reverse complement strand
CCTTTTGAGAATCTGACGGCTCTATCCGCTGCGTCACCCCGGCGCCCAGACCCCAGTCCAGCGCCATCCGATCCGCATCTCCGCCCCCTCTTCTACGTGGAGAGATTGGGGTTAACGATACAGAGCAGTCGTGGGCACTGAGGTGAGCACGTTGTATTGACGAACCGCCAGCCTCCACCACTCGGCAATCGCGTCGGGCGGTGAACTCCACAGCTCCCGATGCAGCCAGATCATTGATTCTGCATCCAACAGCAACGCCATCGTCTCCTTGCTGGTGAACTTCCCCGGGCCTTCGGCGAGCAGCCGCCGCCGCAACAGGCCGAACCACTCGCGAGCCTCATCGCTCGGCCGGCGCTGCCGCAGCAATGCGACATGCATCGCGTTAACATAAGGGTCGAGCACGGCCTGCATCAGACCGTAGTTAGCTCGGAGCGGCTCGAAAGGCGGCAAATGGCGGTAGCACTCGGCCAGATTTTGCTGCAGGCGCTTCAACTCATACGGCGGATGCGTTTCCTCGGGCGTAAGAAAGACTCCAAGCTCGCGTGCCCGACGTCCAAAACTCGCCTTGCTGAGAAAAATTGAGATCGGCATGGAAAACACCAACCCCGCGAGCACGGGGCTCAGCCACCAGAAAAAAGGCGGTGAGATGATGTAGGAACTCAAACCCCATATCACCCCAAACACCGTCTGTCCCCCATGCGTGATAATTGCTTCACGCCAGTCGGAGCCATCATCGTCCGCTCCGCGCTGTTGGGTAACCCAACCCACGCCCTGCCCCAGGAGCGTAAAAAGCACAAACTTCGCGTTGAACATCATGTTCACCGGGGCCAGAAGCACCGAGGCTGCCGTCTCCAAAACCGCACTCAGGACCAATCGCAGCCGCCCGCCGAATCGCCCGACCGCTTCGGGGTTTCCCAAGGTCAGCACCACGCTAACCAATTTGGGCAAGAAAAGGAGCAGCAACGTAAAGATGAAGAGCGTCAGCGCCACGGGCACTTCGATCATAAAACCAAAAATCGATGTCGTATCGTGCGCTCGCAAAACGCCCACGACCGGCGATTGCGCCACCAAATCGAAAACGTGGATCGTGCTCAGAGCCAAAAAAAGCAACCACAGCGGTGAGGACGCATAAGCCATAACGCCCATAAAAAGATGAAACCGGTTCGCCGGTCGAAACCCGCGCGCCGTCAGCAGCCACGCGTGTTGCATGTTGCCCTGACACCAGCGTCGATCGCGCTTGGCGCTTTCGATCAGAGAGGGCGGACCTTCCTCAAAACTTCCCTCGATCTCACCCGCCAACCAGACGCTCCAGCCGGCTCGCCGCATCAATGCCGCCTCGACGAAGTCGTGTGAAAGAATACGGCCGCCAAACGGTTCACTGCCGGGCAGGTCCGGCAACGCGCAGTGGTCAATAAATGGCTGAATCCGAATGATCGCGTTGTGCCCCCAGTAGTTGCCCTCGTGTTGTTGCCAATAGTTTAGCCCCGCGAGAAAGAGCGGGCTGTAAAGTCGGTTCGCGAACGACTGCAGCCGCGCATAAAGCGACTCCCCATGCACGATTCTCGGCGCCGTCTGGATGATGCCCACCTGAGGATTCTGTTCCATGAGCGCCGTGAGCCGCACCAGCGCCCGACCGGTCATGATCGAGTCGGCATCAAGCACGACCATGTAGCGGTAGTTCTTGCCCCAACGCCGCAGGAAATCCGCCACATTGCCGGATTTCTTGTTAATCTGGTGCCGGCGTTTGCGGTAAAAAATCTTCCCGAATCCACCGACCTGCTTGCACAATTCGACCCACGCCACCTCCTCCTGAATCCACTGATTGGGCCGGTTCGAATCGCTCAGGATAAAAAAGTCAAAGTGCTCGAGTTTCTTGGTTTCCTGCACCGAGCGGAAGATGACCCGCAGCCCTTCAAAAACCCGGCTCACATCCTCGTTAAAAACCGGCATCACGATTGCCGTGGCCCCCAAAGGCGAATCGTCGCTCGGCGCCAGCGTCTCGGAGATCCGACAGTGGTCGCCGCCGCGATTCAGCACGTAAAAGCCCACGAGCGCCGTGCAAAAACCCGCGGCAATGTGCGCGAACAACACGGCAAACAATCCCAATAAAACCATCTCCAGCCCGCTGATTCCTTCCCGCCACAGCAAGTCCGCCATAAACCAAGTGGCCAGACTCGTTAGGCCAAAAATCGCCGAGAAAAACAGAAAGCGCCGGCGGTTAAGCCTACGTTGGGTCATCTGATCATGTTTGAAGACACGCATCGGCGGATATTAACGAGTGGCGTAAAAAATCCCGGCCAGCGCGCCGGCAAACATCATCCAAAGCAGCAAAGCCCGCAGGATCGGCCAGCGCTCAAACCGCTCCAACGTATCGCCCGCCGCTTCCGTGATCGGGCCGAGGTCGATCGGCCGCGGGACCATGCTCGACACCACCAGATCGGGGCCGGCCTGCATCGAACTTGCCTCCAACGCTGCCCGAAAATCCGCCGGGATATTTTTGTCGTCCAGAAAGGCATAGGGCCACTTTTCCGAACCATCACAGAGCATCAATGCGACCCGGCCCTCGATCGCCCGGCGCTCCGGTGGCACGTTTTGTGACGAGAGCACCGCACCGAACCAAGCGTCCATTAACGCCTCCGTTTCTTCGGCGGCCAACGTCGTCGGATGGGTCTCAGGCTGGGCCAAATGACGCCGCGCCGCCCGCTCCAGAATTTCCTGAATGAGCCTGCTTTGGTGCAATCGGTTATGCACCCGGTGCGCCCGCAAGTAATCTTCGACCCGCACATAAGCCGCGTTCCAAGCTTCCATCGAGCCCGTTGAGGGCCGGAACTCACCGGAAAAAGTGACCAACACCGGTGCACTCATCGCGCAATCACCCGCGCCCAATCAAAAAGTTTCAAATTCACGGTTCCCACAGGTAAGTCCAAGTTTCGGTCAGCACGTGGGGGGGCTTGCGCAAAAACGCTCTCAACTCCACCGGCTTTTTGCTCCCATCCGCCCGTAACGCGAAAGCCAACCGCCAAGTGCCATTATAAGGATTTTTTTGAACGGTCGCATGGACAAGTTTCGCGCCTCCTTCCACGGATACGACCGGTTCAATCAGAGGATCCGGCCCATTCTTGCCCAAATAGGCCCCGTCGAAATCGACGACGAAACGCTCCAAATCAGGTTCGTGAGTTTTTGAGTGCCCACGCCGGGTTGCAACGGCCACACCCGCCGGCGGTCGGATTTGATCGAGAAACCAATGCAAGCGGTACTCAAACTCGATGGGTTCGCCGACCGGCGGCAGGGCCTCAGGCGCCCAAAACGCCACGATGTTGTCGTTGGTTTCATCAGGCGTGGGAATCTCCACGAGACGGACCGAGCCGTTACCCCACGCACCGACCGGCTCCACCCAAGCACTTGGCCGATTGTGGTAGTTGGCCTCAAGATCCTCGTAACTCGAAAATTTCCGGTCGCGCTGCAACAAGCCAAAGCCTTTCGGGTTTCGGTCGCCAAACGCCGCGGTGCGCACGGTCGCGGGATTCGACAGCGGCCGCCACAGCCACTCACCGCCACTGTGGTTGACCNAAAGACCGTCGGAGTCATGCACCTCCGGGCGGAAGTCCCCATGATTCGATCCCGCGGTCTCGCCATGCCAAAACATACTCGTGAGCGGGGCGATCCCCAGCGTCTTGATCGGGTTCCGCGCGAAGAGCACCGCTTTCACATGCGTAACCGTATCCGCACCGGGCCGGATCACGAAACGGTAAACACCCGCGATGCTCGGGCTGTCGAGCAGTGCGTAGATCACAATCTCCTTGGCATCCGCCGCGGGCCGCTCGACCCAAAATTCCTCGAATACGGGAAACTCTTCGCCGCCGGGCTCGCCCGTATTGATCGCCAGGCCCCGCGCCGACAGTCCGTAAAAAGCATTCTGACAGAGCAGCCGGAAATAGCTCGCGCCTTGGAACGCCCCAATTTCATCACCCGGCCGGTTCAAGGGATAAAGAATCCTAAACCCCGAAAACCCCATCGACTCGGGCACGCGACCCACCTCCGTTTTGCCGTAGTTAAAAAGCTGCGGAGAAAACGCTATCGGCGTTTCGTTGCCGCCCCGTAATTCCGAGACCTGCACGGTCTGGTCGAAAATAAATCCCGGATGAAAGAACTGGAGCTGGAACGGCAGACCTTCTCGACGACCCCATGATTGCGCCGCGTTGAAACGGATATCCCGGTGTTGATCGTAGGTCAGCCGCATCAACTTCTCCGGCACGCGACTCGGGCGCGGCCCATAGGGCTTGGCCGCCAACAATTTCGCCCGATAGCGGAGCACCTCCAGGTCAAACACGCCCTCGGCCGCGCGCATCTCCTGGGGCACCAAAACCGCCATCAAAACGAACACCAACAGGCTGCGAAAAAATCGGGTGCTCATGTTGTTTTATCCAAGAAAAATCCCCTTTGCTTTTCAGAGATTGGCCGCGCGGTGCGCTCCATGACCTTGAGCAAGTCTTCCCAAACCATCCGCTTTTTCCGATTATCCACCGGAGGCCGCAGCAAATAACTGGGATGATAAGTCACCATGAGCGGCACGCCCGCAAACTCCCGCCAGCTCCCGCGGACCTCGCCCAGATTCTTGAATGCCCCCGCCCCGAGTAGCCCCTGCGCCACGGTCGAACCCAGCGCCACGATGATCGCAGGCTTAACCACCTCCACCTGCGCGCGCAAAAATGGCAGACAATAGCGCAATTCTTCGTCCGTCGGTGATCGGCCTTCACTGGCCGCCCCCACCGAGGGCACCGCCGGCTGCGGCCGCCAGTTCATCAGGCTGCCGATGTAAACGGCACTCCGCGTCAGGCCCATCCCCACAATCATCTTCGTGAGCAACTGACCCGCCGGACCGACAAAAGGCTCGCCCGCCACTTCCTCTTCCGGCCCCGGAGCGTCCGCCACAAACATGATCTGGGCATCGAGACTTCCTGCACCCAGGACCAATTTCTTTCCAGGCGGCGTGTGCGCCACATTCACCGCGTCCAAGCTCATCGCGGAAAACAGTGCCGCCCACCGCGCGGCCTTATCACCCTCCGGCAGCGTGAGCACCGGAGGTGGTGGCAACAGACTTGGTTTCAATTTCGGCGCGGCTAGGCCGGAAGTTCGTGTGATCACCGCCGAAGCGAAGGCCGGAGCGTTGCCCAGCGCCACGGCCGCACTCGATCGCCGGACGACCGACCGCAGTGCCGCGAGGCTCGATTCGGAAACACTGACCGACTTCATCCCCGTCGTCTTGAGGCGGCGAAGCTCGTCGGTAAGAACGGTGAGGGCAGTGCGCATCAATGCGGGCTAGTGGGAGCGAATATTCAGCAATTTCTCGACATACTTGCCCAGCAAGTCGAATTCCAAATTGACGCTCTGCCCCACCCCCCGAGCGCGAACATTCGTAACTTCCAGAGTCGTCGGAATCAGCCAGACGGCGAAAGCGTCACCTTCCACTTCGGTGACCGTCAGCGACATCCCATCGAGTGCAATGCTGCCTTTGTGAATTAAATAACGGCCACTGCCCGCCGGTGCCTTCACGCGAAGATACGTATCTTTGCCGCGCAACTCCAGGATCTCGATCACGCCCAAGCCGTCCACGTGGCCCGAAACAAAGTGCCCTCCGACCTTGCCGTCGAACCTGAGGCTGCGCTCCAGGTTCACCGGCGCACCCGCTGAGAGCTCCGAAAAATTCGTGAGCCTTCGCGATTCCTCGAGCACATCGAAAAATAAATGCTCCGAATCGAAGGCCGCCACCGTCAGGCAGCACCCGTTGACCGCAATACTGTCCCCGAGCGCAACGCCCGACAGCGCCGAACGTGCCGCAATTTGCAGGCGCCAAGAATTTGCCCCCGCCACGAAAGCGACGACCCGACCCGTTTCCTCAATAATACCGGTGAACATAAAATTGATTATCTGAGTTTCACGCGCAGCACCGCCGTTTCTCCACCCCGGCTGACCAAAAGCACGAACTCCGCCCGCAAAAGATCCGATTCGGTTTTGGCCAACTGCTCCGTCGCGGCGGCGAAGGTCTGCACTTCGACGCCGTCGATTTCTTTGATCCAATCATCCGTGCGCAAGCCCGCGATGAAAGCAGGACTGTTCGCCTTAACAAAGTGAGCGATCACGCCGGTCCCATCCGCTGCTTTCACCCGGCGGGCCACCGCGTCGCCATAAACAAACTCTCGGGCCGTAAAGCCCAGCCGGTCATAATAACTACGAGCCGCTTCCCGCATGAGCTTCGGCTCGTCCCCGAGCGTGACGTTTAGCTCCACCCGTTCCGCGCCGCGCAGCACCGTCAGCGCCAGCCCGGCTCCGGGTTGGCGCCGCTCAACCTCGCGCTCTACGAAGCTCACCACCACCCGGTCCGGCTTAAACCGGGGGAGTGCCTGCCCATCGATCGCCAGCACGATGTCTCGCGGCAACATTCCGGCTTTCTCGGCCGGACTGCCCTCCAAGACTTCGCTTACGACCGCTCCAGATTGGGCTTCGAGTTTCAAAAACTTCGCCACTTCACGATCCATCGGCTCAAAACCATAGGCCCCCAGCCAAGCCAAGGGCCGACCATAGACGCTCTGCGGCACCCGGCCGAGATGAGGCAAAATCTCGGAGGCCACATAGAACGCGCTGCTCTCCTCCACATTGATCAACATCGTGGGAGAGCCACCGCGCTCGGCGCGGGAAAACTGCAAAAACGTCTGGCCAAACGAAGTCGCCGCGAGCCCGACAAAACCACCGGCCCGGTTGAAGACCGGCAGACCTGGACCGGCGACCTCCTGTTGGGCGATCGCGGTGCGTTGCGGTAGATTCTGCACGAGCGCCACGTTCCCCTGCAAAAGATACGGCATGAAGTCCTCGTCCTTATTGCGCAGCCCGATGCCCCAAACCGCCTCGGCGAGGGCCGGCTCCACCGCACCGCCCTCAATGACGAACCGCGTGATAGGCACCAACTGCGCGCGCCAGCGTTCCTCAACCCGCACAAAATGCCAACCCGTCAACGCATCCTGCCCGAGGTAAACCGCCGCAGCGCTCGCCGCAGCGCCGGGCAAGTAAACCTTAAACTCCTTCAATTGAGACGGAGTGGCCCGAGGGTCGACCGCCGCCGCCGGTAAAATAATCGTGCCCCGCACATCAATCACGACTCCATACGCGGAACTCGGTCGGCGCTCCGTCTCCGTTTCCGTAAAATATTCGACGGCGACCACGCACTTCAGGCGCTCGGCCAGCAGGGTCGGCAAATCCGGCGCAGCTCGCACGCTCCACGGGAGCATCAGCAAAATCAAAAGGCAAAAACGTTTCATGGTTTGAGAATGTAGAGAGATACCCGGCGGTCCCGCTGCGCCTCGATGAGCGTGGGCGCCGGCTGGACCTCATACGCCGCGTGGGCGGCTTTTATGACCTCAAGCGAGTCCACCGGTTGCTGGTTGATTTTGGTGATGACATCGCCTCGCGACAATCCCGCCACCTCCGCCGGAAATCCGGCCTGCACGCCGATGACCACGACCCCGACGTCGCTCGACAGTTGGTTTTCACGTGCAAACGTGCGGGAGACTTTTCTCACACTCAGACCCCACTTTTCCAGCGCCCATTCCTCACCCACCCGGCTTTCGAGCCGCTCGGTCATCACCGCAACTTCAGCCGTTTGCCCGCCCCGTTTATAGGTGAGTTTTAAGCGGTCGCCGACGGGCCGACTCGCGATCAGATTTTGAATCGGTGGCAGCTGCTCGGGGAAGCGGCCGTCCACCTTCACCCCGTCGATTGCCAGCAAGATATCGCCGCCCCGCAATCCAGCGCGAGCCGCCGGAGAGCCCGGTGCGACGCTGTTGATGAGAACCCCAGTGTTGAGCGCGAGCGCGTAAAAGCTTTCGAGGTCCTGCAACGCAGCCGGCACCAAGCCGATTGTGCTGCGGGTAATCGCGCCGTCACGAACGAGGCCGGTCACGATTTTTTGGGCAATGGCCGAGGGGATCGCAAATCCGAGATTGTTGGCCCCAAGGTAACCTCGCGAACTGATACCCACCACCCGGCCGGCTTCGGTGACCAGTGGCCCACCAGAGTTGCCCGGGTTGATGGCGGCGTCGGTTTGCAGCCACGTGTTGAACGCGCCCGTTTCGTAGCCGCCCACGCCGGTGCTGTCCTCGAAGTAGCGGTTGTTATTGGAAATGATTCCGCGCGTCACCGTGCGCGTCAGACCGTGGGGCGTGCCGACGGCGAAAACCGTCTGCCCCGGGAAGAGCTTGGCGCTATCCCCAAACTCGGCCGTGGCGAACTTCAGGCCGCGGCGCCGGGCGTCGGCGACATCGATCCGCAGCACCGCCAGATCAGTCCAATGGTCCCAACCGACGAGCGTCGCGCCCACGCGTTCCAGATTGGACAGAGTGATGCTGAGTTCGACCGCCCGGGGACTGACCACGTGAGCGTTGGTCAAGACCAAGCCATCGGCCGAAAGAATCACCCCGGAGCCGATGCCGGCCGAATATCGCCGCGCGCCGCTTTCGAACACGGCTTCCCGCACATCGATGCGCACGACCGCTTCAAGCAATTGATTAAAGCCCCGGCTCATTGCCGCCGTTGCCGGCAGCGCCAAAACGCCAGCGTAGCCCAGAGCGAACGCGAGGATTGACCGAAAAGTTGATTGGCTAACTGTGGAAAGATTCACGCGATGTCTACTCAGTGCAAAGAATACAACTTCCTAGAGATCGAGCCCCACTGGCAATCTTTCTGGGAGGAAAACCTCACCGCCCAGGCCGAGCAAAACTCGTCGAAGCCGAAATACTACGTGCTCGACATGTTCCCTTACCCGTCCGGCGCGGGCCTGCACATCGGCCACCCCGAGGGCTACACCGCGACCGATATCATCGCCCGCTATAAACGCGCCCGAGGCTTCAACGTCCTCCACCCCATGGGCTGGGATGCCTTTGGCTTGCCCGCCGAGCAGCACGCCGTGAAGACCGGTACTCATCCGGCATCGAACACCCGCAACAACATCGTCAATTTCAAGCGCCAGATCAAAGCACTCGGGTTCTCTTACGACTGGGCTCGTGAGGTCGACACCACCGACCCGAAATATTTCCGGTGGACCCAGTGGATCTTCCTTCAACTTTTTGCCCGCGGACTCGCCTACGTGGACGAACGTCCCGTCTGGTGGTGCCCCGAGCTCCGCACCGTTCTCGCCAACGAGGAAGTCGTCGACGGAAAGAGCGAAGTCGGCGGCTTTCCCGTCGAACGCCGCAACCTCCGCCAATGGGTCCTGCGCATCACCGCTTACGCCGAACGCCTGCTCGCCGACCTCAAGGACGTCGATTGGCCCGAGTCGACCAAGCGCATGCAGGAAGCATGGATCGGCCGCAGTGAAGGCGCCGAGGTTCTCTTCGAACTCGAAAACAAGGCCCTCGGCCCGCTGAAGATTTTCACCACCCGGCCAGACACGCTCTTCGGCTGCACCTACATGGTGCTCGCACCCGAGCACCCGCTCGTGGACCGGCTCACCACGGCCGAGCAAAAGACCGCCGTCGCCGTTTACCGCCAGAAAGCCGCCGGCAAGAGCGACCTTGAACGCACCGATCTCGCGAAGGACAAAAGCGGCGTATTTAGCGGCGCCTACGCGATCAATCCCATCAACGCCCAGCGCGTCCCCATCTGGATCGCCGACTACGTGCTCATGGGCTACGGCACCGGCGCAATTATGGCCGTGCCGGCGCACGACGAGCGGGACTTCGAATTCGCCCAACAGTTTGCGCTGCCTACCCCACGTGTAATCGCCGGCCCGGCTACCGACGAAAAACTCCCCTACACGGGGGACGGCACCCTCATCAACTCACCCGGCTACGACGGCCTGACCTGGCCTGAGGCGAAGCAAAAAATCACCACCGATCTCGCCGCCCGTGGCGTCGGTAAAGCCACGGTCAACTACAAGCTNCGCGACTGGCTTTTCTCGCGTCAGCGCTACTGGGGCGAGCCGTTCCCCATCGCTTGGATTAGCGAGACCGACTACCGCAAGGCTGAGTTGCTCCGCCAAGATTTACCGGCTCAACCGGTCACGTTCTCCGAGGGCGGAGTGACTCTTTTCGCCCTCCCCCTCCCCGCGCAAGCGCTCCCGCTCGAGCTGCCGAGCGTGCAATCCTACCTCCCGAGCGGTAACGGCGAAAGCCCCCTGGCCAACGAGACGCCGTGGCTTGAGATCTGGCTCAATGTCACGACCGGNGCCGCGGTGTCCGCCACCGAGCCTTGTCCAGCCGGCGCCGCGTGGATTCGCGCCCGCCGGGAGACCAACACCATGCCGCAATGGGCCGGCTCGTGCTGGTATTATCTGCGTTTTACCGATCCCGCCAACGCCGATGCCTTTGCTTCTCCCGCGGCCTTAAACTATTGGGGCGTGCCCGACCTTTACGTGGGCGGCGCCGAACACGCGGTCCTCCACCTGCTCTACGCCCGCTTCTGGCACAAAGTGCTCTTCGACCTCGGGGTCGTGCCCCAGGCCGAACCTTTCACCAANCTTTTTCACCAAGGAATCATCCTCGGGGAGGACGGCGAAAAAATGTCCAAGAGCCGCGGTAACGTGGTCAGCCCNGACACCATCATCGCCTCCCACGGCACNGACACCCTTCGGCTCTATCTTATGTTCCTTGGCCCACTGGAGGCGATGAAGCCGTGGTCCATGCAGCAGATCGAGGGCGTCCACCGCTTCCTGCACAAAATCTGGCGCGAGTGCCTGACCGCCGAAGGTTCGGTCAACCCCAAGATTGTAACCGACCCTGCCTTCGCCGACCCGCNCGATTTCACCAAACTTCTACACGAGACCATCAAAAAGGTCGGCGACGATATCGAGGCCCTNCGCTTTAACACCGCGATTTCCTCNATGATGATCTTCTCCAACGCGCTGCAAAAAGCGCCGCAGGTGAGCCGCGCCGCCGNNCTTGCGTTTCTGCAATTACTCGCCCCGTTCGCGCCGCACCTTGCCGAAGAACTTTGGGCCCGCCTCGGCGGATCCAATTCGATCCAGCGCGCGCCGTGGCCCGTTTATGACCCGACGCGGTTGGTCACAACCGACGTGAAGCTCGTTTTCCAAGTGAACGGCAAACACCGCGGCGACCAGCTCGTGCCCGTCGGCCTCGCCCAAGCCACCGCCGTCGCCCTTGCCCAAGCCAATGCCAAGGTCGCCCCGCACATCGAGGGCAAAGCCATCGTCCGGATTATTTACGTTCCCGGCAAGATTCTGAACTTGGTGGTCGCCTAGGTCCGTAGTTATGCGCCCTGCCTCGCCTAGGTAAAAAACCCTGGTCGCGACGGAAAATTTCACATCTTTGTCGGGCTCGACCTCGGGTCGGGCCGTTCCGCGGGTCGGGCTCCACAGAGGAAACGGCCTCACGCAAGGTGAAGCCCTACCATGAGAAAAAATCCGCCGCCCCGCACCCGGCTGGGAAAACGCCATTCAAATCGTCAAGCTTCCAGACTCGGAGTGACGGCGCATCTTGTATGATTCGGATTACCGCTACGATCGCAGCTACAGGAAATATTGCGGCACCCAAAGCTGATCGACGCAGCCGCGCCCGTCGGCGCCGCCCCAGCCCTTTACGTCGCACCCGGCGTGCGGCGTTTTTCTTGTCCCGCATTTAGCTTCATTCCACCGCCACGCTCGCGCAACCTTTCGGCCTCTCCCGTGCCCACCCCATTATCCAATTTTCTTCCGGCCAATTTCGACCGAACCCGCCCCATTGCCCTGATCGCCGGCCAAGGCATCTACCCGCAGCTCATCGCCAACGCCGTCCGCCGCGCCGGGGTTCCCTTGCGCTTGGTCGCGTTCGAGGAAGAAACCGCCCCCGATTTCATCGCCTCTTTCGCTCCCGACGAGCAGCGCAAAATTCTCGTCGGCCAGATCGGGAAAATGCTCCGCGCCCTCAAAGATTTCGGTGCCGCCAACGCCATCATGGCCGGCCAGATTTCCCCGCGAAAGCTTTTCAACGGCCTTCACCCCGACCTGAAAGCCATCCGCATCCTCGCCTCGCTCAAGCGCCGCAACGCCGAAACCATTTTTGGCGCCATCGCCGAGGAAATCTCCGGTATCGGCGTCACGCTGCTCGACGCCCGCTCCTTTCTTGACGACCAACTTACCACCTCCGGCAGCATGACCGGACGCAGTTTTCCCATCGAGCAGGACTACATCGATCACGGCATTCAGATCGCCCGCGAATGCGCCCGGCTCGATATCGGCCAAGGCTGCGTCGTTCGCAAAGGCACCGTTCTCGCCGTCGAGGCCTACGAAGGCACCGACGCCATGCTCACCCGCGCCGGCACCCTCAAGACCGACCAGACCCTGTTCGTCAAAACGGTCAAGACCCGCCAAGATTTCCGTTTCGATGTCCCTTGTTTTGGTCTGCGCACCCTTGAGACGATGCGCGCCGCCGGCATCACCGCTGCCGCCCTCGAAACCGGCCGCGTCATCATGCTCGAAAAACCTGCGGTCCTCGCTGCCGCGAAGCAGCACGGCATCAGCCTCCTTGGTTTCGAATGACGCCACCCTGCGGCTTGCGCTTTTCTTCCGCCGCGACAGACTCTCTTCCCTCATGAAACCAGACGTCGTCACCGTCGCCATCAAGGGCGTCATGCCCACTGCCAACGGCTGTGCCGTCTTCCTCGGCAACGAAGAGAAAACCTTCGTCATCTACGTCGATCACTCCGTCGGCAACGCGATCCAGATGTCCCTCAAGGGCGAAAAAAAGGAGCGTCCGCTCACCCACGATCTCATCGCCAGCATCCTCCTCGGCCTCGGGGCCAAGCTCGAGCACGTCCTCATCAACGACGCTCGCGAGAGCACTTATTTCGCCCGCATCCTGCTCCACATGGAGAACGAGCTCGGCCGTAAACTCATCGAGATCGACGCCCGCCCCAGCGATTCCATCGTGCTCGCGCTCCAGCACAAGCGCCCCCTCTACGTTGCCCGCGCGGTTTTTGCCGGCGTCGACGACATGTCCGAAGTCTTGGAACGCGTGCTCAAGCAGCAGGCCGAAGAAAACGACTCCGGCGACGACAAGTGACCGCGCCCGTCTCCCCCGCGGCGGGCCCCACCCCGCCCACCACGCCGCTTC
>JGI25917J50250_1000301_pt1 | contig 13310 bp, 13 predicted proteins | sample LauGreSBDMM110SN_4_FD_50250 | JGI IMG/M metagenome (IMG submission 50250) | reverse complement strand
GACTCTATTTTCTCGCGTCTTGCTTCGACTGCGCTTGCTCTGCACTTAGTTAAAAATTAGTGAATAATCCTCCTACCTCATCTCTAAATAACCATGTTCAAAATATTCTCGTCTGATCCAATCCACGATCCCATTACCAAGGTTGGGCCTGCTACTGAAATAAAGACCACCACTTGTTATATGTGCGCATGTCGTTGCGGTATTCGTGCGCATCTGCGTGATGGCGAGTTGGTTTACATCGATGGCAATCCAGAGCACCCCCTTAATCAAGGCGTCATTTGTGCCAAAGGTGCATCGGGCATNATGAAACAGAAATCCCCTGCCCGGATTACGAAGCCACTGTTACGCAAAGCAGGTGCTGATCGAGGCGCATCAGAGTTCGAGGAGATTAGTTGGGAAAAGGCTTTTGATCTGCTGTCTACTCGTTTGGCTAAGATCCGTGATACCGATCCCAAGAAATTTGCGCTATTCACAGGTCGTGATCAAATGCAGGCCCTCACCGGTTTATTTGCACGCCAGTTTGGCACTCCCAACTATGCAGCGCATGGCGGCTTTTGCTCGGTCAATATGGCTGCTGGCATGATCTACACCATCGGGGGTAGCTTCTGGGAGTTTGGTGGACCTGATTTAGAGCAAGCTAAATTATTTGTGATGATTGGTACCGCTGAAGATCATCACAGCAATCCCATGAAGATTGCTTTATCCAAGTTCAAGCGTAATGGTGGGCGTTTCATTTCTATCAATCCNGTGCGCACAGGCTACTCAGCCATTGCCGATGAATGGATACCCATTAAGCCCGGTACCGATGGCGCGCTCTTTATGGCCTTGATGCACGAGTTAATTGCTGCTNATACCGTTGATCATGAGTTCTTGTCACGCTATACCAACTCTGCGCAATTAGTTTGTCTTGAGCCTGGTCCTGANGAGGGACTCTTCTTGTTTGATCCCGACAGTGATCCAATCAATACCGATATTCCGCACAATAAATACGTGTGGGATCAAAANACACAAAGTGCCAAGCCTTGCTTTGATCAGACTGTAAAGCCAGTATTGAGTGGTGAGTTTGTCATGGGCGCCGGCCCACATCAAGGCAAACGAGTTGCCCCTGCTTTTGAGTTACTGCGCCGCCAGGTCAAGGCATGTACACCCGAGTGGGCCGCAAAAATTACATCCATACCGGCTGAGCGTATTCGCTTACTTGCAAAAGAGATGGCNCATACCGCATTTCAGCAGGCCTTTGAGTTACCAATCGCGTGGACCGATTCGTTTGGTCATAAACACAACACTGTGACCGGTCGACCCGTTGCCTTTCATGCAATGCGCGGGTTGTCTGCTCACTCCAATGGATTTCAGACCACGCGTGGTTTGGCGGTCTTGATGACCTTGTTGGGTACGATCGATCGCCCTGGCGGCTTTCGGCACAAAGCACCCTACCCAAGACAAATACCGCCCAATGTTAAACCGCCCTCTTCGGAGGCAGACATTAAGCCCAATACTCCGCTGGGTAAAGCGCCCCTTGGTTGGCCAACCCGCCCAGAGGATTTAGCGCTCGATAGCAATCAGCAACCACTGCGCATCGATAAAGCCTATAGCTGGGAGCATCCCCTAGCAGCGCACGGTTTGATGCATAACGTAATCACCAATGCGGTTAAGGGTGATCCTTACTCGATCGATACGCTAATGATCTTTATGGCCAATATGTCATGGAACTCCACCATGAACACCATGGAGGTGCGCGAGCATCTCAATGCTAAAGATGAGAACGGCGAGTTCAAGATCCCGTTTTTAGTCATCTGCGATGCATTTCAATCGGAGATGGTAGCTTTTGCCGATTTGGTCTTGCCTGACACTACTTATCTAGAGCGTCATGATGCGATGAGTATGCTCGATCGCCCGATCTCTGAGTTTGATGGGCCTTGCGACTCCGTGCGCATTCCAGTGTTACCGCCTACCGGCCAATGCAAACCGTTTCAAGAGGTGTTGATTGAGTTGGCATCACGCCTTAAGTTCCCAGCATTTACAACCGCAGATGGTCAACGTAAGTTTAAGGACTATCCTGACTTCATTACTAATTTCCAGACCGCACCGGATTCCGGAATTGGCTTCTTAATGGGTTGGCGCGGTAAAGAAGGTGACAAGAGTATTCGGGGGGAGCCCAATTCTAATCAGTGGCAGATGTATGAAGACAATAACTGTGTGTTTCATTACAGCATGCCACCCGAACATCACTACATGCGCAATTGGAATCAAGGCTATCTCGATTTTGCGAAGGCTAACGCTCTACGTCAGAAGAACGATCCTATTATCTTGGCGGTGTACTCGGATATTTTGCAACAGTTTCGTTTAGCAGCTAAGGGCCAGCGTCCGGGCAGAACGCCACCTGCGCACCTTAAAGATCGCATTGTGCAATTCTTTGATCCACTCCCCTTCTGGTATCCACCCCTTGAGGATGCGGTCACGCAACTCAGCGAGTTTTCGATGAACGCGATTACACAAAGACCGATGGCAATGTATCACTCGTGGGACTCCCAAAATGCATGGTTACGACAGATTCATAGTCATAACTATTTACACATCAATACAAAGACCGCAGTGGATCATGGCATTGAAGATGGTGCTTGGATTTGGGTCGAGTCACAGTGGGGAAAGGTACGCTGTATGGCTCGTCATACTGAGGCGGTTGAACCTGGTACCGTTTGGACCTGGAACGCGATTGGTAAAGCAGAGTCTGCTTGGCATTTAGACCCCAATGCCGATGAGTCTAAAAAAGGATTCTTGCTCAATCACCTCATTACCGAGGAGATTCCTCTGGCTAATAGCGCCGGCACATTCCGTGTGAGCAACTCGGATCCTATCACTGGGCAAGCAGGTTGGTATGACGTACGTGTTAAGTTGAGTCCTGCTGGCGCTCATGAAGAGCACGATACCTGGCCAAAAGCACGCACTGCCATAGTACCTGGAATGATTCATGGAAAATAATATGTCAGCTTCTCCTCAAAAGAGTAAACAACTCGCTCTCGTGATTGATCTAAACGTTTGTGTTGGTTGCCATGCCTGTGTAACTTCCTGCAAAGAGTGGAACACGCAAGGCTCTGCCGGTCCCATGACCGATCAAGATGCGTATAGAGCAAATCCAAGCGGTACCTTTTTTAATCGAGTACAAACTTTTGAAGCAGGTATTTTCCCCAAAATGGATACAGTGCACTTCCCTAAATCCTGTTTGCATTGTGAAGATCCACCATGCGTTCCGGTCTGTCCAACGGGGGCAAGCTATAAGCGTAAAGAAGATGGCATAGTCTTGGTGGATTACGACAAGTGTATTGGTTGTAAATATTGTGCGTGGGCTTGTCCCTATGGCGCACGTGAACTTGATGAAGAACGTCAGGTCATGACCAAGTGCACTTTATGTGTTGATCGTATTTATAGTGAGACCCTGCCTGAGTCAGAGCGTAAGCCAGCTTGCGTTTTAGCCTGCCCTACCAGTGCACGTATCTTTGGTGACGTGCATGATCCACTCTCCGATGCGAGCAAAGCGATTGCCGAGCGTGGTGGCTATGAACTGATGCCAGAGTGGCAGACCAAACCAGCTAATCATTACTTACCGCGCTCTATTACTGAGACCATTGCCGCCGTGAAAGCAGAAAACTAATGCATCCAAGCTTCTCTTTAATTCTTTTTACAAGTATGGCGGGGATGGCTCAGGGGGCGATTGTGAGCCTTGCGGTGCTCAACTCAGGTTCTGATCAATTACCAAGTGAGCTCTTAAACGTTTATCTATTTCCCTTGATTTTGGCTTTACTAATTGGTGGGTTACTTGCTTCCACCTTTCATTTGGGGCATCCTGAACGTGCTTGGCGTGCCATCATGATGTGGCGCACCTCATGGTTATCGCGTGAGGTTTTGGTTCTCCCAGCATTTATTGCACTCACTGCCTTAGCCTATTACTTCTCTTGGCAAGCTAGTGTTCCCAATTGGTTATGGCTTGTTTTGTGCATTGCTTCACTTGCTCTATGGGTTTGTACCGCGATGATCTACCAGTGCATTCGTTTTATTCAGGAATGGGCTCATCCAGCGACGATGGTTAACTTCATTGCATTAGGAATGAGCTCGGGTTGGTTCTTACTTATGGCCGTACTAACGCTTTGGTCGATACTACATCCCAATCAAGCCGTGGTAACCAGTTCCAATATTGCGGGGGTGGCCGGTTTTACTGGCTTCTTAATTCTTTTATCGTTGTCGTTCAAGCTCTGGATCTGGAAACGTAATCGCGGTCTTAAGCCCAAATCTAATTTACAGTCGGCCACTGGTATCAAGACCGGCTTTGTGCGCCAGATCTCAATGGGGATGATGGGGGGTAGTTTTAATACCCGTGAGTTTTTCCATCAACAGAGTAGCTTCTTTGTGGCTAATGTCCGTAAGATTGCCTTCTTTGGAACATATTTACTACCTGTTCTTTTATTAACTATTGTAGTAAGTAACGGTACTCTGAGCGTANTGGTAATCGCTTTTGTTGTGCACTGTGTTGGTTTGATGGCAGAACGTTGGCTCTTCTTTGCAGAAGCCAATCATCCTCAAAACTTGTACTACCAACGAATTAGCTAAACTGATCGCTTAGCTACTTAAATACCGAGCTCACTGAAGTACTCGTGGTGTTCGGTATTGAGCGTTGAGATGCGCCATTCGATAGGCTCATCTTGGATGCCTAGTGCAAGACGCCGAATCATGATCACTGGTGCACCTACTTTTAGATCCAACCATTCTGCATATTGTTTACTAGCTGCTCCCGCACGAAGTCGTTCGCTTGTGCGCACGACAGTTTGTCCATATTGGGCTTGATAGAGCTGATAAATACTTCCCTCGCGTTGCGCAAAGGCGGCTTTGGTCAGCGTCGGAAATTGTTTCTTACTCAGCGTGATGTGATCAACCAAGACACAGGTCTGATCTAAAAAGAGACGATTGACGATTCTCCAAANAGGCGAGCCTTCTTTCATTGCGAGTTTAGTGGCTTCCTCTTGGTTAGCACTAGCGCTCTGAAAGGAAACAAGTTCTACCTTGGGGTAGTTTTTATGTTCGGCATTGTGTTTGACAACATGAAAGAAGTAATACAAAAGTCGTTGTTCATCGTGTTCGGCAACATAGGTACCCTTGCCTTGCCTGCGAATCACAATCCCTTCGGCAACCAGTTCGTCGACTGCTTTGCGCAGAGTACCGATCGAGACCTTGAGTTCCTTAGCAAGGTCTTTCTCGGCAGGTAATGCCTGACCCATGAAGAAACGTCCACTCACCAAATCATTGGTGATCTTCTGTTTTACCTCTTGGTAGGCAGTAATGGCTTTCATTGCTAGGTTGGTCACCCAAATACTGGGTGACCAAGCAGACTACTTAGGCTGACTCATACAAACGGGTCATTACAAACTCGTTATGACCAAGGATTTCAGCAGCGGTTAGTTCACCATTAGCAGTACGCAAGAGCGCATCCAATAGTTTCTCACCCGCTGTATCCATGTTCTCCTCACGACGCAAAATACCAGACACATCCACATCAATATGCTCTGACATCGTGCGAACAGTCTTGGGATTAGCACAAAGCTTAATCACCGGCAGAATAGGATTACCAATCACGTTACCTTGCCCTGTTGGGAAGAAATGAGCAGCAAAACCCGAGGCCGCGCACAAAGTCACCATCTCGGCAGCAGCCGATGAAGAGTCCATAAACCAAAGACCTTTGCCAGTAGGCGCTTCTGCTTTATCCAAAACACCGTCGACCATGCACTTCTTACCAATCTTCTGAATATTGCCTAAGGCTTTCTCTTCGATGGTTGTGAGGCCACCTGCAATATTGCCTTTGGTAGGCTGTGAGTCTGAAAGGTCGCTAGTCTTATTGCGCTCGACCACACCTTGATAGCGATCAAACATCATCTTGAACTTGGCTTTGACTTCTGGTGTACGGCAACGTGCTTCTACCAAATGCTCACCACCTGTAAGCTCGGTGGTCTCACCAAACACTAGGGTCGAACCAATTTCATAGAGTTTGTCAAAAGCGTTACCAACGGTTGGATTTGAACCGCAACCTGAGGTCGTATCCGACTCACCACACTTGGTTGAAACCCACAGCTCGGATAAAGGCGCTGAGACACGTTGGGCTTTGGAGGCATGTTTCATAAACTTATAGGCAGCACGGCTGGCATTAGCAATCGTGGTGGTATCGCCATTTCCCTCGATCCAGAATCCCTCTACTGGCTTACCGGATTTTTTGATTCCTTCTACAACCTTAGCAGTCCATTGGGGCTCAATACCAATCACGACNACAGCAGCAACGTTAGGATTACATCCTGCACCAATGAGGGTACGGAAGTGCAGCTCAAGGTCNGCACCAAACTGCAGACGGCCATAGGGGTGGGTAATTTTGACAGTACCCTTAATGTTGTTGGTGACCGCATCGCAGGCGGCGTTCGAGAGGTCATCGAGGGGCAGAATAATCACATGATTACGAATCCCCATGCGACCGTTCTCACGACGGTAACCCATAAAAGTGGCTTTTTTTAAATCGATCATCGTTTATCTTTCTTTCTGTTTATGTATGAGGTAGATGGCTTACCAGCGTTTGGTCTTCACGTTCTGTACATGCAAGTGCTCACCCTTTTTAATGGGAGCAACAACCTTGCCAATATCCACGCCGTATTTAATCACCGTATCGCCGACCTTCAGNTCTTGCAAGGCAATCTTGTGACCAATCGGGATATCACTCTCCGATTTAATCTTGAGGGTGCTATCCCCTTCCATTACCCAACCGGTTAAATCGGTTCCAGAATTGACGCCTTCTACTACGACGACTCCCACAACATCTCCAGGTTCATGTACGACGAAATGAATCATGCTTTCTCTCCTTTAAGGTACTGCTATTAATTATTCCAACGCTTACTAATACCGCTCTTAATTTCTTGTACGACCGCATCGTTGACGGTTACACCCGAACGTAGCGCTTGTGCACGTTGCGCAAAGCGTCGTTGTCCCGGCAAACGAATCCCATCATCGCTCGCCAACATGGCCAAGAATGCCGCGATGCGTTTATTGTAGGTCCCTGCACCCGATAGGCCTGGATCAATCGTGATGAGTAGTTGTCCAAGACGAGGCTTATTGCCTTTCATGGCAAAGAAGGTATCGGCCTCATACGAGAACTGACTACCTGATAAGCCAACCGCTAAGAGCTCAATGATGAGAGCGAGTAAAGCGCCTTTGTCACCACCGAGTGGAACCATCAATCCTTTAAGACCCTCATTTGGATCCGTGGTGGGCTTACCTTCTGCATCCAATGCCCAGCCTTGGGGAATTGACTCCCCTTTCTTAGANGCCACTAATAATTTGCCACGCGCGACCGCAGATAAAGACATATCAATCACTAATGGGTCTTTGCCCTTCACCGGAAATGCCGCTGCTAGTGGGTTAGTTCCAAAGAGTGCTTTTTTACCACCCGCCATCGGCATCGCAGCTGGTGTATTACCCAAAAGAATCGAGACATAACCGGCGCGTGCGGCTGCTTCGGTGTAATGCCCGGCAACTCCAAAGTGATGGGTGTTCTTAATAGCAACTAGGCCTACGCCTTGTGAATGGGCTAAGCGTACGGATAGGTCGGTTGCTGTTTTAATGGCGGGGAATGCCAAGCCATCTTGACCATCCACTAAGGCCGCGGCTGCTTTATAAGCATGCACCTTCGCTTTGGCTTGGGTATTTACACGACCATGCTTGGCATGCCCAGCGTATTGGGGAACGCGGGCTAGACCATGTGATGCTAGGCCATCTGCTTCTGCAAGAGCCAGAAAGAGCGCGGTATCGGCGGCAGCATCNTGTGCAATATCGGCAGCTCGTAAGCCTTGATAGGCCAGTTGCACCATCTCATTAAATGAATGGCTCACGAATGGTTCTCCAAAAAAATGTTCACTTCGCGAGCAATCATATGGCTCACACGTTCATTACTTTCTTCAGTGACCCCGGCAATGTGCGGGGTCAGAATTAAATTAGGGACATCTTTGAAATGCAATAGGTCTTTGGCAGGTTCGCTTGCAAAAACATCAAGCGCTGCTCCCCCTAAGCGTCCAGAGCGTAAGCGCTCTGCTAATGCGTGCTCATCGACAATGCCACCGCGTGCGGTATTAATGAGATAGGCGCCGGCTTGCATCGTATCGAGAAGAATTGCCGAGAATAATCCTTTGGTCTCGGGCAATAGCGGTAGGTGCAAGCTCACAATTTGGCTTTTGGCTAATATCTCTGCTAAGGGATATAAATGAACGGTGCCGTTCTGGAGTGCCACTTGTTTATCTTTCAGCATCGGATCATAGGCGATGCAATGCAATCCTAGGGCTAAGGCTTTTTGTGCAACCACTCTACCAATGCTGCCAAAGCCCACAATCCCTAAGGTATTACCGGCTATCTCATGGCATTTGGAGTATTTGGGTCTTGGCCAAGCGCCTGAGAGAGTCTCAATACTAGCGGGTGCATAAGCCCGCATAAGTGCCATCGATGTACCCAGTACACATACTCGGCTACCGAGTCGGCGTTTGCACCGGTAGCAGGAATGACCTTGATATTGGCTTGTGCACATGCGGGGAGATCAATGTTCTCCAAACCAACCCCTAAGCGCCCCACTACTTTAAGTTGCTTAGCACCCTGGACCAGATCAGCGCTTACCTTGGTGAGATTGCGTACGATCCAGGCATCGGCATTGATTAACCCTGAGGCTAGTTTGGCTTGGTCAGCATACGACTCTGGTTCATAGCGAACTTGGTGAACGTGTTTAAGGGTTTCTAGGGCTTGACGGGAGATAAACTCTGAGATGAAAATAACAGACATATCCATATCATATAGATGACCTAGATTTGGTGCAAGAGGGTTTTCTAGAAAAATTATGGTTAAATAGGTTAGAACAGTTTCGTAATATAAAAAACAATCAGGATCAACAAGGAGATACGCAATGAACCAATATTTTTATCGAAGCTTTACGAAGGTGCTTGGCATCGTCGTACTAGCCACTTTGGGGTTTACTGGTCCGGCACAAGCACAAAGTTGGCCCGATAAGCCAATTAAATTAGTGATTCCGTTTGCTGCTGGCGGTACCACTGACATTATTGGGCGTATTCTGGCGCAGCAAATGGCTCCTATCTTGGGTCAAAACGTTGTGGTTGAAAACCGTGGCGGTGCAGGCGGCAATATTGGTGCTGAGGCTGTAGCCCGAGCGCCTGCTGATGGCTATACCCTCCTCCTCGCCTCAGGCAGTATGTTGACCGTTAATCCTTATATGTATAAGAAGATGTCGATTAATTATGCCAAGGACTTCACGCCTATTTCTACCTTGGTTAGCGGCCCCATGATTATTTCGGTTAATCCAAAGCTACCGGTTAATAATCTCAATGATTTAATTGCGCTAGCAAAGACCAAGAACCTGAACTTTGGCTCTGCCGGTATTGGTAGTCAGGTGCATCTTGCGGGTGAGAACTTCATTACGGCTGCCGGTATTAATGCTACGCACATTCCGTACAAAGGAGAAAATCCAGCCCTGAGTGATTTAATTGCAGGCCAAATTGATTTCTGCGCTTGTAATGTNCCTGCCTCAATGGGCTTTATTAAGGGCGGTCAGATCAAGGCACTCGCAGTAACTAGTGCAAAACGCTTAGCGGCTCTTCCTAATATTCCAACCGTGGCAGAAGCCTCTATCCCTGGCTTTGAAAACGTGGGTTGGTTTGCTCTAATGGCCCCCTCCAATACTCCAAAGTTGATTACTGACAAGATCTACGCTGCTGCGATTAAAGCAGTGAAATCGGAGGCGATGCAAAAGAGTTTAGAGCTCAATAGCTTAACTCCTGTGCTCAATACCCAAAAGGAACTAGAGGCTCAAATTGTTTCCGAGTCTGCCAAGTGGGAGAAAGTCATTAAGGCGCGTAACCTCAGCNCGAATTAATTGAAGGTACTGCGTTAACTTACCAAACTAATTTTTAGTATCTCTTGGTACCCAGTCTAGAATTTTTCTAGGCTGGGTATTTTTTTGGTAATTCTATTTAAGCTTCAACCAATATTGTTTCGCCAGGGCGTACCATACTAAATGTCACTGGGCGTTTCTCGATCACGAGTTGCTCATCCTTCATGTGTACCGCAGTGAAGAAGGAAGTTTCTAGATCACCTTCTTCTGGGTAGTCTTCCCGATAGTGAGCTCCGCGCGAGTTCTCACGCGCTAAGGCCGCTTCGACCACCGACTGACTGACGAGGATGAGATTACGTAGGTTCATCCAGTCTTGCCAAGTTAGATTAAATGCGCGATTNGTCTCACCCACCCCCATCGTATGTAATATGTTATCGAGTTTGTNTAGACGTATCCGTGCTGCTTCAAGATCGGCTTGATTTCGCAAGATACCAACTTGATCCCACATACAGNCGGCAAGCTCGTCACGAATAAACTCAATATCACCAGGCGCTTGTTGTAATGGTGCTTGATGTGCAGAAATGCTTTGCTCAACAGACTCGTCATCGTACGCCAGGTGGCTCTTGCCCATGACATACCGCGCCATAGCATCACCAGCGATGCCACCAAAGACTGTAGAGTTAGCCACACCGTTGCCACCAAGGCGGTTAGCACCATGCACACCACCGGTATCTTCGCCAGCAGCAAAGAGACCTGGTAGATCGGTACTGGTGTCGGCTTTAAACACCACACCCCCCATCATGTAGTGTGCTGTAGGTACCACTTCCACAAGATCATTGGCGAGATCAAACCCTGAGTCAGCACAGCGTTCCACCATGCCTTTAAATAACTTGCGCACATTATCAGGACCAAGATGATGCATTTGGATGTAGACGCCACCATTTGGGGTCACACGTCCTGCGCGCATCTCATAAATAATCGATCGAGAGACAATATCTCGGGTTGCACGTTCATTGCGAGGGTCATAATGACCCATGAAGCGTTCTTTATTTCCATTAAGTAGATAACCACCCGCGCCACGTAAGCCCTCTTCAAGTACGGTGCCGGTCATCCGGGTATCTGGACCAGCCAACATACCCGTTGGATGAAACTGCACCATCTCCATATCGCGCAGTGTTAATCCTGCTCGCAAGGCCATGGCCAAGCCATCACAACTTTTATCACCCGAGGGGGTGTGGTACTTATACATCGTGGGCCCGCCACCAGTTCCTAGCAATACGGCTTTAGCGCGCACCATCACAAACTCACCAGTACGCATATTGAGCATTAAGACNCCAGCAAGTGNTTTGCCATCCTGGCTTTTAATTAACTCAATGGCGCGATGTTCTTCCAAGCGATGAATNCCTCTCGCCCATACTTGCTCAGCTAGGCGATTAATAATCTCAATNCCGGTGAGGTCACCCTTATGGACGGTGCGATCAAAGGTTTGTCCTGCAAATGCTTTTTGATGAATGGTGCCATCTGGGTTGCGATCAAAGAAGCATCCGAGCTCATTCTCGAGCTCCCGAATACGTTCCACCGATTTGGTCACCAAGGTCCAGGCCAACTCTTGATCCGATAACCACTTACCCCCTTCAATCGTATCCATGAAATGACGCTCAACCGAATCACCCTCTGCCAATGCCACGTTGTAGCCGCCTTGAACCATGCGCGTGCACCCGCATTTACCCAACAGTCCTTTTACGGCAATGGTGATGTGTAGATCAGGATTAGCTTGATGTGCATGCAAGGCTGCAAAGAGTCCTGCACCGCCAGAGCCTAAGACCAATATATCGGTTTGCAGTGTTTGAATACTTGTCATGGTTACACAATCCCTAAACGTTTTAGTACTGCTGCTTTATTGATCGCCACATCGGCTTTCACGTCTTGATAAATGCTGCCACCGTGGCTATCCATTGCTACCAAGAGTGGGCCAAACTGATTAATCTTGAACTTCCAGAGTGACTCTGGATTGAGATCGTCGAGATCTACATCTTCAATCTGATCAATCCACGTAGTTTCTAAGGCTGCCGTGCCGCCGATGATGGCGAGATAAACACCGCCATGCTTTGTAAATGCTGCTGCCGATGACTCGCGTAAGCCACCCTTCCCCACAATCATGCGTACGCCATACTCGTTCATAAGAGGTTCAGTAAATCGTTCCATGCGATCTGAGGTGGTGGTGCCAATACAAATAGGCTGATACCCTGCGGGAAACTCTGCACTGACAGGCACTTTACGCACATTAGGCGCCGTATGAATCACGGCATGACCGCGAAGATCAAACTTCGTTTTACGTCCCCGATCAAACAAATGGATCTGGGTGGCATCTCGGATCCCAAAGAGTGTTTGTTGCAAGCTTACGGTGTCATTGATCTTGAGCTTCCGAATATCAGCTTCGCTNACNGGNGTGGGTAAGTTGTAATGGGCCATGATCTTCCTAAAATCCGTATGCCACACCCTGTGGTGTGATGCTAACCCGCGCACGTCGCGCTGAATGACACTGCATGTTTACAGCAACGGGGTTCATGGTGATATGCGTAGAAGCGAGTTCTACATGGACTGCAAAAGCGGTACCATCACCGCCAAGCCCTTGAGGGCCAATACCCAATTGATTAACGGCACTGCTCAGTTCCACTTCCAATTTGGCACCCTCTTCATCACTGCAGNGTGTTCCCAACGCTCGGGTGGCGGCACGTTTGGCTAGGGCGACACATTGATCCGAGGTGCCACCCACGCCAACTCCCACAATTGTCGGCGGGCAGGTTTTACCACCGGCGTTCACAACGCTTTCGATCACAAAGGCTTTAACCCCTAAGATTCCTTCGGCTGGGATGGCCATTTTTAAGAAGGAGTTGTTCTCCGAGCCACTACCTTTTGGGATCATCTCAATCTCAATCGTATCGGCCTTGTCCATAAAATCAATATGGATGGCAGGCATTTCAATGCCGCTCGAGGTGTGATTGTTCTTGCGTGTAATGGGATGAACTACGGAGGACCTAAGTGGGTATTCTGTGGTGGCACGTTCGCACCCTTTGCGAATGGCCTCCTTTAGGCGCACTCCATCCACTGTTACGCCTCTACCAATCCAAACGTTGTAGATTGGCAATCCAGTATCTTGGCACAGCAAATTATCTTCACGCTCGGCTACCGCAATATTGGTCACCATGGTGCCCAGAACTACTTGGGCACGTGCGTCAGTTTCGGTGCTCTTCAGTCGATCAATCCCCTGCTTCACATCATCGGGGAGTAATTTAAGCGCGCGGATATACAACTCCTTACATGCGTCCTCAACGTGTTGCAGATTTAGTTCCATATCCGATCCTAATAAAGTAAGCCGTGGGGTGATCTAGCGTGACAA
>JGI25917J50250_1000299_pt1 | contig 13342 bp, 11 predicted proteins | sample LauGreSBDMM110SN_4_FD_50250 | JGI IMG/M metagenome (IMG submission 50250) | reverse complement strand
ATTTCGGGAAAAGAGCCGTTTGTGGTTTGATAAAATGATGGCGTTGATGTGGTGATTTCGGGAAAAGAGCCGTTTGTGGTTTGATAAAATGATGGCGTTGACGTTGTGGTATAAGGTGATACACTGCCGTTTGTGGTTTGATAAACCGATGGGGATAGTGTCGTTGATTGATACCATTGATCAGAATTTGTAATATCTACGTTCTCCGCACTTGTTTCCGCATAGACATCTTGCCAAGAATTATCTGAAACAACATCTGTTGATGTATATACATTTTGATCATCTGTTTCCATTCTTTCTTTTTATATATAACCGTTATTTTTTATTACCTAAAGTTAGACGGGTAATAAAAAATTGAACACATACGTATTGACAAACGGAATTCATCAATAAATGACATCGACGCTTGAACGATTTTTCGACGTTAAAAACAAATATGAGCTTTCAATTGACGAAGTGGGACGGGGGTGTCTTTTTGGGCGGACGTATGTGGCTTGTGTTGTCTTACCACACCATGATAATTTTGACGGAACAAATATCAAAGACAGTAAAAAGTTCTCCTCCAAGAAGAAGATCAAACAAGTATCCGACTATATTAAACAAAATGCCCTCTTCTGGCATGTTGAATACGTAGAAAACGATGTCATTGATAAAATCAATATTTTACAGGCAGTTATGCAAGGCATGCATAATTGTATACATGCAACGATTACAAAAATAAGAGAAAAAGACGGGATCCGTGACCCGATCGGGGATGAATACGAACAAGAATTTATGGCGGTGATTGACGGGAATTATTTCAAACCCTATATTTGGTATGATCAGAGAACGGAGAATATTCGTCAAATTCCACACGTAACTGTTGAACAGGGCGACGCCAAGTATATGGGGATTGCAGCGGCCAGCATCTTGGCAAAAGTGGCCCGCGATGAATATATCGCGGAACTATGCGAGAAATACCCGGTTTTATCACAGAACTATTCGCTTGAAAAGAACATGGGTTATGGTACAAAAGCACATTTGGATGGAATTCGACAACATGGTATAACAAAGTGGCATCGGAAATCTTTTGGCATTTGTAAAACCACCGATGTGTCTGTAAATCTAACTGAAAGCGGGGAACCAATGTTCCCCCGCTCGCCCCCTCCTATTCTTTGAATAAGAAATTATATAAAAAATAAAATAAATATGTTATAACTTTAATAAATACCTTACTGATTATCATCACAAATAATGGGGGGAATATTATATGTCGTTATAGACCCAATGTTTTTCAAAAACACATTTTCTTTCAGTATAACTTCAAATTTTATATCAAATTCTATTTCTTCCAATTGTTCGTATATATGTCTGCTGAATTGAATTGTATCTATTTCTGCTGTTGATTGTAATCTTGATGCCATATTTACTGTATTTCCAACAACACATAATCTTGGTATTTCATTTCCTAATATTCCAACACTAACGCTTCCCATATTTATACCAATCCTAATACATAACGGAATATTATCAGGCGTTTTTATTTTTTTAATTTCTTTAACAATATCTAATGCGAATAATATCATTTCTTTTACCACAACTTTATGATTAGTAGAGTTTCTAAAAATATCTCCCACAACCATATAAGCATCGCCTATCGTTTCTATTTTTTGTAAATGAGGATATTTTTTTATAGTATTGTCAAAAGCAGTATAAATAGTGTAAAGTAATTGAAAAATAATTTTATCATCATAAATTTTTGATAATTCAGTATAATTAACAATATCTGTAAAAAGAACACAAATTATATTAAACTGTTTTGCGTTTGAGTTTGAGTTTGCGATATATTCTTTATCAAAATCAAAAGGTAATATTTTCTTTAATAATTCTTGTTCTAATATGGTTTTATTTTCAGGTATTTTTACTAAAAATCGTTGTGTTGTAAAATCAATGAACTTATTACATTGATGAGTTATAATAGCATTTTCATTTTTATAAATTTTTATATTTTTAATCATATATGATACAAATTGAAGAGATTGTAAATCCATGTTATTTAATTGTGTTAATTCTTTCTCGTTATAATCATTTACTATTATACATGTCATCATTTTGCTTATCATATCAGCATAAGAATAATATAAATTTATATTATATCCATTTGTTATTTGAAACAAATCAATAACATTCAACAACATAAATATGCTCCATATAAACAAATAAACATTTGTAAATGTTATATTTCTTTTTGCGTAAAGCGTTTTCATAAAAAATAATAGCAATAACCCCGAAATCCCTGTTAAATAATAATATATTATTGTATTCTTATAAGGATAAATAAATACATTTATTGTTACAGGGATAATATGATAATGAATTTTTATATCTTGTAATTTAATAGTATTTACATCACAATACATTTTTAACATTAATGGTGTAGCGAATAACCACATAATATTTCTACTAAACTCAAATTGACTTACAGTCATGTTATCACTTAAAAATGTATTGATTGTATATTTTATATAAACCAATACCAACGCATTTGAAGTTTTATTTATTGAATTGTAATCTATTAAATTTTTTATAAGATAAATAGAATAAACAGACAAAACGAATAAATTCAGGTTTGTAATAGAATAATAAAAATTACTATTGGTTTGAATTAGTTCGTTATTTAGTGTTGTAGAATAGTTAGATAAGTATAATTTATTCAAAACAATATCAGCATTACAATATAAGAAAACAAAAAAAAGTATATATATCATACATAATAATAATATTTATTTTTATACCACAATTGTAATTTTGTATTTATATTACGAATGAATTCAAGAATAAAAAATAAAAAATTGATGTAATAATATTGAGTTTCATGATTAATGGGCGGTTGAAACGAGAAAAGGTCGAACCGTAGGTTCCCTGCCGCATTTTAGAAACATTTATTTGAAATACACGATTTTTTTTCCATTGATATATTAAACCTATAGTCGAATGTCATTTACACGTTTTCATGATGATCCCGCACGAATTAAAAAGGGCTTAGAACAGAGCACATATGCAGGAATATATAGATTAACCACTCCCGGCCAAGGAATGGACCTTCCTTTTGCATCCGAACCTCAGATGCGATTGACCGAATGGGGTGCGAATTTCTGCACCAATTCAGTAAACGTCGAAAGCGATTTACGTGGTCTTTCACGAAAACTTAACAAAGACCTTCTTGTTGAGAACAATTATAAGAACTTTGAACAGGTTCCGAATGTTCCCACTTATCGATCGGAGAACCCCTTCATTGAAGAAAGTCGTGCTAGTCACCCGGCTTGGATGTATAAAGATTTAGAACAAACCAGATGGGAAACTCCCCTTATCAATCCTCAGGATCGCGTGTTCATTCCTTTCCAATATGATATTCAAACTCGTATCATTGAGAAAAATAACTATGTACCTCTCATGCCAAATGTGTTAGAACCGGAGACACAAGACGTTGGTTCTCATTATTAAGGAGCACTATTATATGTAATTCTATTATACAATGGAATATAATTACATCTCTTTTGGCTATGACTGTTCTCCCGCAACTGCATTAAAAAACCTCAATCTGAGAACCATGGCGCTTCCATTTGATTGGGTGGAAACTGATATTCGCGCTGTTTTAAAGTGTATTACCGAAGATTTTAGGAATTTTCATAAACAAATTACGCTCACGGAAGGTGGCGAACAAGTCCGTGATTTTTACGGAATTCGCTTCCCTCATGATTATCCTTCCGAATTAGGCAAAACATATAAGCTACAAAACGCCTCTGTTGCAGGATTACATAGGGTTTGCGCGGACTACGAAACGCATATTGATGAAGTATCTGAAAAATACTTACGAAGAATAGAGCGTTTTTATGATATTATCAATGATAGAGAAACCCCAATTATTGCCCTATATCGCGGATCCATAAATAATGTTCTCTATTTGAATGATTTACTACAGAAAAAATATCGTCGCAAAATTTTATTCGTGGTATCTACTAAAGAGACAACCGATCAACCGTTCATTATACCTTGCGATACTGAACGAAACGAAAAATGGAACGATAGTGCGATATGGATGGAAGGTATATCTAAGGCACAACAAATTTACGCATATTTGAAATCTATTGAAAAACCACCCGTGAAAAAATTAACGAAATTGGGTCTTGCGATTAGTTAAAATTACTTTAGACCCTTAAAGATTTAAAACTCACGGGTTTAGAAATAGCATTGTCTTCCAAAAATAATATATAAATCTAATATAATTATATATTACAAACATGGAGATGGTTATTCCGTTATTTGCATTATCATCCTTGTATATTATCAACAACCAAACGAAAAAAAAGGATGAAGGTTTTTCTAACCGCCAGCGCCTTCCTAATATTGATGTGCCTAACCGTAATTATCCTTCGGAAACACCTATTGTTTCCAGCGAAACCGATTTAACGAGCGAATTGTCAACCGTTAACCGCTTCAATAACGCAGGCGGTGTTTACACCGATAAATTTTTTAATCCCGACATTGTCGCCGAAATGGTTTTATCCAATTCAGTTGGAAACACAACACCCACTCCTCAGCCTTATTATACATCCCTCACTGGAGATAAAGTAGGCAGTGATTACTTCCAACATAATAATATGGTACCATTCTTTGGAAGTAATGTCGGATCCAATCAAAGCGCCGCTAATTCAGCAGAGAGTATTTTAGATAACTACGTAGGATCGGGTTCTCAAGCCATGGTGAAAAAGGAGGTTGCGCCGATGTTCGCGCCATCTGAGAATGAGCAATGGGCTTATGGTGCACCGAACCAAAATGATTTCTATCAAGCACGTGTAAACCCAAGTATGCGTATGGCAAATGTGAAACCATTCGAAGAGCAATCCGTCGCGCCCGGTCTTGGTTTGGGGTTTACAAATGAAGGTGCCGGCGGGTTCAACTCCGGTATGATGATGCGTGATCAATGGCTCGATAAGAATGTCGACCAAATGCGTACTGCGAATAAACCCAAGCCTGGTGGAAATTTGTTGTTTGGTCATGAGGGTCCTTCNATGAGCTTTATTCCCAAGACCACAGAGAGTTTCCAAATCGGTGCGGTTGAGAAAAATCGCCCCGATCGTACCTTCCCTCTTTATGATGAAAACAATAATAATAATTATTTATTGACCACTACAGGCGCATCTAAGGGCGAAACATTAAGGTCTATTGCCATTGATCGCGAAACCGCTCGTCAAACTGCTACTACGGATTATACAGGCGCGGCCGGGGCGATCATTTCTAGCGAATATGTTACCGGCGAATATATGCCTACTCACAATCAGGAATTAGGATCATATCCATTGCGTCCGGCGAATGCACAGGGCCGTAATTACGCAGCAGAAGGTGATTATGAAATGCGCGCAAAAAGTGCTTACCCAAATAACCGTTCATCAAACCGCCAAACCGACTATTACGGAATGGTTAGTGGTGGTCTTCATGCTGCGGTGGCTCCTTTATTAGATGTTTTACGTCCTTCGCGTAAGGAGAACTCTGTTGGTAACTTGCGTCCCTACCAAAACCCTGGATCTCGTGTTTCGAATTCGTATATATTCAATCCCGCTGATCGCTTGAACACCACCATTCGTGAGACCACCGAAAACTCGAAAATGCACCATAATGTAGATCGTAATCAACGTGGTGGCGCATATGAGGTTACACCCCATCAAGCTGTCGAAAACGCTCGCACAGAAACAGGAGATTTCTTCTATTCTGGAGTTGCCGGTGGTGGGGAACGATATTCCCAGATGAAGTCTTACGAGGCGGAATATAATCAACGTAATAATGATATCAAGAGTTCGACCATTGACGGTCGCCTGGTTCCTGGTAATATGAGTTTAATGAACGGCGATATCAATATGCGTCAAGCGAGCCGTGATGAATATTTGGTGAATAGTCGCCCATTAAGCGGAACAATGCCATATCAAATTCCGGATGCTTCGACGATGGGACAGTTGAATGGCCATGAACCTTTGTATCAAAACATTCAAACAGATCGTAATAATCCTGATATTATGACTGCGTTGAAAGGAAATCCCTATGTGGTGAACTATAAATCCGGGCTTTAAAATATAATTTATTTCATAATATGCGAAATAAATTATTTATTGGACTTGTTCTTCTTCGATCCTCTCTTCTTAGATTTCTTGGCTTTCTTCGATTTACGTTGCTTCTTTACCTTTTGTTTGCGCGTTCCTCCTTTTACTTGGGCATTATCAAAAAAACCACCCTTCTGTGCTGCAGCAGCTTGCTGGGCTGGCGTCAAGTTCGCTGCTTCTTCTTGTTGTTCTGGACTTAAACTTCCAAACCAATTGCGTATTGCTGAACCTGCGTCGCCCATTGCGCCCGTAATATTATTATTAATTGCGCCAACTGTTCCGCTAATAGCTTCTCCTGCGTTGTTTAATCCAGTTGTTGTGGCGTCATACGCTCCTCTAATAGTAGATCCATGCGCTAACATAGGTGGTTTCCCTTGGCTGGCTAAAGCGGCGTTCAAAGCTTCGTTGCCTTTTGTTATCATTTCATTTCCTTGGGCCGTCAATTGCGTTCCCTGTTCAACAAGGGCATTCCCTTGCGATATTATATTATTAGCATCTACTTCTGATTGTTTCGCTTGCTGCGCTGCCAATGCGGCGGCGGCCACTTCGGGGTGTAATTCCGGCGCCACAGGGGCCGCCACAGGAGCTTCAGCTGGAGCGACAGGGGCTGGGGCTGGAGCGACAGGGGATGGGGCAGGAGTATTTCCTTTCAATTGATTGTACTTATCCATAATACCCATATTTGGTATTAAACCAGTATTGTACTTATCCATAATACCCATATTTGGTATTAAACCAGTTTCTGATGGTTGTGCCTCTGTTCCATTGAATTTTGCCTTCATACTATCATAAATTCCAAAATTTACACCTCCTTCTTGATCGACATCGTCGGGTCGTAATTGTTCTTCTTCGCTCATTACTACGTCTTGATCGATATCGTCGTGTTGCAATTGTTCTTCTTCGCTCATTATAAAATTATTATAAAATATGCTTAGAAAATATTATTATTTTGCATTTTCTTTATCGACTAAAACATGTTTCGCGATATTTCGAATAATTTTATCATCAAATTTACTTTGTTCTTCGTCCCCATAACCGCCTAAAGCGTTTTTATACATATCAATACAAAAATCATATTTCTGGTGTTCGGGGTTTTTACATTCCGGATTAAGTTCTCGCCATTGCTCCAATTGTTGTAAATTCTTACCTGCGACCTTTCCAATAAACTTACGTAATTTCGACTTCTCCGAATTATCTTTATTCCATTCATTATCGTCCTTAATATACATGATTTCGCGTTTCAGATCAGTGCAGTGTATGGGGCGTTTACTTACCTCGATTGTATTCAAGCCTTTCATAATAATATTCGTAATCCCCTCGATGTACCCTTTTTTCCCGACGTTCTCTAAATCCTTGATTTCGAGCTTCAAATTATTGACAAAGTCCACCATATTGAATGCGTCTTTGCACGTCTCGTTCAAAAACAAATTCAGATTAAATTGCGTATTGTTATTCGTCGTATTGTTCGTAATCACATTCGTCGTCGGTTTCGACATCTCGATGATCTTATTATTCTGCTCGATGATCTTACTGTTTTGCTCCACCAATAGGTTCTTGAACTCGTTGTTCTGTTTCAATATTTCCATAATTAGTTCCTGATTGTTCGGAACCACACTCGGTTCTGCAGTGGCGATTTCAGAAACATCTGGCTTTACGTCGACATCTTCATTCTGGCATTTTTTTCGATGTCTGCATAATCCAGACAAGAATTTGAATTGTTTTCCACACTGACATGATAATTGGTCAGCGGCACGAATGGTAACTGGATTACCATTTATTACCTTTTGGTGTTTACGGGTGGAAATATGTGTGTTCCAATTACTCAATTTGCTGCATCTAAAGTCACAACTTTTGCAATAGTATTCTTCGGCATTTTTTGGCATTTTTTATTACCCTCGGAGGCCCTTAAAAGGGTAATAGAAAAAATGCCTAAAGGGTTTGACGAATTTTTTTTATCGTCACAAACTTTTTACGCAAAAACAGTTTTCGCTGCATCTCAGTCACAACGTGTTTTTTCCCAAAACTTTGTCTCTAGGATTCTGAAAATGGACATTTTAAAAATGTCCAAAAATCCAAAGTGAGCCTATTTCTTCATTCAAAAATTAAGACTGAAAAAATATTAGGAAAACCCTGAAAAATTTGTTACCATACTATGGTGAGAGACAGAAGTTTGCACGCCACTCGATAAAATATAAAATAATAGCAAAGACTATTAAAAACATTATGTGCTATATATATAATGCCGTTTATTGACCAAATAACGGATCCATTTGAGTTAAACGCAATAAGTGGTATAAAACAGTATTGTGATGCCCAAAATATAGAAAAATCGAGAACATTTCACCAATATTGTAATAGTTTTCATGGAACCATGAAAAACAATATGAACCGTATTAAATATGGTAAAATCATGAATGAAATAATTATGTATTATCCAGGACAAACCGTACACGTAATCAATGGCATGAATGAAATCTATGTGAGTTCCATCGGGGCCGCCGGATCGGATCGCGTGTTTGAGACCCCGCATTTAGATGGTCCGTTTTTCTTTTTACCATTTTGCACCGTATTGAGAACGGTGTTGGCAATTCAAGGAAATCGCGGCATTGTAACTGATTTTCCAGCGGTTCATATGACACGTGCTTTAGAAACGAACGAATTCTTGGCGTTTGATTATAACCGTGATGTTCATTTTATACACGAATTAGAGAACAATCATGATAAATCAGAAAGGATCTTACTCAAATTACATTATATAGTTACACCTGCTTTTGTTCCATTTTCAGTTGTTCGATTTTATAGTACTTTGCATTCAAAATATAATGGATTTATGAGGACGTTGTTCTTGTGTTCACAAAAAAATGGCGAAAAGGAGAACATTTTATCGGTGGTTGTGAATAAGGGAACCATCGCCTACTATTATTTGTATCATCACGTGGGTATGTATAACGCATTATTGATTGTTATTTTGTTATGGAAACTTTTATAAGATTTCGAAATTATTATTTTGGTTTTTCGATATCACTATTAGTGTTTTTATTGTTTCTAATCTCTATTTTTTCCAATGCGTACTGACCACAAGGACCACAATGATCTTCATTAGATAAATCTATTTTATTGTTCATTGCCGTATTACAGTTCTCTATTCTCCATCTACCAACAGGTTTTGGAATTTCTTTTTGTAATAAATTTTTTATTATACTTATTATGTACTTCATTATATGTATAATAATCATTGATGTTTTTAAGTATTTTTATATAACAAAAGTGTCCTAATAAAAAAATGTATAATATTTACAAGAAATCTAGATCCGGATACTTTTTATTCGTCACTGCAAAACAATTTACACATATTAACAGCCTCAATGTTGTGTTCTTGTCGTTCAAATAAATTCTTTATCATGTCATCGTCTCGAAATCTGATTGAATATGTTTGTTGAATATTATTTCGGCCAATACGCCCCATCGCCTGCATAGTTTTCTGTTGTGTCATATTTTTGAGATCCTTGCCAATAAATCCATGACAGAATTGGTAGTTCGTTCCGTAGATATAATCCGAGGACGCGATGATAAGAAACAACTTTTGCGTATCCGCTAGCTGCTTCATGACTTCCATATAATGAATATTTGGGTTTTCGAGGAACATACCGATCCCCAATAACAATAAGACTTTGAGATTGTTTTCAATATCCAATCCCATGATCGTTTTTGTTGTAAATTCGTCAATGTTCGGAAGAAACGCATTATCGACAATTTCTCCCCGAGGTGCCCAAATGGCTTGATGTTGCTTCGTATTTGGCACATAGGTGGGATCTAGAGTAATCGTGCGTATTTCTTTACGTAACTTATTGATCTCCGCCATAAATCCCTCACTTTCTTTAGTAAGTGTTTCGCTTTCCGATTTCTTTTCGGAGCTGTCTTCTTTTTCTTCTGAAAGCGACTTATCTTGTTGTTCCGCAATAAGGCTCTCTAATTTATCGATTTTATATGCGATCTCATTGTTGCGCAAAATTTTCGCCATGATAGTCTGAAATAGTACCGGAGAAATATTCGACCGTTGGATATAAAACGATCCGATTTTTTGTACATCATCAGCCAAGAATATGGTGGGACCATCAGTAAGAGTGTGCGCATCCGAAGTTGTAATCAAAATACCAGATGATGCAGACTGTTTTGTAGGCTGATTTGCTGGCTTGCTGTCGGGAACCGCCATGCTATATGATCTTGTTAACACAGTAGCAGCCGCGTCAGGTTTGACCGTTTCGACGCTTTTCGCCTTTTGTATATATTGCGAAGCAGCCCTGAATTTGGGCGTTTGTTCCGATTTGATATGGTCTCTGATCGCTGGCCAGTCTTCCTGTGAAATTTGTCTCAAAAGCACCAGATAATAATTTTTGAGCGAATTCATTGTAATTTCTGTAATTCCGGTTGAGAAATACTCGTCGATGGAATAGACGTCGCCGATGAGATCTTCGTCATTGACATACTCCACAAACCGAATAATTTCGGTGAGGTCAAAATAACGCAATATTGTCTTGTTATTTTCACAGAAGTCGACGCATTTCATCATATCTACATAATCCGAATACAATGTATGCGGAACAACACAATAGCTATCCTTATTCAAAATCGGGATTGATTTCTTGCAGTCGTAACTTGTAATTGTGTGAATTTCCGCATCATCGAATTTCTCACGGAAATCCTGAATGACAGATACAATTTCGTCTTCCTTGGGTAACGTTGCACAGGATAATACTACATTTGGTATCTTATTTTCGCGCCAGTTACGGCGAATTGTGTCATGCAGACCATGCTCCTCATAGTCCATAGTGATTGTAGGCTCATCCCAATAAGTAATAATGTTCTCCTTTTTATTGAATGCTAACATATAACACATAGCGGTGTAATAAGATTGTATATCACAAATCATAATCTCCACCTTAATACCATTACTGTTATCTACTTTGCCAATACCACCGGATTTTCTATTCTTAATATAATCCGATGCTGCAAAATAATGTAGACGAATATCACTCGCAGTATCACATCCAAATGCAAAGGCAACCTTCTTCTCCATGGAAATGGCCGATTTTGCGAGCGCCAGCCCGATATGGCGAGCAACACAAACAAAGATAATTTTGTAACTATTCGCCAGACCAATGGGGGTCATAGTTTTGCCCGTACCGGTGGGTGCGCTATACATTACTAATTGAGGTTTGGGGTCCTCGGATGATTTCTTAAATATGGAAAAGATCTGTTTCTGATGGGGGAACAATGTCTTGTCCTCATATTTCAATAAGAAGTCGTTTCTCTCAATAAATTCATAGGCATTCTCTATGATATTGCTTGGACGAGTATATTTTTCTATTTTTTCTGTGAGTTTATTTACAAACTCCATTACATGTATGTTGATATTACGGATCGACTGTTTTTTTAGTTGAATTAAAGTGTACAAATAAAATGCATATCGGTTTACCTTTTTGACTAAGTTTATTAATAGATTTTTACAAAGATCAATCAGTAGAAACTCGAATATATGTGACATGTTCAACTTGATATTGTTCTCCAAATTCTGTAAGCGAATAGTATCACCACTCTTCAGTTTCTTTATCGCAGAGCCCTCCAATGTGTCGAGCTGAATTTTTAGAGCACTGCCGTACTTAGTAAGCATGTCATTTATTGGTTCTTGGAAATATTTTTGGTATAAGAAATACTCGGTTTCTTGCGTTATTTCGATTTTTACAAACGAATACATCGAAATATTTTCATTACTACGGATATTGAGATCATTGTATCCGTCATCAATCATACGTAAAATCTTTTTTTCATCCATTGAAACAGGAGTTTCAATACTCTCCCATTCTTGGCGTGTGAGTTTTCGTTGAGTAAGATCCATGGTTTTGATAAAACTAGGTGTATATTTTGCATACTTTTTTTGTCTGTTTTGAATTGTCAATTTTTTCAATGGTAGAAAATAATATAGCGATAATATATAATGCCTTCAAAAACGGAGAAACGACGCCGATGGTCGGCGAAATATAAAAAAAGTATCAACTGTAAACGTCCCCGCGGATTTTCACAGAAACAGCATTGTAAATATGGAAGAAAGACCAGAAAACAGCACTAGACAAAAACGCCACCCAATAATCGGGTCTTCATTTTATGGAACATCGAATATTGTTTTTCCTCCTTGTTGCGTTTATGAATGAAATGAAGCGTCTCGTCATCCAAAACAAATAGCCGGTAATTTTCGGCGTCGTTTTTCCTGGTCAATGACATATATTGCGGCGCGGGCTCAATTCGCTTCTTATGTTTTCGGATTAAATCGTCCACCGTCCTCTTTGCGGTACATGGAATTTGAATAATATCCTCATTGTTATCGATCAAATACATTTCCTTAATATGTTGTTTATAATCTCCGTCCATTTTTGCGGGCATTTCAAAGGCCTTTCGTATTAATATATCATTATATGGCGACAAATAAGGATTGATCTTATAAATATCAATATTGTCAACGTTGTTGTAAACTGCAATATGAGCTTTTTCGTATAAGTTTTGAAGAGTGTCTGTGCTCGCTATAACCATGCTGGATTTGTTTGCATTATGTCGTTGTATTTCAAAGTGAATTGCCTTGGGTTGAACGATAAATCGTACAGAACGATCTATTTTACGTTCTGATCTATATACATGATGCATCTCGAAGGATTGGGCGACGTCGGTCATTCTTGATAATTTTTGAAAGGATTGTATTTCAAAAATTATAGTCAATTTTCCATTTGGACATGAAACCTTTCTGGTTTTTACACATTTTTCATCATCAACTCATTTTTATAATGTACAAACAATAATAATTTAGATTAACGAATTAAAAACTAAATATAAAATGTATTATATAGGCATGCAAGAAGAATATATATCTGTTTACGAATACGAAAAAAATGTAAACCCAAATTTAAATCATGTTCCGTTTTATGAAAAAGACATAAACCATTGTGATTATGGTATTACTATTATTGATTTCTCAAACATTTTTAATGTGTCACATAAATCAACTACACCAAACTTATTGGCTTCATTCATAAAAGTAATGGGCCAAGATTGTATAAACCTCAATAATAATGAAAGTCATTTTGAATTTAATGCCACGTCTCATTTGTTTTATATAATAAAAGGGTCTTGTTCTATTCATATTGATGAGAACGAAACCT
>JGI25917J50250_1000290_pt1 | contig 13483 bp, 9 predicted proteins | sample LauGreSBDMM110SN_4_FD_50250 | JGI IMG/M metagenome (IMG submission 50250) | reverse complement strand
CCAAACATAATAAATGGTGAATTGGTTATGGAAAATAGAAATGATAAAATGCCTGATTTACTATTTGACCAAATTACAAATATCGAGGAAATCCAAAACACCACAAATTATGCATATGATTTAACTGTTGAACATACTCGTAACTTTGATTGTTATAATGGTATTTGTTGCAGAGACACTTTCCATTTGAGTGGCGTTGCATCCAAATCCAACGTTACTCGTGGTGTACCGAGAATTGAAGAAATTTTGCGTCTTACATCGAATCCTAAAAATCCGTCCTTAACGGTTCATTTGAAACCAATGGATGAATTAGATAAGGACCGTGCATCTGTATATGCAAACATGTTAGAGCATACCAGACTCATTGATGTCGTAAAATCTGTTCAAATCTGTTTTGACCCATCCGACCGAGCCTCTAACATTACAGAAGACAAGGACCTCTTGGAAAAATACTATGCATTTGAGAATATGGTATCAGAGTGTAATGAAGACGCAGGTGCGGGAACCTCCCTACAAAAATCAAAATGGATTGTTCGTATGGAAATCAATGCAGAAACTCTCTTGGATAAAAACATTACCATGGATGATATTCATTTTGCGATTAAAAGCACCAATCCAGACATCTTCTGTATTTATTCGGATTACAACGATTCCAATCTCGTTTTCCGTATTCGATTGAACGCCGATGTATTTAAAAAGACCAAATCTGCGTCTCGACATCCATTGGACCAAAGCGACGACATTTATCTATTAAAGAATTTCCAGGACAAACTACTACAGAACATTGTATTGAGAGGTGTGCATGGTATCAACAATGTATTACCAAGAAAATTGCAAAACATGGTTGTCAAGGAAGAAGGTAAATATGTGCGAAAAGATATTTGGGTGTTGGATACAACCGGCACCAATTTATTAGATGTGCTTGCCATGGATTTCATAGACGCATCCCGAACCTACGGAAATGATATTACAGAAGTGTTCGATATATTAGGTATTGAAGCTGCAAGACAAATATTATACAATGAATTTGTAGAAGTCATGGAATTCAGTGATGTATATATTAATTATCATCATTTGAGTTTACTGTGTGATAGAATGTCCGTCACCAAAAACATGGTGGCGATTTTCCGTTCCGGCTTACACAATGACAATATTGGTCCTATTGCAAAAGCAACCTTTGAAGTTCATACAGAAATATTATTGCACTCTGCAAGACATGCGGATTTTGATGAAATGCGTGGTGTATCTGCCAATGTAATGTGTGGTCAAATGGGTTATTATGGAACAGGTGCTTTCAATGTTGTGTTGGACATGAAAGAAATCAACAAATTAGAAGATGCTGAGATTGCGAAAGGACCCGCAGATATATCCATACAATCCGATAAGAAATCAGAATGCGCGAAATCAAATATTGAAATCAAAAACAATATTGCATCGATTCATCAAGAAAACGAAGGAATTTGCCAAGACAACTACGATATGGGATTTTAGAGCAACTCGACGACCGGTATATTTCTACAATAAAAACAATTTATTTTTTTATTGTATAATAATCACATAATGCCGAGAAGAAATACATCGTCTAGGTCCAAGTCACCTCCGCTGCCGCAGCCACTTCCGCACTCGCCGCAGCTGCCACTGTCGAAGTCGCTGTCGAAGTCGCTGCCCCCAGCAAAACACATGAATGTAAAACCATTCACACAACATGATACGCCCAGTTTAGGAACTACATTATTACAAGGAATTTCTCTCGGTGCAGGCAGCTCAATCGGTCACAAAATGGTTGACAGCCTCTTTGGAAAATCCAAAAATACGAATTTAGAGAACGAGAACGAACACGTAAACAGACACCGCGATTTACTAAAAAATTATCACGAATGTATAAACCATTCCAATGGCACAATGGAAGAAAAAGAACAATGTGCAGTAACATATTTGAGACCATGAAGAATCGTTTGCAGAAAAAATATCTGTAAATATAGTAAGAAATGAATTCCTTTACAAGAATATTTTTTATTTTTATATTTATGATTATCATATCCATGGTATTGGTGATTATATATCATTTACCGTCGAAAAATAGATGCGAGAACACCATTATAGAAGGTCTTACCGATGTAGAAGAAATCAACCGTTTCAAAATTAAAAACAATTTGAATATAGTGTTTGACCCCTATAACAGTTCCAACAAGGTGCAATCTGCTATATCTTCCATGAAACGTCCAGTGGATGACTACATTAATTATAATGAAATTGCCCCAGCAACCAATGACACTTTATTAAAAAAATATATGAATCAGATAAAAACAGATATCAGTTCTTATAGTAGTTCTTTTATCAAACTCTATTTTATTGGCAGTACTTTACCCATTGTGTTGGACCCTTTTGTGTTTGTGAATAACGAATTATCCAGACAATACAATTACTTAAAAATGTGTTATCCAAAGACCATTCAAACACAGAATGACTACCAACAATTGTATATTCTTCTTATATTGGGACAACTCGCCAAAGACATCACCAATTCTGAGCTCAATCCAGATGATACATTATATAACGAAGAGAATGCCTTAGAATTAACATCTGGGTCAAGGAGACAACAGGAATATTTAAATTATTACGACTATATTTCGAAACCAATTTTAGATAAAGCATTGCCGATTATCAACACTTTGGCAACAAAATAAAATACTATCATATATTAAATAACCTATCTAGATACATGAAATTAGAATACATATTATTATTTATTATTATATTCATTGCCGTATTTATATTTTTATATACGCTACTGAAATCAGATATATGGTCAAACAAACCAACAGTAGAACCTATGGCAATGCCTCCTATGATACCTGGTAACAGTTCTTATGGAATAGATGTATCTACCATTTCAAATTTACGTTCATTCTTAGAACAGACCTACTTAATTACCAACAAAGATGAAAATGTCGATTCTTCTTTCAATTTTTGTAATAAAATAAGTGGTTTAGCTAGTTGGTTAGCTTCTAGCATTGGAAATATTGAAAAAAGGAGTATGGAAGATATATTTGCTGCATATGGTGGAGCTGGTGTGCCCAAGACGGACGAGAATGATACAGGTATGCCTGAAACCATCCCATTAATAAACAATCACATGGATTACATACAGTTATTAAATCTGGCTGTAAGAGGAAGCGTATTAGAACCCTACAATGAACCCCACGTTGCTATAGTCGATAAATTGAATTTAAAAGTAAAAAAGTTTTATAATGATTTGAGCAATGGTGATTTGAGCAATGGGTTTGTTTCCTATTTAGACATGGGACTCATTGATTCCGCCAATGCACAATACATACCAATTCAAAGAATATTAAGACATTTTCATAACCAATTATCAGAAAAAGATAAGGTGTATCCAGGAGATACAACTGATACCGCTTTAGTGCCAGACGGTACAACGTGCACTCTGTATAAACCAGGAATCACATTGAATTATAAAAAATTCAATGAATTTAGCACTCCAGGCAGTGGAAATGGGGTGGTTCCTTTCTGGGCAAAAAAAATTCGTGTATTGATAGTTGGTGCAGGTGGTGGAGGTGGCGGGGGTGCAGGATATTGTTATACCCGGTCAGATAGATATAGAGAGGCAGGTGGTGGAGGAGGTGCTGGTGGAAATAGTGGAATGGTAATATTCACAGATATGTATAATGTAGCACCAAGAACCCCATTTTCAGTTCATGTTGGTGCAGGGGGTGCGGCTGGTGCTGGTGGAACAAAGGGAGGGGATGGAGGAATCACTTCATTCAGTATTGGTAATGATTATATCAAGGTAGGGGGGTCTTTTGGTGGTGGAGGAGGTAATGGAGGAGTATGTAACCAAGATGTAGGGAATGGAGGCATTATCCAGCCAATTCCAGCAAAAATTTCAATAAAAGAAGGATTTACAGAAGAATTTTCATTTAGAAAATCCAAAAAAACAGCAATACCCACTCAGACTATCAAGCCAGTTGATGTTAAAATAACCGAAAGATTTAAATTTAATAGTATAGAATCTAATTGGGGGACTATGGGAGAACGCGCAAACGCCAATGGGGTAAAAAAAGGACGTATTTGGCATGTAACTGGAGGACATCCTGGAAAAGGAGCAAAAATTCGGGATTTTAGACACTTGTCTCCGTCTGAATTGAATGAACTTGAATATGTATTGAGCACTTATGGTTTCAGTGGAAATGGTGGTGCCGGAACAAGTCAAGATTATGCTGCAAACAATTATGTTGCACAACCAGGAANAAATGGAGGTGGTGGATATGTTCGTGTGTTTTTTTATGAATAATATCATAACGGATTTGTGGAGATTCGTAAAGGTTCGTGGAGATTCGTAAAGGCTCGTAGTTTTATTTTTGTGAAATACAAAAATAAAATAATTTTGAGACGTCTCTATTGCATGTTTTCGGATTCGAAACCTAATATAGAATTCAATGAAACCGTGTTTTCGGGGGATGCATCAGACAATAACTTTATCATTTCATCCGATGTGGATTTCAATGGTGTCTGTATAATCGTGTAATGTGGTAATACATTTGTATGTTGATTAATGGGTGACCTTACAAAATAGTATTCTTCGGAAATCGAGCTCTCCATATCGGTGTCGCCCAATTTCAACCAATTTACCGTCTCTACAAGGGTCCGCAATGGTTTTGTGCTGAACAGAATCATTGGTAACCTCAACTTGTTTGCCAATATCCATATATCGATGTTTGTCAAATAATACAATTCAGCTGCAACGAGTGTTTCCCATGTATTTTTACCTGTAGTAATACGTTTCACCATTTCTTTTTTTCCTTGTTTTATCCACAAATCAAACACACGAGTTTTCACCATCTCGTTCTCGAAATATTTGCTATATTCTTCAGCGAGCATTTCCTTGAGTTGTTCAGCTGTCAACATCATATTATATACTTTGTTATACACATATAGAATCGGATAAAAACTACATTTAATTGACTGTATCAACTGCATTTCCATTGTATTTTTCGGAAAAAAATTCTTCCATTGAGATGTGCCGCTTCCAATCACTGGATACACCATTTCAATACACTCGTATTTCATTTTTTCTTGTATTTCAACAACATTCGTATCTTTTGTTATCATTTGTTCCTGGGCTTCTCTACTAATTTCATTATTATATGTTTGTGTATGGATGGGAGTTGCATTTTCATACGTGAGCTGAACATTTTTACCATATTCATAGGGTTCCAAACTGTTTAAATATTCGGGTGTAAGCAGACTTTCCAACATAATAATTTCGTCTTCATTCACCTTGTATTCTGTATTGGTGATATTTAAATATACATTTGTATTCAGCATGAACGTTTGAATTCGTTTATATCGCACCAACTCGTCGGCTACCCGACTAAAATATATTTTACGATTATCAAATCCGCTCAATAAATGTTTTTCCGGGAGTAATATGGGCGTCACATCGTCGGTTTCTGCGGCAGGGGTCATACAGAAGACTTTATTCTTTGCATCTACGATGCAATCTGTGATTTCACCCATTCGTAAAAGAGTCGTATCATCATATGTAGTAAATGAAACATATGCGTCGCATATTTGATGTAGTATTTCCTGGATTTTCTTTAATTTGTATTTATGTAGATATCGCGGGTTCTCAATGATTTCTATGATTTTATTTTTAACGGCTTTGTTGGAGAACTGATTTAATAAATAGCGAACGGTTGTGCGAAAAGATGTATAAAACTGGGTTTCTAGTGTAATCATTTTCACTGTTTTCTCGCGAACTTCATCCGTCGGTCCGCTTTTGTCTACCATCAAATAGTTTTCATCGGTGATTGCCGGGATTTCGTCCTCGATGTTCTCCATCGGCGAAGAAATCATAATGAATTGATTGGTTTCCGTGAGAACACCTATTACTAAACCATCTTCTACAATTTTTAAAACGGGGTCACACAAAATGGCTCCTTTGGATTTCTTTTTTATTTCTTTTAATATTTTTACAGTGGTTCTGTAATCCAACTGCCAGAGAGAAATATCATCCATATATCTCATCGGCAAATTGGGTAACATCGAGGATGGATAACATGGAAGGACTACACCCGCATTTTCGATGCGTTTAAACCGAATAAACATTCCAATGACCTTTCCTTGATAATTGAGAACCTGACATACAAAATCCAAATTAAATTTTGAGATAAGTGTGTAGAGGTTCTCTGCATTCATATTTCGTTTAAATGTGTATTTTCGCGGCATGCTATATTTCGGCGGGCAATAATTCTGTATGGAGTTTCGAATGGTCTGAAGTATAGCATGAATATTTTGGAATGCAGTGGATTTTTTCTCTAAAAACGTCTTTTGAACCATGAGTTTACGTTTGTTTTTGGCAGCGTTCACTTCATTTATAAAAAGATAAATGGGTTCATAGTATTCGTCTTGTTTTAATATAAAAACGGTTTCTTTGCGAATATCATACAGGGTGGTTGAATATGCTGAGCTGGGACAAATAATATCAATATTGTCGGTAATGTCTTTATTCACAATATGGAGAATCGCCAAATTACACCCGGTTTTAAACAGCATTGGATTCGGTAAACACACAATATCCCACAAATAAGTATGGTCAATATACGAGTTTTCATTTTTGAGGAACTGCCCAAAGTTCTCATAAGATGCAATTAGGTTCGATAAAAATTCCATGTGCAATTCATTCGACGTGTCTAGTGTTTTATGAATCTCTGTGTTCTCATATTTGGAATAATCAATGTCTTCCAGATTGTATTTTTTAGGACGGAAGATAGAAACAAGAGAACCATTGTGATATTTCATGTAGGCATCTAATGTAATTGCTCCGGCAATAATATCGCACATCTCTTGAATGGTGGGGGATGCCGTCAATTTATTTTTGTAAGCATATATATCCGCAATACAACCTACAAAGGATTTTTTGTTGGATTTTTCTACACCATATCTTAATAATGTCTGGGTGGTTTTTTCTGGGTTCAAATATTTGCGGTTATTTGGATTGACGGATTGCATATTGTCTGTTTGTAACAATAATTGAACAGACATGGGTAAGAACCCCATTCTCTGGGCTTCAATTGGATATCGATTGAATTCTATGATGTAGTCCTCTTTTTTATTTAATTTTTGTCGGGGTTTTTTTGACATGTCCGCTGCTGCCGCTGCGGCTTCTTCCTCGGTTTGGGTTGTCTTTGTGCATTCATTGTATCGCGTGACTTGGTCTTTCCATTCTTTTTTGAAACAACAGGGTAGACATCTGGTTTTCAAAAATCCGGGAGTATTGTCACGATATGTCCCGTCTGCATTTTTATGTTGTCGTGGGTGGTTGAATTCGTAGACATATTTTCCTTTGGGGACCGTTTTTGAACCTTTCGGTATAATACCCCCACATTTTCCTTCGATGACTTCTTTTTCCGAAATCGCGGAATTGGTTTTCAAACACCAATATCTCGGACAAATATACCAGAATTTTTTATTGGGGTCACTTCCAAACTCAATGGCGTGTTTATAAGATTTCGATTGGTTCTCTTGGTCGTTTGCATCGATACGGTCCTTTTCTTGTTGACTCAATATAACGGGCTGTCGTTGTTGATTTGCCTGACACAATGTAGAATAAGCGTCCATTTTATTGTCTTCATCTTCTGTAACAAACAGTGTTGGTTCTCTTTCTTTTAATCTATTCAAAAATATGTTTTCCAATCTCATGCCGTCGATATTGTAATCTCCGCCTTTACGCACTGATTTCGGGCTTTCTTTTTCCTCTTCCTCTTCTTCATAATACATCAAATCAGACGAAGAATCTTTCTCTGCAGATTCAGTAGCACTGGGACTACTCGGAATCGGAGACAAAGTCTCTTCGGATTCTTTGCTCACTCCAATCGGAGATAGCGATTCGAGAGATTCGTCAGGTTTGTTGTCGTTGCCACTTCTACTGTCGTTATCACTGCCGCTTCTACTGTCGTTTGTACTTGGACTACTCTGAATGGGAGATAATTCTTTAAAATCTTCATCATTTTCATATTCTTCAATATCTTCGATTTCGCTCAGTTCGGCATTTTCATAATCATCACCAAACACCGTGGCTTTAGTGTGTGATGCCGAAAAATCCACCGGTTCTTCTTCCTCCTGTTCTTCAAACATAATATCTTCTATTTCCGGTTCAACCCCCATTACAACATTCCCCAACATATAGGTTTCTGCGGATTTCGGTAAACGAGACACTGGTTCAGACGGTTTCAATATATTTTTTGCGCGTCTACACATGGCATCTACATATTCCGGCACATTTATATTTTGAGTAATTCGTAACAGCGAATCTATATATATTTGTATGACATCTACGTATTCCATATACATTTTCGTGTTGGTATTGTCGACCTCTATTTTTAATATGTCATCAAACGAAGATATCATTTTCATATACACCAATAACCCTGGGCTGTCAACAGCAATGACACCATTTAGCTTTTCATTTTCTTTTATAAAATCGTCGTATTTACTGAACGCGGCTTCATCATCCAGACCATATTTCTCAGACAGTTCTCGCATGATTTGGATATCAGAATATCTGTTTTGATACAATTCTTTAATGAAAATATATTGTTCATCCAAAATACGATAATTTTCCACACGTTTGAACCGCATTTCTACACCGCGATAAATATCCGCGTTGGTGCCATCGATAACACTTGTGTGTCCACTAGAAGTCGCTCTCCCGAACATTTCAAATACCGGGGACATACAGTGTTTATATTCCAACACATTGAATTTGGTATTTATTTTTAATGAAAACGAGAATTTCAAATACTCCACTTCGACGCTCTTCTGTCGAACATTGTCAAACAGTTGAATTTCATACGAGTTTTTCCGCATAAAATCATTGATGTAAGAAATCACGGGGTTTACTACACCACGAATGACTTCATCCAACTTGTCAAAAGGAATGGGTTGTTTGAAATTATTACCGGAAACATACACGTCCCCGTTTGTGTGGATATCCATATAGAAATCACCAACGGAATTTTCAACGGAAAAGGATATCTGTTTTTTTTTAATGCCCATTTCTTTTTTCAGTTTCAGTATAGTCGTGGATTTTAAAACAGGGATTTTTGTGCCGTATTTCGTGATGGCTTCGCTATACAGGCGATAAATGTTCTCCAAATACATCCCTGGATTGTATTTTATAAAGGGTATTGTTTTGCTGGAATGAATATTTTTGAAAATAGTGTCGAGTGGCAATATATAATTTTTATCGGAACGCATTTTGATGGAAAAGATGTCAATACCCGACGAGACATATGGTAATGGTGTGACTTGTGCATTGAATACATCATACATCATATCTACGTATTTGTATTGTTCAAAGGCTCTTGTGGATGCCATTTTTTTCGATAATTGGACCAAATGTTCTCGTTCTGTTTCTAGTGTTTCTTTATCCGTAATATCATTGTTTTTCAAAAAAGGAAAGTAGAGCGAGGTAACAATTTCTGTATTCAAATCATTTTCAGTGGCATATTGGAGAACATCTTCGGCAAAACATACATAAATGATATTGTCTATGAATTTCGCGCCATTGTTATTTAATAATAATTGGTTCTCAAAGGATTCCAATGGATTCGTGGGTAAGTTTTGAATAGGGGTTGTGCTATAAATATGAAATGGATTGACGGAAAATAATTCATCATGTGTTTTGTGAAAATGCTTTCCAATACTTATGCCGATGGTGTTGTTGGTATTGGCGTAGCTTGCACTAAAAATGGATAATTCGTTTTGTAAAAATAGGAGGTCTTCCAGAAAATATTTGTCTCCATCATGTGATTCTTTTATTTTGGTGAGAACACTTTCATCGGAAATATCCAAATTTATAAACAACTGTTTCAAAATATTTTCAGTAATATATTCATTTTTTCCGGAAAGAGATGCAAACACCGTCTCAATATTTTTAGGAGGTGCATGTATATGACTAAATAAATAGAGTTCGTAATAGGAAACTGAAAAATCCAATTCTTTTACAATTTTATTCTTAATAGTAGAAATAGAATCATCTGTATGAATTCGCTGTTTGATTGTTTTCACGGGAATCTGGTTGGTTTCAATAAACTCGAGTTCTTTTTCACTAAATACGATTTCCGACGTGTTTTCCGTGTTCTCTCCTGAAAAAACAATAATTTCTTTGACGTTGTTGTCTTTTCCCAGTAAACATATTTTATAGGATATGGAGGATATAGTAGATATGGAGGGTATGGAGGATATGACGGATGTTTCCATTGTTTCCATAATGTATTTTATTATTATATGATATGCAGATATAATATAATAATATATGTTACGTGGTGGTGCTGTTATGTATCATAATATGGACTGTCGCGTATCTTCATTCCACAGTATTCTTGTGGTTGTTTTTTATAATCTTGTGGGTTATGTAATCCAGCCTCTTTGGCTTCTGTGAGTAAAAACTTGAAATTCTCCCAGAACTCGGATTTGTGTCCAATGGATTTGGTGGCAATATGTGATAATTCATGTATAGCAACAAACATAAGTGTGTTCTCATCAATTAAATCATTATTGTCTTGTTTCCGTTTATTCAAACAGAAGGCTATTTTCTCTCCCTTGTTCTCACTATACGCAGTATATTCGCTTGTTGGAAGTGTTTCCATGATTTGTTGTGGATTGAACCCTTGATGTAATCGGAGAACATTGTCTTTTTCAGGATATTTGGCATACACATAGTCGACGAGTTTTTTGCATTTTTCAGTGATTCTTGCAAGAATATCTGCCGCAGCATTTACTTCTCTACGGTCACGCACGCAATATTTATTACCGTCTACCGTCGATATGACACACTTTAAATCAAACGTGTCTCGATTCACTAAATAAATGTATATTCCTACAGATATTATTCCTATAATTACCACGTATATGAAGACATCTAATTTGTCCATTTTATATTATGTCTCGATAATAAACCTTACAAAAATATATTGCGGTTGGATTTGAATACTGGATTGAATGGTATAGAATGAGTTCTATATCATTTTGTATTGTATGATATCGTGGCTGTGTCTTATGTTCGGTGTCTTATGTTCGGTGTCTTATGTTCGGTGTCGTGTGTTCGGTCTTGTATGTTCATCCAAGGTCTTGTGTGTTCGCTATTTAACGAGCACCAGAACCTAATTCAAGAGGAACCCTTCCAAGGTCAGGTTCAATAGTGCTTTGGTTCCATGGTCCTACAGCGGATTTTGGGATAATAGGGTCAGAACGTTCTTGTAAGTTAGCGTTACGAAGAGTTTGTCCAATAGTATCTAAACCAATGTGGTATCCAGCTTGGAGAAGATCAGGAGCAGCAATGTTTCCTTGAGATACAGGGTTCAATGCAGCCCATTGACTGTTTTGGTCCTTAGGTAAAAGGTCTTGCGGAGTAGCAACAGTCTGAGAACTGTATCCAGGAGTAGTTGCTGATGTTTCGCCAGCAGTTGGTGCAAGTGATGCTACGGTAGGGGCAAGTGGTATGGATGGGGGTGCAGCAGGACCGGCAACTTTTACATCAGATGTTCCGGTTTCCATATTGTCTTTTTTTAATAATTTAGAATCAGAGTATGTCCAAAGACCCCATGCTAAAATGAGAAAAACAACTAAAATGATAATTCTTTCAGTTGTAAAAAATTTTGAAACTCCACGAGATAAACTTTTTAACATTTGTCTTTATATAAACGGCGGATAAAATTATTTTTTAAATTCGTTCGTTCATTTTTGCTAAAATTAGTGGGACTCCTGGGCTTCCTCGGATTCTTGGTTNTCATCTTCTTCAGATTCTTCNCCGGATNCTTGTTCAAAATCTTCTTCGTCACTTATATCGTCCAACATGTATTTGTTTTTTATATGTTTTGCTTCTAAATAGGCAGAAAGTGCTAAATCCTTTGCAACTTTTGCTTTTTGGAGAGCCTCGCGATACATTTCATAATATACATCCTTTCTCTGTTTTATTGAAATGGTATCTGTTTCAGACATTTCTTCTAAATCAAAATCTACCTCACGCAATTCAATGGAATCCGAGTCAACTGCGGGACCACTGAAAGCAGAGACACCTGCTGATTCAGATGGATGGGATGGTTCGGAAAGAGATGCATGCGAAGGTAAATAATTTTCCGTCGATACATTGGGTTCTTCGGATGTATCTGTAGCTATAGTATTCATTTTATCCATTTGTGGGATTTGTGATACAATATTCGTGTGTGGCATCACGGGGATTGGCTCAAATAAGTCCACTGTAGGTGAGGGTTGCGGTTGCGGTTGTGGTTGCTGTTGTGGTTGTGGTTCAGATGGTTGGGTCAGCACTGGTAGTTGTAGTTCAGAAGTATTTCCTAAATCATCTGTTTTTGTATCCTTCCTAGATTTTAAAATACATGTGTCAAACAAATCGTCTGGTTTCAATACCATCATCTGTTTTAATTCTATTTCAATTTGAAAACTACGCAGAGAACATCGTATTCCTTGAATTTCTAAAATCACCATCACATTCATGTTTTCTTTGATTTGGTCCAACAGAACTTCTTTTTCATCTTCATCATAGATTTTGACAATCGGCTTCCCATTTCTGGTTTGTATATTGGTGCGAACAATGTAAGATTTCCCTGATTTATATATTTTCAAAGGCGATGTGAAGGAATTTTCAATGTCTTGTATCTCTAAATCGCTCTCAAACCATTGACTTTTATTTTTAAATATGAGTTGTTGTGATTTGTTTTCTAAATTTTCCATCCATCGTATAAATTGTTCGTTCTCTTGGTGAAATACAAAATCACAATACATTCGTTTGCCTGTTTTGTTGAGAACCTGTTTCACTAAACATTTGGGTGGTTGAATATACAGTGGTGTTTCATCAATCGAGTAACGAATAAAAAAATTTCCACCTGGGGCAGAAACGGGCTTGCCTATATTCAATTGTTGAAACGGGAAATCATCCGTGGTTTTATATATTTTACTCATTGTATAGGCATTCTCTAGATATAAAAAATAAAAATATTACGTAGCAGGTAGGGGAACCGTAGGTTCCCCTACCTACCTGCGTATAATATCATACAAAGAAATGTTTCAAAATGATAATAAGACACGAATCCTCCTCTGTATTGTATATTCCAATGAAAAACCTTCGTGAAACATGTATTGATTTCTTTAAAGATGAGAACACAAAAAAAGACGTTCGAGAAATGATGAAATCCGTATTTAGTATGATATACAATGAAATCTATGTATATATTTGGATAATTGCCATGTATAATATTTTCTTTATTATTATGTTTTTAGTCATGTTTATCATTTTGTTTCAAATATTACAAAAAAATACGACGAAATTACAATCTGTTTGACAATTGATTGGTTGATAATTCCGATATCAAAATAAAATATATATTGAATATATAATGCAAAAAACACGTAGAAATATAAAAAAAGGCGGTGGAAGCAC
>JGI25917J50250_1000288_pt1 | contig 13500 bp, 13 predicted proteins | sample LauGreSBDMM110SN_4_FD_50250 | JGI IMG/M metagenome (IMG submission 50250) | reverse complement strand
GCTGAAGGCAAAGACGATGTCACCGGTGAACCCTTGGTCCAACGTGAAGACGACAAAGAAGAAACTGTGAAAAAGCGTTTGGATGTCTACAGCCAACAAACACGGCCGCTAGTGGCGTACTACTCTGAGTGGGCGCAACGTGAACCACAAGCTGCTCCCCAATACCGCGCCATCAGCGGCATGGGNTCTGTCGAAGAAATTACACAGCGCGCTCTGCAAGCTTTCGGTTCAACAAAATAACGCATTCAGAACTGCAGGCCNAAGCTACTTAGGCTTNGGCTAGGTCATGAACTAAGGACAGTGGCTTTGCCGCTTCGGACATGATGTCCAGCAGCAAGGCCACTCTGGTTTTAGCAGGGCTTAAAGCACCCTTCGCATCAAACACATGGCTGCTGGTAGGAATCACAGCACCCTGATTGCATCGACTGCTCAATCGAATCTGAACCTCTGCAACTTGGGCCCGAACCAAACTTTCCTTCACTTTTGAACTGACGGAGCCATTGCCCGTTCCAGCAATGACCAAACCTTGAACGCCTGCGTTGACCAAAGCATCTACATGCTTCTGGCTTGCGTTGACATGGTTCATGACGATCTCTACCCATGGCCATTGCGTTGGCAAAGGCAATTGAGAGACATGCAGCCTTAAGTTTGGCAAGGGCTTGGAGAAGTTTTCAAACCACTGAACCTTGTCTTTTTGAACACGGCCTGCAGCACCCGTTTCACCTGAATCAAAAGCATTCAATCTTGTCGGATGCACTTTTTGAACAAACTGACTGTGGTGAATTTCGCCTGCGGCCACCAGCCAAACACCTGACCCCTTGGTGGTGGCCGCAACCACCAGGGCATCTCTTAAATTTTGCGGGCCGTCTGCATCTTTGAAATTGGCCGGCCGCATGGCACACGTCAAGACGATCGGTTTTGAATGATTCAGAACCTGAGATAAAAAATAAGCCGTTTCTTCTAAGGTGTCGGTGCCATGCGTCACCACAAGCGCAGCCACGTCGTCTTGGGCTAACCAATGATCACAGCGCTGCGCCAAGCGAATCCATGTTTCAAAGTCCATGTCCCTGCTGTCCAATTGCGCCACTTGTTCAGCCTCAAATTGGCAGGCCGCCAAGACTTCAGGCCAGGCTAGGTGGGTGCTGCTTGCTGACTTTAACAACTCACCAATGCCACGCTGCGCGGCCTTGTAAGACAGGCCTTCATCGGCTGATTCAGACTCACCTGCAATGGTGCCCCCTGTGCCTAAAACAACAATTTTTTGATTATTTGCTTGCATTTCTTAAAAGACTGGTTAAAAATACAGTAACTGGATAAGAACACAGTTATTTGGCTTCAGACACCTTCAAAGGACTGCATCATGCACGATCAACCTAAGCTCACAGCTAGACAGCAAGAAATTTTGGAACTCATCCAAAAAACCATTGCCGAAACGGGCGCGCCCCCTACCCGAGCCGAAATTGCTCAGGTCTTAGGCTTTAAATCGGCCAACGCTGCAGAAGAACACCTTCAAGCCCTGGCCCGAAAAGGCGCCATTGATTTGGTCAGCGGCACATCCAGAGGCATTCGGCTCAAAGGCCGTCCCGCAACAGCGTCCGCCAATCCACCGACCTTTTCAGCCTGCCACTGCCTGGTTTTGCCCAATTGGCATTGCCACTCATTGGCCGCGTGGCTGCTGGGTCCCCTATTTTGGCCCAAGAACACATCGATCGCACCTACCATGTCGAAAGCCACCTGTTCCAAGAACAGCCCGACTACTTGCTTCGTGTGCGCGGCATGTCCATGCGAGACGCAGGCATTATGGATGGCGACTTGCTGGCCGTCAAAGCCACCAAAGAAGTTCGCAATGGCCAAATTGTGGTGGCCCGCCTCGGCGACGAAGTCACCGTCAAGCGCTTGCGCCGTCAAGCAGACCGCATTGAACTTCTTCCAGAAAACCCCGACTACCCCATTATCTTGGTCAACCCAGGCGAGCCCTTCGACATCGAAGGCTTGGCGGTCGGCCTCATTCGCAACACGCTCTTGATGTAATCCCAATCTCTCAATTCAGAAGGCTACCCATGACCATCGCTCTTTTCGGTATTTCCANCATTTACAACGGNATTCAAAAATTCATGAGTGCNGCAGCNCACCTCCAAGGCTTCTGCGCCCCTTGTTCAAGCACCTTCCATTGGCAACTCGCCCAAGACCCAAATGCTCGCCAAACAGCGTGCCTTGCGAGTTCTTCGGGTCTCTGAGCATGGCCAAACACCCCATTGCGCGGGTCGCATGGTTATTTCGGGCCGCATGTCCGATGTCTGCGCAGAACTTGACAGGCTGGTCGCACTGGAAGCCCAGAAAAAGCCCACTCTCACCCACTGATTTTCATGGCCATTGGGGGCTAAATTTCATCCCCCCTCCCAATGGCAGCCTCTAGGCAAGGCACAATAGTGCCTATGAATATTGTGATCCTTGACGACTATCAAGATGTTGTCCGAAAACTAGATTGCGCCGCCAAACTCGACGCCTACAACGCCAAGGTCTACACCAACACCGTCAAAGGTTTGGGGCAGTTGTCTGTTCGCCTTAAAGACGCCGACATCTTGGTCCTCATTCGCGAACGCACCCACCTCAACAAACAATTGCTTGAAAAACTCCCGCGCCTCAAGCTTATTTCCCAAACTGGCGCCGCTGGCTCCCACATTGATTTAGAGGCCTGCTCAGGGCGTGGCATTGCCGTTGCGCAAGGCACTGGATCGCCCCATGCTCCGGCAGAATTAACTTGGGCATTGATCATGGCGGCGGCCCGCCGAGTTCCACAATACATTGGCAATCTCAAGCATGGCGCTTGGCAACAGTCAGGTTTAAAAAGTGCGTCCATGCCCAGTAACTTTGGTTTAGGCACTGTGCTCAGAGGCAAAACAATGGGCATTTGGGGCTATGGAAAAATTGGCCAACTGGTTGCTGGCTACGCCAAAGCTTTCGGCATGCAAGTGGTTGTTTGGGGCAGTGAAGCTTCGCGCGAAAAAGCGGCGAACGATGGTCATATTCCGGCCACCACACGTGAAGCACTTTTTGAGCAAAGCGATGTCCTTTCAGTGCATCTTCGGCTTAACGAAGCAACCCGCGGCATTGTCACTTTGGAAGATCTGTCACGCATGAAAACCACCGCCATGGTTGTGAACACATCCCGCGCCGAACTAATCGAGCCCGATGCACTTATCAGTGCGCTCAATCGGGGGCGGCCTGGTTTAGCAGCCATCGATGTTTTTGAGCACGAACCCATTTTGCANGGCCATGCGCTGTTGCGATTGGAAAATTGCATTTGCACNCCNCACATTGGTTATGTGGAAAAAGACAATTACGAGTTGTACTTTGGTGCCGCATTTGACAACGTGGTCAANTTCATCAAAGGCACTCCCACCAACATCGTCAACCCTGGNGCTTTGCAAGTTCGTCGTTAAGAGGCAACAAGCAGATTTTGTCTGCTTGAAAATTTAAAACAAATNTCAATCAGATCATGAACATTGCATTTAACAAAGTAGCCGTCATTGGTGCAGGTGCTATGGGACGCGGCATTGCCCAAATTGCTGCGCAAGCAGGAAGTCTTGTTTTCCTTTATGACACCCAAGCAGATGCCACGCTCAAAGCCAAAGAGGCCGTGTACCAAGTATGGGACTCACTTGTTCTTAAAGGCCGCCTTGACGCAGACACTGTCGCCAATTACAAATCAAATTTAAAGACGGCCAGCAGCCTGCAAGACTTAAAGGATTGCGAGTTAATTGTCGAGGCCATTGTTGAACGACTCGACATTAAAAAAAGCTTGTTTGTTGAATTAGAAAACTTGGTTCCTGACACCACGGTTTTGGTAACCAACACCTCCTCGCTTTCCGTCACGGCCATCGCTGCAGTCCTGAAGCGACCCACCCAATTTGCGGGTTATCACTTTTTCAACCCTGTGCCATTGATGAAAGTGGTGGAAGTCATAGCCGGTCTCAAAACCAATCCTGATGTGTGCCTTAGACTGACTGCGTTTGCCAAACAAATGGGACACACAGCCGTTCAAGCACACGACACACCAGGCTTTATTGTGAACCATGCAGGCCGTGGCTACGGCACCGAAGCNTTNCGCGTTGTCTCTGAAGGCGTGGCAGATTTCGCCACCATAGATCGAATTTTGAAAGACCAAGTGGGGTTCAAATTGGGCCCCTTCGAGCTCTTCGATTTAACAGCTTTGGATGTGTCACATCCTGTCATGGAATCAATCTATAACCAGTATTACCAAGAGCCTCGCTACCGCCCCAGCGTCATCACAGCTCAGCGTTTGGCTGGGGGCGTGGTGGGCAAAAAAGTGGGTGAAGGTTTCTACAAATACACAGATGGCAAAGCAGTTGTGGCCCCTGAACCTGCCGTGCCGCAAGTCAAAGAGTTTCCGCCTGTTTGGGTCTCTCCTCGTGCCACAAGACGCCTCGAACTTTTACAGCTCCTCAAAGACTTGGGCGCCACCCTTGAAACGGGTGCATCACCTTCCCCGCACGCTCTAACCCTTGTTGCGCCTTTAGGCTTTGATGTTACTACCGTGGCCGTGGTTGAACGCCTTGACCCAGCGCGCACCATTGGCATTGACATGCTGTTTGACGATGCGGCCACCAAACGACGCGTATTGGCCACCAACCCGGCCACCCGATCTGACATGCGCGATGCAGCACACGCCCTGTTTGCCAGAGATGGTAAAGCTGTCAGCGTGGTGCGTGACAGCGGCGGCTTCATCACCCAACGCGTTGTGGCCAACATTGTGAATATCGCTTGTGACATGTGCCAACAAGGTGTTTGCACACCGCAAGATTTGGATGTCGCTGTCACTTTGGGCCTTGGTTACCCCTTGGGCCCACTTGCACTGGGTGACAAATTAGGCCCTACCAATGTTTTGGAAGTGCTGTTCAATTTGCAAACCGTATGGCGATCCAAGGTATCGCCCAAGCCCATGGTTGCGTCGCCGAGGCGCCATTGGCTTGTCCTTACTTCATACCGAGGACTAAACCATGTCAGCTCAACTGCTCAGCACCAGCGAAGGTGCCACACTCATTCTCACCTTGAGCAATCCTGAACACAAGAATGCTCTCGGCCCAGAAATGTATGCGGCAGGGGTCGAGGCACTGAGCGTGGCCGAGTCAAGCCCTGAAATTAAAAGCGTGGTCATTACCGGCGAGGGCGCCTTGTTCAGTGCGGGCGGTAACTTGCAAAGACTGAACAACAACCGCCAACAACCACCAGAGCACCAAGCTCAAAGCATCGAAGGTCTGCACAACTGGATAGAGGCCATTCGAACTTTTCCAAAGCCCGTCATTGCAGCGGTTGAAGGTCCTGCAGCTGGCGCAGGATTTTCTTTGGCTTTGGCCTGCGACATGATTGTGGCGGCACGAAACAGTGTGTTTGTCATGGCTTACAGCAACATTGCGCTGTCACCTGATGGCGGTGGCACTTGGAGTTTAGCCCGCAGTGTGCCTCGCCAATTGGCCACCGAGTTGTTGATGCTGGGCGAGCGCATGCCTGCAGAAAGACTTCATCAGCTGGGTGTGGTCAACAGATTGTGTGAGCCTGGCCAAGCACTGGGCACCGCCCTCACCTTGGCCAGCCTGTTAAATCAAAAAGCCCATAATGCCTTGACCAGCATGAAGGAGCTGATCAATGAAGCTGATGCCGCTTCCTTTCATCACCAATTGGCTTTGGAACGCGATCATTTCGTGAAGAATTTGCACCATGTCAATGCAGGCATTGGTATCACAGCCTTTTTAAACAAAGAAAAACCTCGCTACGAGTGAGACAGGGTCCCTCAGGCGACAATTTTTTGCAACCCAGTCACTCAAAAGACAGACTATGGACGAACCCATTCTTACGATGGAGGAAAGAGAATCCATCAACGCCGGCCGTTGGTTCTCTTCCCTTTCACCTTCACTCAGGCACGACATACTTCGATGCGCTTACGTCAAACGGTACAAAGACGGCGAACTCATTGCAGCCCGCGGAGAACCGCCGGAGCAGTGGATCGCCTGCGCCAAAGGGGCGGTCCGTGTCAGCTCTACCTCCGTATCGGGCAAATTGATCACCCTCACCTATGTCGAGCCTGGCATTTGGTTTGGCGACGTCTCCATCTTCGACGGCGACAGGCGCACGCACGATGCCTACGCACATGGCGAAACCACCACACTCAATGTGGCCAAGGCAGATTTCAAGAAAATTTTGTCGTCGCATGTCGAGTTGTACGACGCCATGTTGAGATTGCATGCACGGCGCATTCGACAGTTGTTCGGATTGGTCGAAGACTTGAACACATTGCCTCTCAGAGCGCGCTTGGCCAAACAGCTCAACCACTTGGTTCGAAGCTACGGCGTGCCCAGTTTGTCCGATGCCAAAGCCATTCGAATCAGTTTGCAATTGGCGCAAGAAGAGCTCGCTCAGTTATTGGGCGCCTCCCGGCAACGCGTGAACCAAGAGCTCAAACAAATGGAGCGCGAACATGTCATCAAAATCGAACCCGGTGGTCTCACCGTGCTCGACAGAGAAGCGCTTATCAAAATCGTGAATTCGGACAACTGAACGCCAGCACCCTGATCCGCACTTCGTTCATTCACAACGGTAATTGCCATGAGCCAGTTTGATCATTTCGTGGGCACACGCCCAGTCACCGGCTCGCATGCCTTTGATGTGCCAGTCCTTGAGCGTTGGCTTGTTGCCAACATGTCTGGCTTTGAGGGCCCCCTCAGTGTTGAAATGTTCAAAGGCGGACAATCGAACCCGACCTACAAACTCATCACGCCAAACTGCGCCTATGTGATGCGCGCCAAGCCCGGTCCTGTGGCCAAATTATTGCCATCTGCCCACGCCATTGAGCGAGAGTTTGCCGTCATGAAAGGCCTTGCGGGCACAGCAGTGCCTGTCGCCAAAATGCATGTGCTTTGCGAAGATGAGGCCATCATTGGCCGTGCTTTTTACGTCATGGAATTTGTGGCTGGCAGAGTGTTGTGGGATCAGTCTTTGCCGGGCATGACCAACAGCCAACGCGGCGAAATATACGATGAAATGAACCGCGTCATTGCAGCGCTGCACACCGTCAAGTTTGCAGATCAAGGCTTGGCCAATTATGGCAAGCCTGGCAGTTACATCGAACGTCAAATTGGCCGCTGGAGTAAGCAGTATGTGGCCTCGCAAACTCAGTCCATTCCAGAAATGGACCGCTTGATGGCATGGTTGCCAAGCAACACGCCCAGCAGCGCCAAAGACGAATCCTTGGTCAGCATTGTGCATGGCGACTTTCGCCTGGACAACATGATGTTTCACCCCACTGAGCCCAAAGTATTGGCGGTGCTAGATTGGGAGCTGTCTACTTTAGGTCATCCATTGGCTGACTTCAGTTATCACTGCATGGCATGGCACATCAAGCCAGGTTCATTTCGCGGCATAGGCGGCTTAGATCACAAAGCATTGGGCATTCCAGAAGAAGCCGAGTACATCCAACGTTATTGCCAACGCACTGGCTTCACCACACCCGAGAAACTGGCACTCGATTGGAATTTCTACATGGCCTACAACCTGTTCCGCATTGCAGCCATTTTGCAAGGCATTGCCAAACGCGTGGTAGACGGCACTGCTTCTAGCGATCAAGCCAAAGCGTCAGGCAACGGCGCTAAACCTATGGCCGAACTGGCCTGGCAGTTTGCCAGCCAAGTTCATTAAGCTCCCACTCAACAGACCGCACCAATTTTTAAGATTTAACAGGAGAACCTCAATGCAATTCGAATACTCAGACAAAGTCAAAAACATGCAAGCCCGCTTGCTGGCCTTCATGGACGAACACATTTATCCCAACGAGGCGCGATTCTTTCAAGAAATTGCAGACAACCGCGCCAAAGGCAATGCTTGGGTCCCCACCAAAATTGTAGAAGAACTCAAACCCAAAGCACTGGCTGCTGGCCTTTGGAATTTGTTCTTGCCTAAATCACACCGCGCACCCCAAGGCTTGTCTAACTTGGAATATGCACCCCTTTGCGAAATCATGGGACGTGTGCCTTTCGCTGCTGAAATTTTCAATTGCTCAGCGCCCGACACAGGCAACATGGAAACCTTTGAACGCTATGCCAGCGAAGAACTCAAAGACCAATGGTTAGAGCCACTGCTCAGAGGCGAAATTCGCTCAGCCTTCCTCATGACCGAACCCGACGTTGCTTCGTCCGATGCCACCAACATTCAATGCGAAATTAAGCGCGATGGCAATGAGTACGTCATCAACGGTCGCAAGTGGTGGTCGTCAGGTGCGGGTGACCCACGCTGCGCGGTTTACATCGTCATGGGCAAAACCAATCCAGACGCTGGCCGCCACGAACAACAGTCCATGATCATTGTGCCGGCCAACACGCCCGGCATTACGGTGGTGCGTGCACTGTCTGTCTTTGGTTACGACGATGCGCCCCATGGTCACATGGAAGTGGTCTTGAAGAACGTTCGTGTGCCTGCAGCCAATTTGCTACTGGGTGAAGGTCGCGGCTTTGAAATTGCACAAGGCCGCTTAGGCCCAGGACGCATTCACCATTGCATGCGCACCATTGGCATAGCCGAGCGCGCGCTGGAACTCATGTGCAAACGTTTGAACTCACGCGTGGCATTTGGCCGCGAAGTTGCGCGTCAAACTGTTTGGCAAGAACGAATTGCTGAGTCACGTTGCATGATTGAGCAAGCACGTTTGCTCACTTTGAAAGCCGCTTACATGATGGACACCGTGGGCAACAAAGTGGCCAAAGCAGAAATTGCCATGATCAAAATTGTGGCGCCTCAAATGGCTTGCCAGATCATTGATTGGTCCATTCAAGCGCATGGCGGCGGCGGGGTTTCACAAGACTTCCCATTGGCCTATGCTTATGCTCATCAGCGCACATTGCGTTTGGCAGACGGCCCCGATGAGGTGCACCGCAACTCATTGGCCAAGCTCGAGTTGGCCAAGCACTTGCTCATGCCAGGCGAGGTAGACATGCCCGTCACCCGCGGCAGTTAACAAGACATTCACTGAGTGTCAGCCCATGAGGCCGTAGCGCTTAAGCGAGGGACATCTAGAAACTTTGAAAGAACTTTTTAATCAAGTTTCATGATTTCCCCAGTTAGCGCATTAGAATAGCAGGCTAGTCGGAGCGTAGCGCAGTCTGGTAGCGCATCTGGTTTGGGACCAGAGGGTCGAAGGTTCGAATCCTTTCGCTCCGACCATTTTTCCCAATCAAGGCCCTACCTTTCAGGTTCCAGGGCCTTTTTTATCTGCCCGTAGCTCAACTGGATAGAGCAACGGCCTTCTAAGCCGTAGGTCGGGGGTTCGAGTCCCTCCGGGCAGACCATCAAATGGCCATACTCAAGGCTCGCAGCATCACTCACTCGGCTTCAATTCATCAAGATGTTTTTCAAAAATCAGGGTTTTGCCTAGCTTTTTCGACCCATGATATGCAACATAATGCATCCTACAAGGAGATTTTTATGACCACCTCACCCTCACGTCGTTCGGTTTTAACACGCAGTGCCGCATTAGTTGGCGCCGCCAGTTCAAGCTTGTTGTTGCCCGAATTAGCGCAGGCTCAGTCCGGCAAAATTCGCGTCGGTTTGATGTTGCCCTACTCTGGCGCTTTTGCACCCTTGGGTGTGGCCATTGAAAATGGCGTGCGCATGGCCATCAACGAACAAGGTGGCAAGTTGGGTGGGCGTGAAATTGAATGGTTCAAAGTCGACGATGAGTCAGATCCTTCCAAGGGCATTGAAAATGCCAACAAATTGGTCCAACGCGACAAGGTCGACGTGCTCATCGGCACGGTGCACTCTGGTGTGCAAATGGGCATCCAAAAAGTAGCCCGCGATTCAGGTGTTCTCTCCTTGATTCCTAACGCAGGTGTGCACGCTGCAACTCGCGCTTTGTGCGCACCGAATGTGTTTCGCACCAGCTTCTCCAACAGCCAACCCACATTGGCTCTAGGCCAAGCCATGGTGGCCAAAGGGCACAAGAAAGCTGTTTGGATCACTTGGAAATATGCAGCGGGCGACGAAGCCTTCGAAGGCTTCAAAGAAAGCTACACCAAAGCGGGCGGCACCATTGTCAAAGAGTTGGGCTTGCCCTTCCCTAACGTTGAGTTTCAAGCCCTGCTCACAGAAATCGCTGCCCTGAAACCTGATGCAGTCGCTTGTTTCTTTGCTGGCCCATCAGGCGCTAAGTTCATGAGAGACTTTGCGGCAGCTGGCCTCAAGGGCAAAATTGCACTGTACGGTTCTGGCTTCTTAACCGAAGGCGTGTTGCAAGCGGCAGGACCCGCAGCAGACGGCGTCATGACCACCCTTCATTACAGCGATTCTTTGGACACACCTCGCAACAAATCTTTCCGCTTGGAATACGCCAAGGCATTCAAAATGCAACCCGACGTTTATGCTGTTCAAGGCTACGACACGGGCTTGCTGTTGGTGCAAGGCGCCAATGCCGTCAAAGGTGACTTGAATAAAAAGCCCGAGCTCTACAAAGCCATGGAAGGCGCCGTCATTGACAGCCCCCGCGGCAAATGGACCATGAGCAAATCACACAATCCGATACAAGACATTTACTTGCGTGTCGCCGAGAATGGCGAAAACAAGGTCATTGGGGTTGCATCCAAAGCGCTGGCCGATTCTGGCGCCGGTTGCCGCATGGGCTAATTCCAATAGCCTGTCACGCCAAAGCGGCGGAGTCATCCGTCGCTTTTTTTATGCCTTCTTGATACGCGATACTCAAACACTTTAGTGTTAATCTTTCCCCTATGGATTTCGTCAATTTCCTCATCCAGTTGCTGAACAGTGTTCAGTACGGATTGCTGCTGTTCATGTTGGCTGCGGGCCTGACTTTGATTTTCGGCATCATGGGCGTGGTCAATTTGGCGCATGGCAGTTTCTACATGTTGGGCGCCTATTTGGCATGGTCACTGGCCGCCCTGACCCAGAGCTTCACACTCGCCATCATCTTGGGCACATTGCTTTCTGTGCTGTTTGGTTTGCTGCTTGAGTGGTTGTTGTTCAGGCACTTTTACAAACGCGATCACCTCGACCAAGTGCTACTGACCTTTGGTCTTATTTACGTTTTCGAAGAGATGCGCTCCATTTTGTGGGGCGACGATGTGCATGGCGTCACCATTCCAGATGTTCTCAGCGCCTCTATTCCTCTGACAGAAACACTTTCGTATCCGGTCTACCGCTTGTTCATGTCTGGCGTTTGTTTGTTGCTGGCTTTGGGTCTGTATTTGCTCATTTCCAAAACACGCTTGGGCATGAAAATTCGCGCGGGCGCTTTCAACCACGAGATGACCGAAGCCTTGGGCGTCAACATCAAATTGATTCATGCTTTGGTGTTCGCCATGGGTGTGGGCTTGGCCACCATTGCCGGCATGGTGGCTGCACCTGTTTCCAGTGTGTATCCCAACATGGGCTCGCAGGTTCTCATCATGTGTTTTGTGGTGGTGGTCATTGGCGGCATTGGGTCGGTCAAGGGTGCGCTCATTGCAGCATTGCTGGTGGGTTTGGTCGATACCTTTGGCAAAGTGTTGTTGCCGCAAGTGGCAGGCATGCTGGTTTATGTGTTGATGGCCATTGTTTTACTTTACAAGCCTGAAGGCTTGTTTAAAAACTAAGGGGGCCGGCATGAGCGACGCACACGCACCCCTTGAAACACTGCCCCGCAGTTTGAAAATTTTGCTAGGTACTGCGCTCTTGGCACTGGCGGCCTTCCCTTTTGTCGGCACGGACTATTACCTGCAAATGGTCACCCGCATGATGATTTTGGCCATCTTTGCCATGAGCCTTGATTTGCTGCAAGGTGTTACGGGCCTCGTCTCATTGGGACATGCCGCTTACTTTGGTGTGGCGGGCTATGCTTTGGCATTTTTAACGCCCCCCGGAGAGCCCGTGTCTTTGTGGTGGACCTTGCCTGCAGCGGTTGGCGCTTCAGCCTTACTGGCTTTGATCATTGGCTTCTTGGTCGTGCGCACCCACGGCATTTACTTCATCATGGTCACCATGGCCTTTGCACAAATGGTGTTCTATGCCTTCTTTGACAACAAGGTATTGGGCGGCTCAGACGGCCTTTATATCAACTTCAAACCTGAAGCTGTGTTGTTTGATTTAGAAAACAAAAAAGTTTTCTATTTCTTCACCTTGGCTCTCATGGTCCTGGTTTATGTGTTTTTACGGCGTCTGCTGTGGAGCCCCTTTGGCCGCGCACTGGCTGGCATTCGTGTCAACGAACACCGCATGCGTGCACTGGGTTATGGCACGTTCAATCACAAACTGGCGGCCTTTACTTTGGCCGGCGCACTTGCTGGATTAGCTGGTTTCTTGTGGGGCGCGCAATCGGGGTATGTCAACCCTGAACTCATGGGTTTTCACATGAGTGCGCATGTCATCATGATGATCATCCTTGGCGGCATGGGTAATTTTGCAGGCGCTATTGTGGGCGCTTTCTCGTTCGAGTATTTGCTGCATGTGTTCAAAGACTTGCCCCAAGTGGCGGGCTTTAATTTAGGCAAGCATTGGCAGTTGTGGATGGGCTTGTTCATTGTGGCGCTGGTAGTGCTGGCACCCCGAGGCATCTTGGGCTTGTTTGCCTCGATGCTCAAAGACAAGTCAGAAAAACAAGGCCCTCAGCCATGACGAACGCTCATTCAGCGCACGACTTGCTGTTGCGCGCCAACAAAAATACCAAACAGTTTGGTGGCCTGACTGCCGTGAACGAAGTGTCAGTCGATTTGCGCAAAGGCCAAATTCATGCAGTCATTGGGCCCAATGGCGCGGGCAAATCGACGCTGGCCAATTTGCTCACGGGCGACCTGCCACTCACATCCGGCCATGTGACATTGAACGGTCAAGACATTACCGGCTGGACACCTGAAAAAATTTCTCGCCATGGCATGGGCAGAAGCTATCAAAAGACCAACATCTTCAGAAGCTTTAGCGTGTGGGACAACGTTCGTTTGTCGGCGCAGTCGCGCAGTCAACCCATGCCTTTCAATCCACTGGCGTGGCTTCAACAGGCCAGCCTCATGGCAGACGTGAACGAGCGTGCAGAGCGCGCCCTTGAATTAGCGGCCTTCAAAATCGCCGACAAGCCATGGCAGGCGCAGCCAGTCATGGCGAGCAACGTCAACTGGAAATTGCCATGACTTTGGCCACAGAGCCGCAAGTTCTTTTGCTAGACGAGCCCCTGGCAGGCATGGGCTTGGCAGAAGCCGAGAGCATGGTGCAGTTGCTGCTGCGTTTAAAACCATTGCACGCCATGATGTTGGTTGAGCACGACATGGACGCGGTTTTTGCTTTGGCAGACCAACTGACTGTGATGGTCAATGGCCAAGTGATTGCCAGTGGCTTGCCTGCTAATGTACGCGCCGATAAAGGCGTTCAAGCAGCCTATTTGGGTGAGGATCATTGAGATGAGCAACACATTGATTCAAGTGCAAGGCCTTAACAGCTTCTACGGGGCCA
>JGI25917J50250_1000286_pt1 | contig 13541 bp, 15 predicted proteins | sample LauGreSBDMM110SN_4_FD_50250 | JGI IMG/M metagenome (IMG submission 50250) | reverse complement strand
TTAAATCAGGGAACCTACGGTTCCCCGAACCCCTCCCTTTTGGTTTGATTGTAGGTTTATAAAGCATTATTATCTTTTGGTTTGATTGTAGGTTTATATAAGCCGTGTTTGCTTATATAAAGGGAGGGGTAAAGCGAAGCGGCGGTATGGAAATCGAAGATTTCTGAAGAACCTTAGCAAGCAAAAGGTTCCCTGATTTAGAGTCCACCGGGGAATCCTACAAGATTGGCGCCAATGCCGAAGCCTGCACCACCACGGGCTGATGAAGCCATGGAAGGGACGAACACATCCAACACGCTAAATGTGGCGGCGGCGGTGAGGGCAATAATCACGACCTCCTCTACCTTAAGGGAGTGCTTGGGGATAGCATAAGCGGCAATGGCGACCATGATGCCCTCTACAATGTATTTTATAGCTCTCTTGACGAGTTCACTGAAATCGAAAACGTTGCTCATATATTATACTCTACGAAAATAAATAATAAGGATGAAAATCACTTAAACATTCTCGGCGATACATTGCATAGTAATTTCGCTAAATGTCGGGATTTGAGAGAAAGAATTTGCCAAATGGCGACGCCAATCCTAAATATATTGATTTGTTGGACGAAGATGACGCGCTCGCTGGACAAAAATTTGCGTGCATGTCTTTCGTATCCCCCGAAAAGATCCTAAAGAAGCGCGAGGTGTATTTGTTTGATCAATTCGTGCAACAATGGGATATGTCTAAATCGATGTCTAAATTCTCCGATTTCGTGAATTTTATTTCGTATAAATATAACCTAAAGGTGGAATCGGTAATTGAGGATTTCAATGAGTTTGTCAAGGAGGAAGAGTCGAAGATCAAAGCGGACTCTGTGTTGGACGATTATAAGACGTTTTTGGATAAGCAAGAGGATCGTCTGACGCAGGTTTTCCAGCGCGAGAATGCGTTTCAGACGTCGACGCGTGGTCTAAAGATCCGCGGAACGTACGGAACTCAGGAAGAAGCGGAGATTCGCTGTAAGAAGCTAAGAGAGCTCGATCCGAACCATGATATTTACGTGGGTCCTGTGGGTATGTGGATTCCTTGGGACCCAGATGCGTATAAGACGGGGCGCGTGGAGTTCATGGAGGAGGAACTCAATCAACTACATCAGGAGAAGGTAAAAAATGAGACCAAGGCGAAGGAGGAATTTGACCGTCGTGTCAAAGAAACAAAGCGTAAGGCTATTGAGGAGAATATTAAGTTGGCGGAGAAGTCGGGTAACGTTTTGACACAGACCATGGATTCGGAGGGCAATTTGATTGGTGTACGTGATACAGTGGATTTTGATAGCCGTGAGGTTGCGAATGCAGCGGATCAGCGTGCGGAGTTTTTGAAGACAGCTGCGAACGCTGGTGTGACTTTGGATAATATCACAGAAAGGTCCGCGGAGGCTTAAATCTGCTATGATTAAGGTCTATCATAAGTAGGCGTAGTAAACTTGACAAAAGGGTAAACGGGATTAGACATAATTACTATAATTACGCAAAATAGAACAAACATCTTGCTTAAAAGTGGATATTTTTCTTGCTTTTGAATATATTCAAAATCGCAGAATGTATTGTAAAACTCTAGGTCCGGGTGCAGAAATAGACCAGTGGTCGCGGGGCAAGTATTGTTTTCAATATGATAATGACTTTGAATAACTAAACACTGTTTACTAATATTTGACTGGTGTTCTATTTGTCGCGCTAACTTTGCGGCAGCTTCAGTGGAGCGTCTGCGACGCCTAGAAGCACGAGAAGCTGAAATGTTCATGCTATTGGTAAGCATGAACATTACGAAAAGGATACGACGGATCGACATTTTGTTTGATGTTTGGAGATGTTGATGAATTTTGAGTCAGGATCAATTTTTGATTTAATGTCTTACACCATTTCGCATTGAAAATGCGAAATGTAACGTTGCCGATAAATGAATTAAAAGGCAAATCTCCGTANGAGATTTGTCCCATTTTAAATCTTCATCGGTGTAAAATTGAAACCGGCTTACANTAATATATAACCTCCACCCCTTAAAACATGGAACAACGTTCTAATATGATTACCGCGTTTGAATATGCTACATCGTTGATCGGCGCGCCTTTTCGCTGGTATGACCCAGAATTGGATTCTTTCATTGGAACGGATAAGTTTTGGTGCGAAAACGCTTCTCCTCCTACTGCATCGGATATTATAGAAAATGATAAATCTATTGTATGCGCCGGATTCCCAAATTTATTGAGAAGAAAACTCGGTTTATGTATTCCCGGAATAAATGGAAATATCAACGGAAAATACAAAGAGTTATATAAGACGTTCCCGGGTGGAACTGATGCCTGGTTTCTATATTTGTTTCAGAGAAAACGTCTGGAAAAGCTGGATATGAAGAAGCGATATCCAAAGGGGACATTGCTTTTGGCGAGATTTAAAGATAACGAAACTGATCAGGGACATCTTGCGGTTGTCTATGAAGACGACGACGAAAGCAAAACTATAAATGACCAACTCATTATACATTCAGTTCCAGACATTTTATACACGGATAGGGATAAACACAAAAATCACGGTTCCGTGAAAGCCGAGCTCTATAGTATCTCAAACAACGAATTCAAATACAAAGGAAAAAAGAGTTATTATACGTATATTTGTCTTCCGGAAAATTGGTTGTTATTGGATTAATCGTCCTCGCTATCACTCTCGGACTCTACATCACTTGTATCGTCTTGTTCAGACTCGGTTTGAGCAGGGTGGCGAATTTTATCGAGCTCCTCCTTGGTCATGATTCTCCCCGTGCTAAGATACATATCCACTTTGGAACTAATACGCTTGAGTTTATCCACTGTAATATTATTTGCTCCCGCCACAATATACGCCTCAGAAGCGCCTTCGTCGCCGCGCCGAAGCTTAGACAAATATGTCGCCCATTTTTTCTGGATTTGAACAATAGTAGTCGGATTCATCAAAATGTCATACAAAATCGCGCCCAAATATTTTCCGACTGTCCACTGAGATCTCGTTGTTCGCCTATTGGCTAGAGGGAATAGTTCATCGGCTTGTAGAAACACATCAAATGTATTGTTAAGGACATCGACTACGCGATCTCTATCAATCGGCGTTTGGTCTTCCACATTGTCCTCTTGGCGCGCAAACAATTTTGTAATAAACATGGGTCCATGGACCGCGCCAGACACTAGTGCAATCGCACTCTCCAAATTCCGCTTTTTATCGTTATCCTTATTACGTGTATCAAAGAAGCAATCATTGACTCGTGTGCGTAGAGGATGATCATCATCATTAAGGAGAGAAAGCGCCTCGCGGACAAGCGGAGAATCCTCCTCGGACATGGAATAAAGCTGACCATCGGAAACGCGAATATTTTTATTGAGTCTGCGAAACATCTCGCGGGTTTGCTTACTCGTGAGATTACGCATCACAACCAAAGTAATTGGATGTGATTCGACTGCGCGAGTTTCAACTGGAATGAGTTCGCGGACGTCTCCGTTTAGAAGACGGCGGAACGTGGTGATACGGTTTCCGCCTTCCATAACTTCGCGGCGCTCTAACCCGTTGACAATACGCGATGAACAAATAATCGGGGGAATATAATAACCTTGTAGAATACTATCCAAGAGCTTGAGTTGCATATCCTTGGACCAAACAAACGCGCGATTACGGCGATGAATATGAATCGGTTTGGACTCATCATACCCCGGGGCGTCTCTACGTCCGGAGAAGTCTCCGTTGAGGGCGCAGATCGTGGTCTGGATATTCTCGGTGCGAATGATGGCTGACATTTTTGGAGTGGCTATTTTGTGTTGATGAGTTGACGGGGGTTGGTGGTTTCAATTTTTTATCTATCCTTAAAACAACACCTCATTTATTTTACTTAATACATCGGATAAATCAAACGATTTGCAATTTGGATCATATCTGATAAATTTGTTACCAAGTGAAACAATATAATCCTCTCTTATTTTTTCCTTGATCGGATCTCTATCGCTATGATTGTTTTCATCGCATTCGATTACTAATCTATAATCAATAAAATATAAATCGACTCTATATTTATCGAAAATATATTGCCGTTTCACATTAAATGTTTTACGATAAGCATTTTCAATAAACCCTATAGTTTGATTTTCAACGCACATGCCGATGTTTATAGATTTTATATTGTCATTTATCTCCACTATATAACGATTTCTTAAATTATAAGTGTTTTTCAAAAGATCGAATGCATCTTGTGTTAACATGAATACTATTTTATTTTGCCCACCGTATTTATTTGTGTTTTTGAATTTATCCTTTTCAATAATATAGTGTACATTTTCTCTGTAGTTTTTCTTCATATGGGTCACAAGTCTGAACTTCTTTGCCAAATACAACAAATCGTCTAGGTTTCTAGTAAAGTCACCCATATTATTTTTTTAATACGTACGTTTTTAAGGCATTTCAATTTTTTGTATCATATTGTTTTATTTATAAATAAACAGTTTGAAATAGAGATTTATAATAAATTATTGCTTTTATTTTTTTAAAGCAAGATTTATTACCATATATTTCGATCAGGACGAAACCTGAACGAGATTCTTATCATAATGGTAACACAAAAAAAACCGCTCCCACAAATTCAGGAATAGTTTAATATTTCTTTTGTTACAACAAAAGCAAGATTCACTTCTAATATGCTAACATGTTTTTATGAATGATATTTTATAAAACCGCTTTTGAAAATGTAAAGCGGATGAATCTTACTTTCCCGGGTAGGAAAGTAAGATTCTTTACCATTATGCTAACGCGTTTTCCGGTCCATGTTCGCCATCGAGTCCCATGGTAACATTTCTACCATTTACCGCCCGTGGTTTTTTTCACGTTGATAGATGGTGCGCTCTTTTTCTTCGCCTTACTCGGATCGTATTCTTCCTCGTCGTCTGAACCCATACCCTTGGAAATATCCCAGAATTCTTTAGAGCCCAACTTGAAATCGGGTCGTGGTTCTGCCTTATACCAGAAGATCTGATCGTTCAGTTTGTTCGATTTCGCGTTGTTATTTATGACCAGACATTCGAAATTTTCGGTGGTTTGATCCATGACAGAGCAAAATGACTCGAGGGTTGGGAACATGGACGCGTAGTTCTCCCAGATACGCTTTCGATTGGCGAAGTATGGCTCGCGAAGAATAAAAACATAATCGATGTTAGTGCGTAGATTGGGTGGGATACCTAAGGGATATTGCATTGTGATGATCAGCATGACCTTCCAATGACGTCCGTTCATGAAGAGGAGCCGCATCATCTTATCACGCGCCCAAGTGTTATCATACAAGCAATCGTCTAAAATCACAAAAGTACGAGGATCAATAGTGGTACGACGATATTGTTCAACTTCTTTGTTCATCTGCTTCAAGACAGCGCGCTGTCTTCGCAAAACATTCTCGATCAATACTGTGTTGTATTCCTCATGAATGAAGAGCTTAGGAACATGACTCGCATAGAAGCCGTTACCAGCTTCTGTTCCTGAAATAACAGTGCCAATAGGAATGTCTTGGTGGTGATATAGCAAATCTCTTACTAAATAAGACTTACCAGTATCACGACGTCCAATCATAACAATAACAGGACCCTTGTTTTCGTCGGGACGAAAAGTGATCCAGCGCATATCGAATTTCTTTAATTCTAGTGACATTATACGAATATTATAAGATAACATTAAAAAAAATATGAGTAAACGATATATGGCAAAACGAACTCGTGATAGAAAATCTCCTTCGAAATCAAAATCGTTTTTTTCTAATCTTAGAGCAAGAACGCGAAGAATAAAAAATCGTGCAAAAGCGGCATTCGGTCTAAACATATCCACTCCGGATCAAATTGAATTAGACGAAGAAGACGATCGCCAATTACTTAAAAAAGAGACCAAGCGGATAGAAAATGTTTCTAAAAACGTCGAACGTATTCGAATAACCACCAAATTGGATTTAGAGACTGATTTTTTGAAAGATTGCGATATGACTATAGGCGAGCGTTATTATATTATCGACATTGGACTCGGTCAAATAAGCACGGGAATATATCAAGGATTTTCCAATCCAGACGACGGAAAAACTATTGTCGTTTTCTCAGACATAAAATCAATAAATCGTCTACCCGAAACATCCCCTGTTGAATTTAATAAAAGTATTGATCTGTATCATAGAACCCCAGGATATCCGGAAACATCGGATTTGCTGCCGCTCATCGTTCCAGACATCAAATTGTATTCCTATAACATTTACCCAAACACGTATTTGTATAGCATTTCACCAAAGAAACCTGGTAGAAAGCCATTGGACGAAATTCTTCGCCTAAGACATGATCTAAAGAAAGTAACTGTTCTAAAGCCTGGCAAAGAATACTATATTGATAACTATAATAATGATCTTTCAAATAGATATGTCATGGAACATGGTATTTGCGAAAGAGTTATAAATTACGGAGATCCGAATATTAAATTTTATCATAATGGCGCTCTATTTAAAGAATTAAAACAATTATATATTTCCACCAAAGATATCGGAACAAATAACGGCGATTTATTAGGAAATTGTTCCGGTGGGAATTGTAATTCAAGTGACGGAATCGAAGCCTTTTTAGAAGAAAATGTCCCATGCAATTTCCGAAACTCGTCGTATCATACATTTTATGAGGTCGATAAAAAAAAGCTAATAAGCCAATTAAGATCGAAACGAGCAAACCTAGGTCCCGATACGAATAAAGGTATTGATAGCTTAATCGGCAGCTTTTTACGTGGATAGCATCAAGTCTTCGTAAAAACCCGTCGTTTTTATTCTTGAATACCTTATATTTAGGATATGACAGATAAGCCTATGAAAATACATTATTGCAAGTATGCGAGATCCGACGAAACCGACAGCCAGAAACCGAGGTTTATCGATTTAGACGAACTTGGAACCGATTATAAAAACGACACTAGAAATCCGTTTTTGATACGCAATTTGCAGCTATATAATCCTATTTACTCACAATTCTTCGAGATGACCGAAAAAAACGCCGAGGTCATGTCATTAAATAACGTTTATCATATGCGAAATATGAACCTTATCTATGACATCCGCAACGACCTCGTGATGGAAAAACCGGTGTTTATTAAATTCTCTCCTCTCTTGGACCCTATTCGGTATATGATTGGCAAATACGACGTCACCGATCCGCGCATTCGCACGATGCCGTCAATCAATAGCACCGAAGAATCCATTAATTCCAAGATTTTATCGCATCAAAATTCATCATATATCGACTGTTTTTTTAGTTACTTGACGAGCGGATTACTCCATAACCATGGGTTTTTGAACGGCGTGGATTTCTATGGGTCTTATTTGGGCGTCCAAGATAGTTTCCGCGCATGTGTAACCGACGATTTGGATTATTTAAGAGAATCCGAGTTTTTCAATAAGAATGTAGGCGTGCTATTTTCCGTTGAAGATGATTGTTTGAAACAAGATCGGGAACTTTACGGAATTGCCGGTTCGCGTGGCAATAAATGCAAACTCAATTTTGGAGAAACCAGACATAACAATAGCGAAATGTCTATTACAGTATTGGACAATGATTTGACAGTATCGGAATCCAATGCTCCTCTTGAGGATGAAATAAATGCCGACAAACTCGTATATGAAAAACCGTGTTCGAATTCATCAAAATCATCATCGGCGTCTTCTGATGATAGTAAGATGAACTATAGTTCAGAGAGCGAATCGGAGGATGACGACGACGGTTCAGAAGAAGGCGGCGACTCAGATGAAGAATCTTGGGAAACGGAACCAGAACGAGAAGACGACAGCAATGACTCTCAAGAAGAAGATGAGGAAGAAGTATATGGATACATCAAAGACTTCCCTATCCAACTCATATGCTTGGAAAAATGCACAGGAACCTTGGACGAGCTATTTGTAAAAGAAAAAATAGACGAGCAATCCGGAGCAGCTGCGCTTTTCCAAGTCGTAATGTCGCTATTAATGTTACAAAAAACATTTAAATTCACACATAATGATTTACATACCAATAACATTATGTACGTGGATACGACCCTGGAACATTTGACGTATAAATTCGACGAAAAAGTATACAAAGTCCCTACCTACGGTAAAATATTCAAGCTCATTGATTTCGGGCGCGCTATTTATAGATTCCAAGATAAGATCTTCTGTAGTGATAGTTTTGCGCCGGGTGGCGACGCCTCTACCCAATACAACTGCGAACCGTTTTTAAACAAAAGCAAACCTCGACTAGAGCCCAATATGAGCTTTGATTTATGCCGGCTCGGATCTTCAATATTCGATTTTCTAATGGACGAATGTCTACCTGTTTCCAAAATGGACGAGTTACAAAAAACCATTCATCGCTGGTGTTCGGATGATAACGGAAAGAATGTTCTTTATAAGAAGAACGGCGAAGAGCGTTATCCGAATTTCAAGCTATACAAAATGATTGCACGCACGGTTCATCGACATACACCAGAAGCACAACTCGAATTCCCGTTTTTCTCTCAGTTTTTGGTAGAATCCACCGAAAAATCTATCAATATTGATATCGACGCCGTACCTTGTTATGCAAGTAAATAGTAGATTGATTCACTTAACTTATTTCGAATACATATTACATGATGTATTTGAAACTAAAATGCGGGGACATCTGTGAAAATCTCAGTAGCAACGGGGTTCAGTGCTTTTGTCTCGGTGACTGCGTTGAAGAAATCGATCAGCGTGCCTTGGAAATGGAAGAATGCGAAGGACCCCGAAATTGAACATACTAAAACGACTAAAGCGTCGCGTATGATTTCCTTCAAGGGTTTGACTTCTTGACCCAGAAAACGCTGTTCTACATATTTCGTTGCGCAAAATAAGAGCGTGATAATAACTGCTAGAACAAATGTTTTATCCATTATACAAAATAATAAAACAATTTCTTATTATATTATACGCGCCTAATTCAACTCTTCAAAATCAAATACTGGAGAGCTATCCATAACAGACCCCGGCGGTTTCGAGGGGTCTAAATCTAAGATATCTAAAGCTGAAATATCCAAGGCGTCGGTGTGAATCTTAATCCGATCCTCGTCCTCTTCAGCTTCCTCCTCCAATTTACGTTGAATCGCGCGCGATGTGCTTATTTCCTCTAAGCGTTCAATCGTCTTTGGCGCTGTTACCGATTCCACATTGTCAGATCCGTTCAAAACACTGTCTATATCGTTGAAAGTCAGGCGGGTTACAGCGGCTTCTTCATCCACATTTTTCACGGAAGGAACTACGGGCGCAGACTCTTCTTCTTCGGGTTTCTTGGATTCATCGGAAGGCGCCTGACTTGCAGGCACTTGGTCTAACACTGGTTCCTTTACGTTTTCGATGAATACCTCTTCTTCCTGTTCCACGCTTTCGTCCATGTATGCGCGAATAATTGCCTCCGTAGGTATAGACTCGCGGATAGTGGTCAAAATACACTCCTGGATAATATTCTCGAGTTCACGGCTGTTTTTCTGTATCTGTAAAGGACCCACATTCTTCTCAAACAAATACACATTCATATATACCTTTCTGGCAACATGAATATATATCTTATGAATGAAATGATCAAGCTTGGGAATCGAGATATCGATCTTTTTTTGTTTGCTTCCAACGCGAATACACGTTAAAACCTTGAGTTGAATAATATGCACACATGTGATCAAATCCTCTAAATAATTACATCCACTACGTTCAATGATTCGCTTGCGTTCCTCCTCAACAATGACAGAATTCCACTTCGGTACACGCGACAAAAGGTTCTGAAAAGTCATCAAATACTTCCCNACTTCGTCTGTTTCCACGCACATTTTCCAAGCTTCATTAAANATAGAGCGTACGCCCTCCGAAACTAGGGGAGAGAAAATGCTCACTAAACGCGCACACCACTCATTCCGAGATTCGTGTAAATTAGCAATTACGAAATCGTCCATTTATTATATTATCTAAACATTGCTTAAGTAGGTTTCAAACGAGATCGATTATGCTAGTTATCGAATTTCTTATTTTATCTTTATCTAAAACGTCCAATGCATTTGAAATAAATAATGGCTCATTATACATTTTTGAATATAAGTCCTCGTTATTATCAAGAGCTTCTATTCTTTCAATCAATTCACTCAAATCCGATTCGGTATAATTCGGTTGTAGATATAATATAGATTTCATGTTAATATAATCTGAAACATTAGGACATCCCCAATATATGGGTATTGTGTTACAATGATAAGCGTTCATCAATTTTTCAGTTAAATAATTATGACGCGATACATTTTCAAAACATATTGTAAATTTATAATCACTTAAGAAACTACAATACTCTTCTGACTCGTAAGTTCCGGGGCAGTTATATCCTAAATTATTCATAAATTTCCCACAAGAATCCACCTTTTTATATTTTGACAATCGTATAAAAAAATCATTTCGCTCTTTACAACTTCCGTTGCTTACTGAAAATAAACAAAACTTTTTCTTAGGCAAATAATTCCTCGTCTTCATAAACTTAGAAGGATCAATAACATTTTTCAATATATGATAAAATCCAAANGGAATTATTACAACATTTGAATGGTCGATTGGATTCACTGGAATGATGTTTACATCAAATAAGGATGGATCATGATATCTAGATTCTCCCGAAAATTGGACATATAGAGTTTTTTCATTTTTAGTAGAAGGGGGCTCGCCAAATACAGAATATATCTCTATTTTTTTATAATTGTCTTTTATTTCTCGTTTATCAAATAATTCAGAAAAAAGCTTCGTTGACACATCGTCGTCGTCCCACCACGAGTGTAATGTAATTTCGAGAGTTGATTCAAATCCTTCCAAATAGAACGGAACAAAAAAATTTACCAGTATTATAACGGTCAATAAAGTTATTAATATAACAAAGAACCTCCTTTTCATTACATTAACTTCATATTTTTATAGCGAATCTTTTTCGTATGCACGTATCATATTTTGTTTATAAGGATTATGAATCGATTTCACATGATCTTGGTGTATAAATGAATCATTATCCGACGAAAATACAAAATATGGATATTTGTAGACGTAAGTATTCAAATTATTGTATATATAGACATCAGATACGTGCAATTCATCGTTTAAGTTATATTTATTGCTATTGTAAGACATATTTATTATTTTTTTAGCACCGCGTTTATTTATCAAATAAGACAATGTCCCCGTCTCTCCGTTATGTTTTTTATATTCCGTTTCGATAAAAGTTGGTGTACTTAACCCATAATATAACATAATGATTTCCCAGTCGGGGGGTGCGTCATTGATTATTTCGCCTATACTTTTTTTCCAATAAGATTTAAATTCTAATGTAATGTCGTCTTCAAATATAATAGCATTATCGTAATCCGATCTAGAAAATTCATTAATTGCATCTAAATGTGACAATAAACATCCATATTCGGAATCACTTCTTTCCTTTTGTTTACTGTATTGTCCTATTTTCTTATACATTTCATCGGGATGTTTCCCATCAGTCGCAGTTATTCTAATATTTGGAACATTTTCAAAAACGGGATCTTCGAATAGTTTGTTCATATTTTTTCTTCTATCATGAGCTCTGTCCAAATTTATCCAATAAATTACATCCAGACCTTTCATATAATCTTTTTCAAAATTTTCTCTGTGTTTGAAACATAAATAATAGACTAAATAGGATACTATTGAAACTAATAATATAAATAATATATAATATCTAGGGTTATTGCGTCTTGCCATACATATACATATTATTTTATACTATAGTAACAATATAGTAGTATAAAATAGAGGGAACCCTAGAATAAGGAATATATTTTCCAAGCCTTCCTCTTCTAGGATACGTAGAAGATCAACCAGAAATCAGCAAAAAATCCAATAAATATAACATCAACAATTTCTCGCATCGATATTCCGCCTTAATTTTATGGAATGCCATTGTTAATTCCGCCTTTTTCAGTGCCGACCACTTGTCCGATCGTTTTATCCATGTAATCAGGTCTACACAAGAAGCACCCGCTTCATATGCATTAGATACTATGTCAACAAGTTCCACATGAGAAGCTGGCGTCTCGGAAAGTGCGGCATCAAACCAATCGGCTTTGGATAACGGCGCACCGTATTTTTGTTGTAAATGGTATTGGTGTAGATTCTGTACATTTCCATTAGAATCAATATACTCAGGGACGTAAATCTCACAAAACCGCGACAAAATCGGATTCAGTAATTTATGCTTGTTTTCCACCACGATGAAAAACCGCGTATTATAACTGAAAAGCTCAATGCATCTACGCAGTGCCGATTGAGCGTCAATGGTCAAGCTATCAGCGTTGAATAGGACGATGGTCTTGAACATGACCCCCTTGATACTTTGGACGCCTTGGATGTTGGTTTTAGCGAAAAACTTGAGTTCGTCGCGGATGAATTTAATTCCCTTCCCATGCGCACAATTGACGAACATGACATTACTTTTGAGTTTTTGTTTATCATATCCGTAAATCTTATTTAGGAAGTCGTATACTAGAGTTCGCTTTCCAGTGCCCGGAGAACCATGGAAAATAAGGTGGGGGATTTTCTGTGTCTCGTAGAAATAGTGGAGCTTTCGTTTGATATTTTCGTGGAGATTTAACTGTTGGTTCATTATTTGGTATTCGATAAATATATTTAAGTGGTTTGGTTTTTATATGCGTATAATATAAAAACCATGGCAATTAGAAAAAATAGAAGAATGCAAAAAGGTGGAGCTTGGATGTGGCCACTTAGTTTAATATTTAAAAATGATGATACATCAGTCAAACCGCAGGATAATGCTGCAAATGAATCGCCAACAGATAATGCTGCAAATGAATCGAGAACGGACGATGCTGCAAACCAACAACGAACGGATTCGAATGAAGCAAACATAAACCAGAGACCTCTACCGCAATCGGGTATGCCTAAGAATACAGCCACCTCGATGGGCGGAAAATTCAGAGGAGGAAAATCCAATCGCCGCAGTAAATCCAAGAAATCGCGTAGAACTAAGCGCCGCCAATGAGTATATTTTGACAATCTTGTCACTCGATTTTCACGATCTTCTCAGTCGATTTTCACAATCTTCTCAGTCGATTTTCACAATCTTGGACATTGCCTTGGTCTGTAAGTATCGATCCGAATGCATCGTACGTCGCCTCAAATTACATCGCAAACAAGACAAAACCACATTATCGCGATTATGACCCCTAGAATTATCCAAGCGTTCTAGCGTCCACTGTTTCGGATCACGGACGTATTCGTATAAAACCAGTGTCCCCTCTTTACAGTAATAGCACGACAAACAAGACCCCTTCATGAGTTCCAACACATCCGCCTTGGAAACTAATAAATCAAGATCCAGTAATTCTTTTTCTGTATCTTGACTCCGGTATCCCGAGATTTTATTGGCGATTTGTGTTAAAATAAACTCGCTCGTTTTCGATAAGGGCGTTGATGATTCG
>JGI25917J50250_1000283_pt1 | contig 13610 bp, 12 predicted proteins | sample LauGreSBDMM110SN_4_FD_50250 | JGI IMG/M metagenome (IMG submission 50250) | reverse complement strand
AACGGCGTGGGTAAGTTCCTTATAGACATATCAGCGTCCAAAGTACCAGCAGGAAAACCCGTAAGAATTGGTTTTGTAAACGTGAGAGATAACGAGACATCACCTCTCGAAACTTCAGACATTAGTTTTGCTCTTGCTAATGCTCAGTTAGTGGTTCCTGGGGACGTGACTGCCCCGGGGGACCCTCGAAATCCTCTGTTTAAAGTGGACTTGTCTAGTATTTACGTGCAATGTTCCCCCCCAACATCGAAGGGTGCCGCAGATCAGGAAATTATTCGTGAATTCCTGAAATACAAAGCATCCAGTATTTCTTATGATATTTCGTACTCGGTTGCCGGTGAGTCTACTTACGGTAATGTGGTGGCGCAGGAAGTGGAAATATCCGGAAACTGGTTCAAAATACCGGTGAAATTCCCCAACAATAAAACATACAATGTTGATATTCGCGCCAAGTACACTATGTTCGGGTACAATTTTGGGTNCAATGCATCATCAGCGCAGGCAACTTATAATTCGGCCTGGGTGCGCGTCAGCACCGTTCCTATTCGCGTCGGTCCTGAACCTCTCCCTGGTAACTTCGTGATAAATAGCCTCAGGGAGGATGTTTCGTTCAACCGCATCTCCTTCCAGTACAAACTTCCCGCTCTTGTTCCTAATTTCCCGTATTCAATCACTACCTTGCAAATTACGGATTTGAGTGGCGACAATGCTTTCAGTGCTGCCAGTTCGGGCGACATCTCGTACAACTCTGTGGTGACGTTTGATATTTCAAACGTTCTTCATGGCAAGGAGTACAATTTCCAAGTCGCTCCGGTTGCGAATTATTCGTTTGCCCAGGCTCCCCCTGCTACCGTGGTACCAAAAGCTGTTCCTTTTGGTAAGTTGAACATTACGAGTATCCAACCCTCTCAGGGTAATCCTACCACGGGTTACAGTGAATTCAAAGTCACTGTGGACTTGAACGGTGACAAACTGAATGATATCATTCTCGTGTCTGACCCCGTTGGAGCTGGTCCTCTCGAAGTAAAAGTCTTGGTTGGGACGACTGGGCTGCTTGCCTTGCCCACAATGACTTTGTCTGGGGCTGCGAAAACAACCGCCGGGACGGCCGCCTCGCCCTTGATTGCCGCAAACCAAACGGCTACATTTACAGTGAGCGTGCAGAACCCTTGCGTGTCGCTCCTCCTCATTGCCAACGGCAAAACATCGGCCATTCGTAATTTCCCCACCAATGCTTCGCTTACGTTTTAATAAAAATTATGATGAGGATCTGAGGTGAATGTGTTTATAGAAAAGAAAAAAAAACAGTGTAAAATAAGAATCAATTTCTTATTTTACTAGCCAGTCTAATTGGTTTAATTGATGATGGTAAAGGAACGCTTTTTTTGAGCCACAGGTTTGGGTGCAGGGACGACCACGGGTTTGGGTGCAGGGACGACCACGGGCTCGGGAACGACCACGGGCTCGGGAACGACCATGGGCTCGGGAACGACCACGTGCTGCTCAGGAGCGGGAGCGGGAGCGGGAGCGGGAGCGGGAGCGGCGGCGGCATGGTGAATGTGGGTTACCGGCGAGTGAACGTGAATCACTGGAGCAGTCATTGGCNAAGGGGCCGGCTCAGAATCCGATGCAGACGGGACAACTACAAACGCAGCAGCTGGAGCCATCGGTTCAACGGGAGCNGGAGNCATCGGTTCACCGAGGTCGGGAGCAGGAGCCTCAATGGGAGCAGTACGGAAGGGGACAACCAAGGGAGCCGCCAAGGACATCGGTGCGCGAGGTGTGCGAAGTGTACGGTAATTGAAACTAAAGTTCATGTGTATATTGTAAACCAACAAAAAAAACGAAACAAATGTTGTAACAAAGTACGAACGATGTATTTGGGGGACCTTGGGGGATGGGATGGGGGCGGTGGGGGTCAGGGAAAACGGCGGGGNAGTTTTGACATCCGGATTTTGTACGCACAACTCATCGATTCAGGTTTCCTAAATTATTACACCACAAGCTGCTGACGTACACGATACACACATGTCCGGTCACGACACCGGCGAGGACTCGTCAATTTTCCACACGGTATCGCAGGCAGTGCAAATATAAATATATTTCATTCCGTCGTCATCGTAACGTTTGTACACGACTTCTGTTGGACCTTGGGTTTTGTGTGTTGGACAAGTATCGCGCGGACATGTCATCGTGTAAATGCGCGGCAACGTTGGGTCTAGTTTGGTAAACGCATTCACGACGTGTTGGTACTGATGCGGACTTTTTTTTAATTGTGTCTTTAGAACACACACCGATTCCCGTCCCAACAACGGGTCGACGTGTCCGCATCGACGACACTTGTAGGTCAATGTATTCGAGTCCGATTCATCCAGGGTAATATAGTACATGTTGTCACACACTTTGCAAAACTCCATGGTTGGCGGCGGAAGGAGAAGAGGAGAGGATAAGATGAAGTGCCAAACGAGGTGGTGATAATGAATGAGAAGTTTTTTTTTGCAAAAGAACTCGGAGAGTAGCGGGGGATTTTCGCACACCCGGGAACACACCTTCCTCTACCATGGTCATGGTAGACGATTTTGGTCAACGTTTGGTCACCGCATTGCGCGAACTCTTATGGGATACCAAGTTTTCGGAATTTGTTGGACAACTTCGGTTTTTTCTCGTTGCGTTTCCCGATGGACCTCGCGAGGGATGCACGCGGACCTCGAACGAGGACATGCTCGCACATTTCGTCCTTGCTTTGCGACAACAATTTCATACACACAGGATGTCCAAGGAACGTTTCGCCTACATTGAATCGATGATTCCCGGATGGTCTTGGGATGCCACCTTTGACGCGGAATTTCGTCACGTCGTGCAATCTTGTTTTGGAGAGGAGTGTTCCAAACCGGCAGTGGCAATTACGGAAGAGGACTGTAGTCCGTTGTACAAACGCTTGCGTCGACGTTGATTCGCAGGGTTGTTTTTAAATGAACTAAACTGTGTTGTCAGGAGTAGACGTTGTCGCTTTGTTGTTGTTGTTGTTGTTGGAAAGTGGGTCCACGACTTCACCTTCGTCCAGGTACGTTCCGTTTTTTATGGCCTGAATGTCTTTCAACAGTCTCTTCATGATTTCGGAATTGGTCTTTTCGTAGACGTTGATGAGCGAGGCAAGCAAATTGAGGCCGACGCCGACCCAAATCAGGAATCGCTCATCGTAGCCCGCCGCCACGGTGGTGGTTAAAATGCCCGCCGCTTGGACCACATGGAACAGATAGTTGAGACCCATGTTGCATCGATTTAAGCAATGACGTTTCGACAAACTGTCCGACAAATCGTCGAGTTTGTTCTTGTCAAAGACGTCGTCGATTTTTTGCGTCGTCGTCTTTTCTGTTGTTGGAATCGGCGGCATAAACGTTACTCTTTCGAAATATTATCATCTCAAACGATTTTCCGCAAAACTAAGACACGTGAACATTATTGAAAATATTTATCTTCCAGCGATTCAAAACAACTACCTGTTGGACCGCATTGGTCCATGTTGCGTCGGCAATGGACGGCGTATTCTATACTATGTTTGTCGCCAAACTGCACACATCGTCCGAGATGGTACTTGGATTCGCCTCGGGCTAGGTGCGGCACGAAATGCGCGCAGTCGCCACAGGACGGGTGCAACACTTTGAAATACTTGGAATAAAAGGCCGATTCACGTCGCGGAGGAAGAGGCGGTTGTCGTCGCGACGACCANGTCGTTGGTGCGAAACATATCAACGTCATTATTGTTGTCACACCTTGCAACACACCCTTTGAGAGTAGCATCATGGAGTNGGATAACGGTGTGTCTACCGGTGTGCGAACGACGACGTTGGTGGCGGCGCGTGAGCTCTTTGTTGGTGTCCTCTACATGACCACCTTGCCGTTTGTGATTTGTGACATTGGGGTCGTGGCGTTTTCGACCACGACGACGTGCAACGTCGCCGGCTTCCTTGGTGTAATGTCGATTCAATCCTTTTTGGCAGTGCGGAGTCTCTTGACCATGGTGGCCTACAATGCCGTGTGTTATACTCTGCTGATTCGCTCGTCGGCCTCGTCGCGACGCGTCATGATAAGTGTGGGGTGCACGACCCTCGCATGGAATGTGTTGGGATGTGTTGGATTTCCATGGTGGCTTGCGAAATGTTCCACGCCCATTGCCTATTATTTGCCCGTGTCGTCGGCCATGCTCTTGGTCATGTACTCCTGGTGCGTACCCTGGCCTTGGACCAACAAGGCCAAGTAGCGGGGAAACCAGGTCTTCAGATATCCGTGGACACATAGCTGGCTTGATATGTGTGTGCGTGCATGAACCCCCAAAAAAAAGTTTACCTGACTATCCACACTTTGCCACATCTGGGTACACTCCGTGTGCGTGCCCGCAGCAGCGAAACCATGTCGGGGTTTCCCATCGTCCACCCTCTTGTTGGAATCGCCTTGAGTGAGGAGCAGGAACTCGCCATGCAGAAATTCGCGGCCGGACAAAACGTCTTTGTGACGGGACCGGGGGGAACGGGCAAGACCAAACTGATTGAACACATGTGCACCATGGCCCGGGCCACGGGAAAAGTGGTGCAGGTCTGCGCCCTGACGGGATGTGCGGCATCGTTGTTGCCGGCCACGTGCGAAGCTCGGACGGTGCATTCCTGGAGTGGCATCAAATTGGCCAAAGGTCCCGCCAGTAAAGTGGTGGACTCTGTGGTTCGGAGTCGCACGGCGTCTCCCACCTGGCGGAAAACCAAAGTGCTCATTGTGGATGAGGTGAGCATGATGTCGTGCAAGATTTTTGACATTTTGGACGACATTGGTCGGGCTACGCGCAAGAACCCGCTGATGCCCTTTGGCGGATTGCAAGTGGTGTTTCTGGGCGACTTTTTCCAGCTACCGCCCATTCTCGATGCAGGTGACGAAGGAGGAGGAGGCGGACAGTTTTGCTTTGAATCCAAACGGTGGACGCACGTGTTTCCCAACGCGAACCACGTGATATTAAAAACCATTTTTCGGCAGTCGGACCCCGTGTACAAGTCCATCTTGATGCAGATTCGGGAGGGACGGTTGTCGTCGGAGAATGCGCGCATTTTGCGGTCGCGTGTTGGAATCATCTTTGACGCAGAGGCCCACCATGGGGTGACGCCACCAAAACTGTTTCCAACACGCATCAAGACGGACATGCTGAACAAGACCATGTATGACCGGTTGGTGGGGGAGGAACGCGTGTTTCTGTGCGACCGCAAAGTCGATTGCACGACGTATGTGGAAAACAACAAGGCCATTCCGTCGGAGGTGTTGGAAACATGCCGGAAATTGACGTTGGAAGAACGCGACGCGGAATTACAAACTCTCGTGTCCTTGCCACGCATTAAATTAAAAGTCGGTTCGATGGTCATGTGCACGGTCAATTATCCCCACAAGGGTGTGTGCAATGGTTCTCAGGGCATTGTCTCCGGATTCGATGCCGGGGGATTCCCCGTGGTCAAATTTTCCACAGGAGTCATGTTGCCCATGGGCTTTCATTACACCCAACATGAGGACTATCCGATGTTGGCCGTCGGTGCGATTCCGCTCATGTTGTCCTGGGCCATGACCATTCACAAGATTCAAGGGGCCACACTCGCCATGGCCGAGATTGATGTCGGCGGACACATTTTCGAGTGTGGTCAGACGTATGTCGCCTTGTCGCGCGTCCAATCGTTGGAGGGATTGTATCTGACGGCTTTTGAGCCGAGTCGGATTTTTGTGCACGAAAAGGTGAGACAGTTTTATGATGGATTGTGAAACACACCGCGTTCTTTTATGAACAAGTACGTGAATAGAATATCGAGAACAAATCCGCCTATACTGAAGCCGAACAAAACATATTCCTAGGAAAAGGAGAAGGTCAGAGAACGTTGTGACCAGGTTAGACCCTTTTGTAACAATCTTTTTTCCGTCAAAACTTTTGGGGTTCCTTTTTCATCGTTTGGAACGCCTGTCATCACACAAGGTTAAGAATATCTTATGAGAATATACAATGGGTTTGCGCTATATAGATCAGTATTCAGCCCGAATCGATGTTTCACAATTATTTGCGAATCCACATCCTTCAGTGGTGGATTATTTGTTGGAACTGCTGAGAACTAAAAAATTGACGCGCAAATTTGCAATCGATCATGTGGCAACGTGGTGTCAGAATAAAAATACGGATATGATTCGATTCGGTAAAGCCTTGAATTTTACGTCAGAGGAAAGAAGAGAAATTATACACAAGATTCCGATAATAAAGTTTCTTGACATGAATAAAGATATTGTTCATGCACTGTTTTACAGTGACTTTCGTGAAAAACTGTTCAATTTAAAAGATACAGAGGAAGAATATAGAGGAAGAATATATTCAAGTTCAGATGATTCTTATATTTTAATTTGTATAATAGCAACTCTTGGTCATGAAGATGCAGAGGGTTCTTTACGTGCAATCAAACTGTATAGATCGGGATTGGATAAAGGTTATGGTCATGATAATCTTTTCTGGGAAGGAATTACCAAAAATTCAAACGATCAAGTTGTCGATGAATTAATAAAGGACAATGGTCACGAAGGTCTTATTTTTCCATGGGCTGTGGGTGAAAACAAGAATATTCGTATGTTTCGTTTCCTTCGTGACCATATTCTTCAACCAAATTTAGTTGATTATTTAGAATTCGTATATGGCTGGGAAGATGAAGAAAGTAACGCGGATTGTGAAGCGGAAATCTGGAGATCGATTATTCGTCGTCGCAATGAACACCCAGAAATCGCTAGTATGGTGGAGAATGTGTTACCGAATTATCAATTCATAGATTTGACCATGGATCCTGCAACATTCGTGAAAAGCGCAGAACAAATTCCACCAGAAACTAATGCGAACCCGTTCTTGACCATTACGACAAAGAGTGATTGGAAGGAGTTGTCGCGTAATCCACACTTGTTTGATTACAATTATGATGCCATGCGGAAAAAGACTCACGGCAAAAATGCCATTTTGGACAAAAAGAATGTACCCATTGCCCACATAAGTTTAGGCGAGGCCGTGCAAGGGCATATGTTACGTCCTCCTCTTATTCCTCCTCGCAAGAAAACAGAGACGAGTCCCCAATATCGTCGACGTTTCAACAAGACGATCAAACTATGGAATCAACGTCTCAAAAGTAACGGACATAGTCCAATAATCGACGACGATGATGTCGAGTGGCAAAACGACGATGCCGCAACTACCATCCAGAGATTTGTACGGAAAACTGCGAAAACCCACCCACGGTCTGGCAAAACAATGAAACGTAAACACAGTCCGAAATCGTCCAGTCAGGAACCACAAACCAAATCAATCAAATCCGCATAGACAAAGAGGTGGCCCAAGAGGTGCGAAGTGGTATCCGTTCTCACGTTCTCACAGCAGGTGTTGGTTACCAATACAAAAAACAGTGCAAGCGATCAAACCGGTCAGAACGACTAGTCACTAGCGTAAGAATGCCGATATCGAATGCCGAAAAAAAGAATTTGCAAAACGTGCAACGTGCACCCGAGGCTAGGAAATGGATAAGGTCAGAGAACGTTGTGACCAGGTTAGACCCTTTTGTAACGGTTCTCCCGATGACATCATTCCAACATTCCAACAAACGGGGGGGCGAGCGCAGCGAGCCTCTGCGCAAAACTCCGTAACGAATTGTGAGGCTATGAATGTGGGGCGTGACCAATTCCTGTGTCATAAGAATGCCGATATCAAAATGTCTCATTCTGGGTATTCACCCCCCTTCAAAAAAAGATTCATCTTTCTCTCTTTTGTTAATAAGTCATTCAAATGGGCAGAAAAATGTAATTATGTTGGAAACGGAGGATTATCACTTCGTAAAAAGTCGAAAATGTTGGAACTCATACACAATATAGATATTCATATAGATGAAAATGAGGATTTGTTTTTTTCGACAAATCAGGAAGGTGTGAGAAAACCGGACTATGAAATCGCGAAACAGTTTTCAATAGAGACGGTATTCAGTGATATTACGTTTGGTTGCCACGCACCTTGGAAATGGATTGATACTCAGTTATTATATTCTGTCTATCCTGAAGTAAAACAATTAGTAGAGTTACAAGGCGTGGCATAACAGGATGGCGTCCACTTTCGCAGACACCTCGGGTAACACCTCGTATGCCATCGTCTTGAACAACAAGGACATTTGGCAATTTTACCATGACCATCCGCACATCGACCCCGAAGAAGCCAACTTGTTGTTTATTGATTTCATCGATACCATGTTTCAAAAACAAGACCAGTCCCAGTCCCAGTTGGCGGCCTATGTCCGCGATTCAAAATCGCAACTCGATGCCTTGGGCCATTCCGTGGCTGCACTCGGCGAAAACGTGGCCAAGCTGCAAACCGACGTGATGATGCAATTGTTGGCCGTGAAACGGGATTATGTGGAAGACGTGCGGCAAATTGTTGGAAATCAATCGTTGACCGTGTCCGAGAAAATGGCGGCCGTGGTGGAAAAAAACAATGCGCTCTTGGTGGACAAGACGTCCTTGTTGCTCAATGAATCGCTGCCGAAATCGTTTCGCGATTTCCAACAAGGGCTGGCCACGGAGACGGCGGCATTGGCCCAAAGCATGACCAAAAGCATGACTCCCGAGGGCAAAGTCCACGACTTTTTGGCCTCGTTTGAAACCCGGTACCAAGCCATGGTGGTACAGCCACTCTTTGCCCTGTGCACGGGCAGCGAGGACCGCTTGTCGAAACATTTGGAAGGGCTGCGGGACACGACAATGGCCCAACAGACGCAGCAGAACAGAATGTTGGACGAATTGTCGGATTTCCTCGGCAAGTACAAGCACAACTCCAGTCACAAGGGGAAATTCGGGGAACTACAATTGGGGCAACTGTTGAATGCTCTGTACCCGAGTGCCGAGGTGCAGGTGACGGGGACGTCGAAAGCCACGGGGGACTTTGTACTCCGGCGTGCGGGAGACAAGGTGCCGATTTTGATGGAAAACAAGGACTACGACGACAATGTGCCCAAGGAAGAAGTGGCCAAGTTTCTTCGGGACGTGGATGCCCAGGGGATGAGCGGGATATTTTTGTCGCAGCGGTCGGGCATTGTTCACAAGCAGAATTTCCAGATTGAAATCAATCAGGGACACGTGTTGGTGTACGTCCAGTATTGTGGGTACGACCCGGACAAGGTGCGGATTGCGGTGGACATTGTGGACCACGTCGTGGCGAAACTGGGGGACGTGGCAAAGCTCAGGGACGAGGCAGAAGGGGAAGACGCGGGGGAAGACGCCGCCGANGAATTTATTTCNAAGGAAGTACTCGACAATATCAATGTCGAGTACCAAAAGTTTGTNGTGCAACGGGAAGGATTGGTGACTTCCGTCAAGGATTTCCAGAAGAAGATGACGCAGCAGATTGACGAGTTGCAGTTGCCNTCGTTGGACAAGTACTTGGCTCCCAAATTTGCGGCAGTGCGGTCGGCGGCATCGCGGGCATTGACGTGCGAGTTTTGCAATGCGTATTGTGCCACGAGCAAACAGGCCTTGTCGGCACACAAGCGGGGATGCAAAAGTAAACTGGGAGTAGCTGCAGGTGCAGGTGCGAGTGTGGCAAAGTAAATAATATAATGATAAGTACTTTGTTTAATCCTTTTTTTGTTGTTTAATCCATATCCTCCTGAATTTTATTTTTAGCCATTTTAACAGCTGAAACTAGCATCTCTTTTGTAATTTTTATTATTTCACCAGTTGTTTTATTTTTGGCTGTGCCCTGACCATTGTATTCATTAGGTTTTATCACATTACATATGGTCATCTTATCATATGTATAATTAAGTTTCGTAGTAATATATCGTAATAGATAAGATAATTTCGGGCAATTTCCGCTTTGGCCTAAAGGATCATAACGTTTCGCCGCACCAGTAATAAATTCACTGTTAGTTTTTTCTTTAGTTCTTTCATCATGCCACATCGTCCATAGCTGAAGGTCTTGAATAAGTAGTACAATTTTTGGATCAGTTACATCAAGCTCTTTCGCTGTTGTCGCTGTTGTCGCTGTTGTTGCTTTGGTCGCTTTTATCGCTGCTGTCGCTGGACATGCAGGACATGGAGGACAATTTTCGCTTCTATTTCCTTCACGATGGTTTGCTAGCATATACCCTAAAGTGACGAGCAGGAGTATTACGCCCCCCCACCCAGCGATTAGCAGCATCATTCGTTTGGACGCACCGCGTTTCATTGTGTTATTGTGGTATATTCAGAAAAATAAATAGGAGTTAGACAAAATTACAATAAAGGTGTATCCGCGCCCCTTCATATCTTCAACGTAAATACATGTCCATATTTGGAGTGCATCATCTCCAAGAGTTCATCCGCCTTCATGACTTTTTCACGTTTTAAAACTTCGGCACCTTCGAGTATGAGTTCCTTGGAATTGCGCACCAAAAAGTCCGCATAGGCATAAGCATCTTTGATAAGCTGCGAGACCTCGGTGTCAATATTCTCCTTATATTTCTCGCTCATACTCGGATATATCGCAGATTTCCCCATGCCATAATAGCATATCATTCGTTGGGCTAATTTCAAGGCCTCTTCAAAATCGTTGATTGCACCCGTGGTCACCGATACCCCATACACCACTTCTTCCGCAATGCGTCCCGCCAGTAGTATCATCAAGTGTTCAAACAAGGCCTCTCGGGTCAATATATTCGAGGCGGAGCTTTCAAAAATGGTATACGCTGGGCTTTTCGGTGCCGATAAATTAATCACCACCTTGGTCATCTTCGAATGGTGTTTCGAAAGTAGTCCGACGACTGCATGTCCCAGTTCATGAATCGCAATGTGGTCGATGATATCCGAGGTGAACTGGTGTTCGTTCGGCTGCCAGCCTACCATCATTTTATTCATCACATAGTCCACGTCAATATCCGTAAATACCGCACGGTTATCACGAAGTGCCGTAAGCATGGCCTCGTTCAATACATTCTCCAATTCCGCACCCGATAGACCATTGGTGAGCTCGACCAACTCATCGAGTTGGATGGTAGTGTCATGCGGTTTCCCTCGAATGTGAATCTGGAGAATGGCACGGCGGGTTTTCACATCGGGGTTCCCAATGTAAATACGTTTGTCGATTCTCCCGGGGCGAATCAGAGCATCATCTAAGAGGTCGGCACGATTCGTCGCACCCACCACGAAGATGCCACTCGTGTTTTTAAACCCGTCGAGCGCAATCAAGAGTTCATTCAGTGTATTATCCCGCTCACCGGATGAGTGGTCGCTGTCCGTTGCACGTTTACGCCCGACTGCATCAATTTCATCGATGAACACGATGCAGGGTACGTTCTTCTTGGCCAACTCAAACAGTTCGCGGACACGACTTGATCCTACACCCACATATTTTTCTTGGAATTGAGAACCGGAAACCGAAATAAACCCTGTTTTCGCCTCTCCTGCGAGGGCCTTGGCCAACATTGTTTTCCCATTCCCTGGCGGGCCTTCCAAAATAAGACCCTTCGGGACGCGTACATTGTAGTTTTTATATTTCGTATAATTCGACAACAGGTCCACACATTGGGCAAGCTCCTTTTTGATATTGTCGTATCCACCCACATGCGAGAAATTATAGGGGGACTTACGGATGACCTCAAAGTTCTCGGATTTTGCGTTTTTATCAGGGAGGGTCGAGCGAATGGGCCGGCCGAAAATGTCTCTTTCGCTAGTCTCGCCGTCGTCGTCCGACTCCATGTTGTTTGGGGCGGCGTGAAGCATGCGTTTATCGATGATAATACGGATACCACCGAGAGGTCTGGGTTGCGGCGACCCATTTCGGTCCAACGGTTGTGTCTCGTTGTTTTTTACCAGTTTATGAAACATGTCCATTTCTTCCTCGTCCATGTCATACTCGTCGTCCTCTTCTTCTACTTCGTCGTCGTCCTCCTGAGACTTGAACCCACGGTTCTTCAAAAATCTCGTCTGCTTTGGCGTGTACCTACGTAACCGGCTATTCGGATAACTCGAATTCCGCGAGTGTAACCGCTGTAAAAAGTGTTCATGGTACGTTTTCGAAAGAGGGTGGCTGGGTTGGCGCATCGTTAGGTGTCTGCCTGGTTGTTGTTCTCTCCTTCCTCCAAAAGAAAGTCGAGGGATGAAACTATCCGCTAGAAGTCCCACGCCAAACCATAAAAAAAACGTATAGCTGACCATAATAATGATTATACTATACGGTGGACAAATTATTATGGCATGGTTAAACTCGTCCAGTGAGGGTGTGTACGAGGATGTGTCCAAGATTCATTTTCCACACATTGCATGTGAACATGCTTCGCTCATTTATCTAAAAAACGTACTTAAACATAAAAAAAAGTAATGGATTATAATAAGGTCACCTCATATAAGATAGGTATGAAATTCATAACTACGATTATTAAAAATTTCATGCCCAAAGAATTGCCAAAACCAGTTGGCAGATGGAGAATCGAGAATTGCAATACAAAAATGAATCACAAGGTAGATTTATCCAATGAAGACCATTGTGGTCCTTGTGGGCAGTATGCATTGGAGAAAATAGATACTACAAAGATTAAAAATAAGGACAACGATGAAGATCAAAAATAATTACATAATACGATTTACGATGATGATGATGATGATGACCAAATGCTGTCGAACATGGAAAACATGCCATCGGCCGACACTTGATTGGCTCCTTCTTTTGCCATTTCTTTCACAAAGGTTTCGGATTGGAGGTACCGAACAATGGAGTCCGATTGTTCCATTTTAATCAGTTCGGTCGTCTTGATGACGACCTCGTTTGGATTTTCGGGTTTTTCGACAAATTCTGAATCGAACATTATCGTGATGTTGTTGTTCCCAGGTTTGTTGTAAATGTTGGTTTGGATGATTGCTTCAGGTTTAATACCATATATGGTCAAGTTGCTACTTTTTTTTGAAAACCAGTTTTTATAAATTTGAATATTCAACATTACATACCATTGCTTGTCGGAAGGATTCGATGGGCTTTTCAAGTAAAAGAATTTGAAAGCATAATTGTCGTCGATTTTTACGGGACGGTTTGTAGAACCGAATTTGGGATTGGCCGTGGTGGATACTTTGAATTTGGGATGCTCGAATTGAATCATGGTGGAAAATCCGAGCCAGTTGCTGATGGGATTGGCATAAAACAAGTCGTAGGGTTGCCCCGCGCCATCCTTAGGAAAGAAATCACTTCCACCACCACCATGACGTCGCTTCCTCGTTTGTTTTGCCAAACGTTCCCTCTTTTTCCTTCGTTGCCTCGTCGTCTTCATTTACATTACCAGTGCAAAAAAAAGAAACTAAACATGATTTATGTTCATCAGTAGATGTCACAAAGAATCATTTTATTTATTATTGGATCTTGTTGAACCACGACGACGTGGCAATGTCAAACCCAGAGGCAAAGGTCTGAGTTGTGTTGGAATGTTGGAATGACCTGTCCCTGGAGCCCTGGAAAGAAGTCCCCTGGTCAGAACGACTAGTCGGTGGGAAAGTGAAACGGCTGGTCCGGTGTGGTGTCATTCCAACAATCCAACAAAAGAGCCTACCTTTTTTTT
>JGI25917J50250_1000282_pt1 | contig 13623 bp, 11 predicted proteins | sample LauGreSBDMM110SN_4_FD_50250 | JGI IMG/M metagenome (IMG submission 50250) | reverse complement strand
CTATCAATTCTGCCACTAGTCTACCAGATTTCATGGCTGCATTGATGGAGCCATTCATCAAATGATCTCCGCAAATAAACAAATTTTCACTGATTTGAATTTCCGATTGGGTCACTTCATTGGTTACTTTTTCTTGATTAGGTAAAGCGTAATTGACGCGGTAAGTTTTTAACATTTTCCAATCTTCAACTTGATTTCCGTACCAATTTCTGAGCTCGTTTTTTATGTTTTCTGCCAACAATTCATCTGAAATCGAAGGAATTCCGTTGAACGAAACCGCAATNAAAACTTTATTTTCTGGAGCATATTCAGCAGAAATATTGGTCATTACCGTCAAATTGTTCGCCCATTTTTTATTGACAGAAGCATTTAAAACGACTACTGCTTTTTCAGTTGGTGCGACTTTGGCTTCAAAATAAACATTAGTGACTTGATTGAAATTTTGTTTGTTTTTTGAAATATATTGACTAGCAAAACCAGTGGCTTCGGTTGCGATGATGATTTTATCGGTATGAAAAGCTTGTCCGTTTTCGCAAATGATTTTGTTGTTTTCGATTGCACTAACTTTTATATTATATCGTATCGAATTTTCTGGAAGCATCGCCACGAGTTGTTTCGGGATTTCCTCCATTCCTAACGCAGGAATTGCAGCATCGCCTTCGGAAAACATTTTCATGACAAAATCAAACATATTGCTTGAAGTTTTTAAATCATTTTCTAGGAAAATTCCAGAAAAGAAAGGTTTGTAAAAGCGTTCAATCATTTTTGTGCTAAAACCATATTTTTTGAGTTGTGAAATGGTATCGGTTTCTGCTTGTTTAAAAATGGTTGGAATTGAAATTCTTACTAATTTATTTTTTAAGAAAAACGTATTGATTTTGTCCCTTAAACTTCCAACGGGCGCAAATAATGTCGGAAATAATGCGGAAGGTCGGCGAAAAGGATCGGCAATTTCAAATTGTCCGTTTTCATAAAGTACGGTTGCACCGGGCAAAAAGCGTTTTAGATTCAATTTTTTGTAGTCTAAAAGTGCCTTCGTTTCAGGATATTCGGTTAACAAAACCTGAAAACCTCGGTCCAATCGAAAGCCATTAATTAAATCGGTCTTGATGCGCCCACCAGCCCGTTCAGAAGCTTCTAGAATTTGAACTTTGAATCCCTTTTTATCTAGGTAAACGGCTGCTGTGAGTCCTGAAACTCCAGCTCCTATAATTGTTATTGTTGGTTTCAATTTTTTGGTCAAAAATAATATATTTATAATTGTTTCGTAATTTTTTGGTGTCAATAAATTTACCATTCAAAGTTTTCATCATTTTTGGATTTAAAAAATAAACTTCTTTTGACCTATTTTCGATTATTTTACACTACTATTGCAAAAATTTTTATTTTTCTTAGTTTATGAAATTTAAATATAAAATATCGGTAATAATGTCGGTTTATAATACTGATTTTGTATTAGTTAAAAGGGCAATTGATTCTGTTTTAAAACAAAATTTTCAAGATTTTGAATTGATAATTATCGATGATGGTAGCCAAAACAATTCGCAAAATTTAATTTTGGATTATGCCATTGCAAATGAAGATAAAATAACTTACTTACGTCACAAAAATTGTAGTCAATCTGATTCTATCAACCGTGGCATTTTGCTTACTAATAGCGAATTTATTACAGTTATTGATGCTGATGATGAATACAAACCCAATCATTTAGAACTTTGTTTATCGGAAATAAAATCATTAGATTTGATAGCTTCAACAACCGAAACGATTGTAAACCACGAATCGGATTATTATGTTCCCGATCGTTTTAACCCAAATGAAGTTATTCATGTAGACGATTGCATAATGTTTGCTACTTTATTTGGCAAAAAAGAAGTTTTTACAAGTCTTAATTTTCTTAATATGTATGCGGCAGATGCGCATTTTTATGAACGCGCTGGCGAACAATTTTTAGTGGAAAAGTTAGATTTAAGAACTTACATTTATTACCGAAACAATCCAAACAGCATAAGTGCTAAAGTTAAATCCCAAAATTTCAACTAAATTGGATGTTCCTTTTCAATTTAAGTTAAATAAAAATTTAATTCTAGGATGCCAGATTTCAGGTGTTTTTGATGTAAATAGAAATGAAATTCTGCCAAATGACGATTTCTCGCTTATTGAAAAATGGGCAAATTCGATAAGAAATTTAAATCTTCAAGCCATTATATTTCATAATAATTTTTCGGAAAGCACAATTTTAGAGCACCAATCTAAAAATTTAATTTTCGTTAATATACACTATGATATTCGCTTTAAACCTAATGTATATCGTTATTTTATTTACAGTCAATTTATTAAAAAATATGGGGAATCAATTGATTCTATTTTTGTAAATGACGTTTCTGATGTTTTGGTTTTAAAAAATCCATTTGTTCAACCTTTGTATATAGAAAATTTAAATGCTATTTTTTGTGGGGATGAACCCACNACTTTAAATAACACTTGGATGATTGAACACGGTAATCATTTGAGAACAAAAATCGCTGATTACGCAAAAATAGAAGAACAATATCGTTCGGAAACTTTGTTGAATTGTGGCATTATCGGTGGTAAAATAGCAATAATGGCTCCTTTTATTAATTCACTTTGGCAAATACATGAGGCCTTTAATATTGATAATGAAACGGATTTTACGGGCGATATGGGAGTTTTTAATTACATTATTCGTAAAAAATTTAATGATAAACTTTTTCATGGAACGCCAATCAATTCTGAATTTAAAGCTTACTTCGATAATGGTTCGAATTGGTTTCAACACAAATAGTTTTTAAATGTCAGTTTGTCATATTATTTTCAGACAATTCCAGCATTAACTGACAATTTAAAATCATATCTAGCTTGGCACAAAGATTGCTTTTTGATGAGTCGAGTTTAAAAGCGAATTTTCTAAAATTAATTAAATATAAAAATGGGAAAAATAATCGGAATTGATTTAGGTACAACTAACTCTTGCGTTTCTGTGATGGAAGGCCAAGAAGCAGTAGTAATTCCTAATTCAGAAGGCAAAAGAACGACGCCATCAATCATTGCATTTGTTGAAGGTGGAGAAATTAAAGTTGGTGATCCTGCAAAAAGACAAGCAGTTACCAACCCAACAAAAACGATTGGTTCTATCAAACGTTTTATGGGACACTCTTTTTCTGAAACTACAGAAGAAGCAAAAAGAGTTCCTTATTCAGTTGTAAAAGGAGATAACAATACACCAAGAGTGGACATCGATGGTCGTTTGTATTCTGCACAAGAATTGTCTGCAATGACACTTCAAAAAATGAAAAAAACAGCAGAAGACTATTTAGGTCAGACTGTTACAGAAGCGGTTATTACTGTTCCTGCTTATTTTAATGACGCACAACGTCAAGCTACAAAAGAAGCTGGAGAGATTGCTGGTTTAAAAGTAATGAGAATCATCAACGAACCAACTGCCGCGGCTTTGGCGTATGGATTAGACAAAAAAGGCAAAGACCAAAAAATTGCTGTTTACGATTTAGGTGGTGGAACTTTTGATATTTCTATCCTTGAATTAGGAGATGGGGTTTTTGAAGTTTTATCAACAAATGGAGATACTCACTTAGGTGGAGACGATTTTGATCAAACCATTATTGACTGGTTGGCAGACGAATTTAAATCTGAAGAAGGAATTGACTTGCGTTTAGATCCAATGTCATTACAAAGAATTAAAGAAGCTGCTGAAAAAGCTAAAATCGAATTGTCATCTTCTGCTGAAACAGAAATCAATTTACCATACGTTACAGCAACAGCTTCGGGACCAAAGCACTTAGTGAAAAAATTATCAAGAGCTAAATTTGAGCAATTGTCAGATACTTTGGTAAAACGTTCAATGGAGCCAGTCGCAAAAGCGTTGAAAGATGCAGGTTTATCAACTTCAGATATTGACGAAGTTATCCTTGTTGGAGGTTCTACAAGAATGCCAAGAATTGCAGACGAAGTTGAAAAATTCTTTGGTAAAAAAGCATCAAAAGGAGTTAACCCTGACGAAGTTGTTGCGATTGGAGCTGCTATCCAAGGTGGAGTACTTTCTGGAGATGTAAAAGATGTATTGTTATTAGACGTTACACCTTTATCTTTAGGTATCGAAACTATGGGTGGTGTAATGACTACTTTGATTGAATCAAACACAACCATTCCTACCAAAAAATCACAAGTTTTCTCTACTGCAGCTGATTCTCAACCAACCGTTGAAATTCACGTTTTACAAGGAGCTAGAGCCATGGCATCGGACAATAAAACGATTGGTCGTTTCCATTTAGATGGTATTCCACCAGCGCCGAGAGGAGTTCCGCAAATTGAAGTAACATTTGATATCGACGCTAATGGTATCATAAAAGTTTCTGCAACAGACAAAGGAACAGGAAAATCTCATGACATCAGAATCGAAGCTTCTTCTGGATTAACTGCAGAAGAAATCGAAAGAATGAAAAAAGATGCAGAAGCAAATGCAGATTCAGATAAATTGGCTAGAGAGAAAGTTGAAAAAATCAATGAAGCAGATAGCTTAATTTTCCAAACAGAGTCTCAGTTGAAAGAGTTGGCTGATAAGTTGACAGACGATCAAAAAACAGCTATCGAATATGCTTTAACTGAATTGAGAATGGCACACCAATCGCAAGATTTAGCAGCTATTCAAAAAGGTTTAGACAACGTGAATGCAGCGTGGAAAACAGCTACAGAAGCAATGTATGCACAAGGAGAAGCTGGTCAAGCCCAAGAAGCGAAACCACAATCTGATGCTAACGACAATACACAAGATGTCGAATTTGAAGAAGTTAAATAATCTTTTTTAAGACGAAGATAATAGACATCTAAATATTAGATTAAACCGAGTAAGCAATTGCTCGGTTTTTTTGTGCTTATTTTTTAAACATTTTTAAAATCACAAAAGCATGTGGAAAAGTAATTGCCGCCAGAAAAGAAAAAAACAANGCGTCAAAAATAGTATCATCTTTAAATATTAAATAAAGTACAACGATTCCAAAAAGTGAAATCAACCAATAAACAAAAGCAGATTTGAAATATAATTTGAAATTATTAAAACTATAATTACCATATAAATATTTAATTTGATCAATCAAAGATGGGATGCTGTGCCAAAAAATGAAATAAAGTGCAAATCCCCAAATTAGACTTCCAACTTTAAACAAAACAGTAAAAACCAACAAATACAACAATTCTTCAGCTGCTTTATTTCTAAATTCATTTGATTTGTAACTGTAATAAATAAAAAACAAACTTAGTACAAAACCAAAAACCGCTATTAAGAATGCAATATTTATAAATTGAACGTCTATCTTTATAATTGAAAAAATAATTTGTTCTACTTCTTTAACATGAAAAACAAACAAAAGCAATAAAATGAAAATACCATAATTGAATTGAAAAACATATTTCAACCATTTTTGGTTAAAATCTTTATGGTTTTGCCAATGTTGTTCGCCAAAATGATAGCCACTCACTAAAATGAATAGCAGTAATGCCAACCACGGCAACATTATAAAAAGGAAAGCGGAAAAAAGTACCACCGAAATATATGATAAAATCAATTTTAGAAAAGAAACTGTCCTTTTTGAGGTGTTTAATTTTGTTAAAATTACTAAATCGTTTGCGCCATGAAGTATTCCAAACGAAAAAATCAATAAAAAACCAACCATAATTTGAAATTTATCATTTAAGAAGGAAGTTATCCAAAGCCCTAAAAAGCTTGCTAATATTGACAAATTGAGATTTTTCTGCATCTGGTTTTATTTTTTTTTAAAAATAGTTAAAAAAAATTAAACAAAATGCATTTATTTTTGTTTAGTATTATATATATTTGCTTAAACAAAACAATTTAATTGTTCAATTTAATTTTAACCTTAACTTTTTTTTTATGACAAATTTTATGTTTATTTCCGCTTCTGTTACAAAGTTGTTACCAGATGATTACACTGGTTTCACGTTTTTCGTTGGGTGTATGGCCATGATGGCTGCATCTGCATTTTTCTTTTTATCATTAAACCAATTTGATAAAAAGTGGCGTACATCAGTTTTAGTTTCTGGTTTGATTACATTTATTGCAGCAGTGCACTATTTCTACATGAAAGAATACTGGGGCGAATTTCATGAATCACCTACATTCTTTAGATATGTGGATTGGGTTCTTACAGTTCCATTAATGTGTTTAGAATTTTATTTAATCTTGAAAGTAGCAGGAGCAAAAACAGGATTATTATGGAAAATGATTTTCTATTCTGTAGTAATGTTGGTAACTGGATACTTAGGAGAAACAGTTTTCAAAGACCAAGCGGCATTTTGGGGATTCATCTCAGGAGTAGCTTACTTCGCAATTGCTTATGAGATTTGGTTAGGTAGTGCAGCAAAATTGGCTAAAGCAGCTGGTGGAGATGTATTAGCAGCACACAAAATCTTATGTTGGTTCGTATTAGTTGGTTGGGCAATTTATCCATTAGGATACATGTTAGGAACTGACGGATGGTACACTTCAATCGTAGGAAAAGGAAGTGTTGACGTTGCTTACAACATTGCTGATGCAATCAACAAAATTGGATTTGGTTTAGTAATTTATAGCTTAGCTGTTAAATCAAACGACAAATAGTATAATTTTTATATTATCTAGAAACCGGGTACGAAAGTGCCCGGTTTTTTTTGTTTAAAAAACAGATGAAAAAACTAAATTCAGTTCTTGGTTTTTACATACTATTATTTGCATCCTTGTGAAAGAAAAAAACCCGTCAAATTAAGGTTAGTGGCTGAGTGGAGAAGAATTGATTTCCATTATCTTCTTTTTCTTCAAGTTGCGGATATTTTCGTAGAATTTCATAACAGTACAAATGCATTAAAGTTACTTCAACGAATGCAAAATTAACAAAATACGACAAACTTAGCGGGTAGTTTTTGAATGTTAATGCGATATTATAAGGGTACTTTTTAATATGTACCAAACAAAAAAAGCCCTCTACTGAACAATTTCAATAGAGGGCTTTGATATTTAACTAAGTTTTATTTGGCAATCAATTTACCGGTTTGAAGCAAACCTGCGCTGTTTGTAAATTTGTAGAAATACATGCCTCGCATTACGTTAACCTCTATCGAAGTCGAAGTTTGATTGATTTTTTTCTGAATGATTGTTTTCCCTAATACATCATATAAAATAAATTCGCTATTGATGTTGTTTTCATTTACTTGTAAAGTAAGTGTTTTGGCAAACGGATTTGGATAAACGATTAGTTCGTTTACTTTGCTGTTAGTAGTAACTCCAAGTGGTGGACAACCAACGGTCATGTTATCAGTAATTGAAAAAGTTGTAACTGCTCCACTCGTGGTCATTAATCTACCCTCGACAATTGTTCCTGTACCTGCGCTAATTGCGCCGTTGTTTACAATAAGCGTCCCTTTGAATTCTGTAAAAGTACTCAACGATACTGCACCATTCACTATCCAATAAATATTCTTGGCTTGTGCTCCATTTAATAAAGTTACTTTGGCAAGAGAGGTTGTAGCAAGTGCCCCAAAAATTTTAATAACAAATACTGCATTAACATTATTTTGGGCATCAAGAAACAAAGTGTCGGTAAAAACAGTTGCGCCATTGATGATGTAAGTATGAGGTGTTAAAAGCAAGTCGTTGCCAAATTGTGCTGAATACAATCATTCGATATCTGGAGTAAGGGCATTTAAGTAAGTCCTAACATCCAACAAATCTGCTGCACATTGTGCTGTCGATACATCAGGAATCGGGTGAATTGTTCCGGTTACATCTAAAGCGTTGAATCCGGTTGTTAAACCAACATTAGTTCCTACATCACCTAATACTGTGGTGACACCTGCGTTGGTAACTTCATTTTCTCCCGAAAATATAGCGTAACAAATAGTTGAGGCAAGATTTGGAGCAGTTGGTCCGTTTAAAACTGGCGTTCCACAACCTAGTGGAAGTTTTGCTTCTACCCCATTTACGGTAATGGCGCCTGTTGTTGAAAGAAGTCTACCTTCGATTTTTGATCCCACTCCCATCAGAATGGCAGCATTGTTGACGACAATTGTTCCTTTCATTAATGTTCCTGCAGACATGTCAACTAGTCCTTCTACTTTCCAAAAAACATTACACGCCAAAGCTCCGTTGGTTAAGGTAACTTCGGATAATGAATTAGTAGAAAATGCGCCATTAATTTGAATGACAAATAAAGCGTTAGGATTGTTTTGGCCATCTAGAATAAGATTTCCGTCTAAAACTGCTGTACTATTAATGAAATAAATTCCAGGTACAAATGTGTTGCCATTTCCTAAAAGTGCAGACGGAAAAAAATTAGGAATTAGGGCATTCAATTGGTTGTAAGCGATTAACAAATCAGCTGCTGCTAAACTGCTACCGATGTTGTTGTCTTGCATTACTCCATTTACATTCCCAAATCCAGTTGAAGTTGCACCAGAAGTATTTGTTCCAACATTTCCTGTTAAGTGCGTCATCAAACTATTAGTCACATTGGAGGTCACCGCTCCATCAGTAGAAAAAATTACGAAATCTGATGCAGTACCCAAAACAGGAGCCTGCGCATTTGCTAGCCATCCCGAAAGCAATATTAAAAGGCTAGTGAAATAAAAAAGTTTGTTTGTTTTCATGATATTTATTTATCAATAACAGAAGCGTTATCACTTTGCAAAGGTGATTAGGTTATACTAATTTAAANTTACGCTATTACAAATGAATGTATCGTGTTTCGCATGTTTGGGCAGAGTTGGGAGTGGAAAGATGGAAGATGGGAGTTGGAAGATGGATGAAATTATATAAATCTAAACTCTAATTCTATAAGTTAGCATCCTTAAAGTTAAGTTAATTTAGCCAAATAATTTATAACCAATTCGCTATGAAAACCTTAACAATAATTTTATCAACTTTAGTTTTTGTAGTATCGGCCTATTTTCTAATTGCTGATTTTAGGATTTCAAATGAAACAAATTACAATATTTACCTTTGTTTACTCATTATTTTGATGCTGATCTGTATTATAGGCATTTTAATAAACATGCCTTTTAATCTTTCCGAAAAGAAAAAACACCGACCAATAATTTATAACAGCTACTCAAATAAAAGAACTAGAAACCAAACTTTCGATAAAAATTTTAAATTTTTGAAAAACATATAACAAAAAAAACCGACTCTGAAAAGAGTCGGTTCATGATAATTTTAATTTTATTGTACTAATTCACTAAAATATTATAAATAAAACCGCTTTGAAAATTTAAATTTTTAGGCGCTAAGTCATTATCACCCTCATATTCAGCATTAAATCTAAAAGATCCTGATAGTTTTTTTGTTATTGGATCGTATTTATTGATAACAACTTGGCCATTTCCTTTGCCTTGTGCAGTAGCATAATTAAGGGAAATACCGTTTTCTGTGTAAGAATAAGAAGCGAAAATATCATCACTTGTAACATCATCAGTACCTAGGTCATATACAAACGGATCTAAACTACTAACGGGACGTGTTGGAGCTGGTACCACAAGAGAAACTATTTCTAAACCTCTGAAAGCATTGATGGTTAAAGTGGAACCATTAATTGCCGCGTTGGTTACATCTGCTCGCCAAAGCACATTGTCTTTTTGCCCTTGAAAAGAAGGGTCATTAAATTTTACATCTGATCCACATGATGTTAATGCTAATGCAGTGGTTAAAATGATTATGAACTTTTTCATTAATTAATTTTTAAGGTTTCTAACTCATTAAATAGGTTACAAAAATAGCTTTTTAAACGAAATATGCTAAATAAATTTAAAAAAAATCATATAAAAAAATTTGTTTTAACATATAGACGCATTCATCAAAATAAATTATGAAATAAAAATACGCTAATTTAAAATAAATTGTATATTTGCGCCCTTAATTAACAGAGGTCGCGTACCTCAAATTTAATCAAAAGATTATGCCTGTAAAAATTAGATTACAAAGACACGGAAAAAAAGGAAAACCTTTTTACTGGGTTGTAGCTGCCGATGCGCGCTCAAAAAGAGATGGTAAATACCTAGAAAAAATTGGTACTTACAATCCAAACACAAACCCTGCAACAATCGATTTAGACATTGATAGTGCGGTACAATGGTTGCAAAATGGTGCTCAACCAACTGATACAGCAAGAGCTATTTTGTCTTACAAAGGGGCTTTACTTAAACACCACCTTGCTGGAGGAATTCGCAAAGGGGCTTTGACTCAAGAGCAAGCAGATGAAAAATTAGCTACTTGGTTAGAAGAAAAAGCTGGTAAAGTTGATGCAAAAAAATTAGGTTTGACAAAAGACCAAGCTGAAGCAAAATCGAAAGCATTAAAAGCTGAACAAGCTGTTAACGCTAAAAGATTAGCTGCTGCTGCACAAGCTGAAGCGGATTTAATTGCTGCTAACATGCCAGCAGAAGAAGTTGCTGAAGAAGTAACAGAAAATGAAGAAGTTGTAGCAGAAGTTGAAGAAACTCCAGAAGTTGAAGAAACTACGGAAGCTGTAGCAGAAGTTGAAGAAACTACGGAAGTTGTAGCGGAAGTTGAAGAAACTACAGAAGTTGTAGCAGAAGTTGAAGAAACTACAGAAGTCGTTGCAGAAGTTGAAGAAACTCCAGCAGCAGAAGATAATAACGAAACAACAGAAGCTTAATTGAAATAGCGATAATGCGTAAAGAAGATTGTTTCTATTTAGGTAAAATCGCAAAAAAATTTAGTTTCAAAGGGGAAGTCTTAATCTATTTAGATACCGACGANCCCGAAATTTATGCAAATTTGGAATCAGTGTTTGTTGAATACAACAANCACTTGGTTCCATTTTTTATTGAAAATAGTTCGCTGCACAAAAATGATTTTCTGCGTGTTCGCTTTGAAGACATAAAAACTGAACTAGAAGCTGATGGCATTTTGGGCAGTTTAGTTTACTTGCCCTTAAAAATGTTACCCAAACTTTCGGGTAATAAATTCTATTTTCACGAAGTAATTGGTTTTGAAATTGAAGACAAGCGAGTGGGTGTTTTTGGTATCATTCAGTCTATTAATGACTCTTCGGCTCAACCACTTTTTGAGGTTTTGAATGGCGAAGTTGAAATTCTTATCCCAATGATTGATCAATTTTTAGTCAAAATTGATAGGCTAAATAAAAAAGTGGTTATGGATTTGCCAGAAGGTTTGGTGGAAATGTATTTAGCCCCTTAAGTGGCAACTATCGTAATTTTATTCAAATTCCGAAATCTAAAATCGTTAATCTTCAATCTAAAATCTTTTGTTTTACTTCAAACAATTTACTGTTCAAGACGAGAAGTCCGCTATGAAAATTGGCACAGATGCCGTTTTGCTTGGCGCATGGTGTCCTATTGACAACAACCCGAAAACGATTTTAGATATTGGTACGGGTACGGGTATTTTGTCTTTAATGCTTGCGCAGCGCTCCGCTAGCGAGCAAATTGACGCCATTGAAATAGATGAAAATGCCTATGAAGAGTGTGTAGAAAATTTCGAAAATTCGCCATGGCCGGACCGATTATTTTGTTTTCATGTTGGCCTTGATGAATTTGTTGAGGAACCAGAAGAGGAATATGATTTGATTATTTGTAATCCACCTTTTTATGCTGAAGATTTTAAATCTAAAAACGAAAGCCGAGACTTAGCGCGATTTCAAGACGCCATGCCTTTTGAAGATTTAATTGCAGCTGCCGATTTATTGTTGTCTGAGAATGGCATTTTTTCGGTAATTATTCCTTTTAAAGAAGAGGGAAATTTTATTGATTTGTGTGCCGAAGTCGAACTTTTCCCAACTAAAATCACTCGAGTGAAAGGCTCAGATAAAACTGCAATTGTTAGAAGTTTATTAGCTTTTAAACGATTCGAACTTTCTGTTTTAGATGCTGATGAACTGATTATCGAAATCAATCGCCACGAATATACTAATGATTATATCAACCTGACCAAAGATTTTTATTTGAAGATGTGATTTTTCAAACAAAGAATTTAATTTGAATATNACAGCCCTAGCCCCGATTATTTCACTTAATTTCTATTTCTCATAGGTGTTCAGTGAACTTCGTTTGTAATGGAAATCCTTTCATTTTTTCTTTAAAAAATAAAAGATTGAAATGGACAGCTGGGTTTAAGCCCCAAAAAATAAAATACTCAAAAAAATAGCGTTAAAAATAACAAATGTTCAACTATTTGTTAAATATGTTTGTTTAAATTTGCAAATGTTTTCGAGATAATTTAATTGAATAAAAAACTTACCATCAATACTATGAAACCAGATTTATTTCAAGCACCAGATTACTATTTACTAGACGATTTGCTAACTGAAGAACATAAATTAGTGCGCGATTCCGCTCGTGCATGGGTAAAAAGAGAAGTTTCTCCAATTATTGAAGATTATGCTCAACGGGCAGAATTTCCAAAACAAATCATTAAAGGTTTAGGAGAAATTGGCGGTTTCGGACCTTATATTCCTGAAGAATATGGCGGTGCTGGATTAGACCAAATATCTTATGGTTTAATTATGCAAGAAATTGAACGTGGCGATTCTGGCGTTCGCTCTACGTCCTCGGTTCAATCATCTTTGGTAATGTATCCAATTTGGAAATTTGGAACAGAAGAACAACGCGTGAAATATTTACCAAAATTAGCGACTGGTGAAATGATGGGTTGCTTTGGATTGACAGAACCCGATTTTGGGTCAAATCCAAGTGGAATGACAACCAACTTTAAAGATAAGGGAGACCATTATCTTTTGAATGGAGCAAAAATGTGGATTTCAAATGCCCCATTTGCAGATATTGCCGTTGTTTGGGCAAAAGATGAAACTGGAAGAATTCACGGATTGATTGTAGAACGTGGTATGGAAGGTTTTACAACACCAGAAACACACAACAAATGGTCGCTAAGAGCATCTGCTACCGGAGAGTTGGTTTTTAACAACGTAAAAGTACCAAAAGAAAACCTCATGCCAGGGAAATCTGGACTTGGAGCACCAATGCTTTGTCTAGATTCTGCTCGTTATGGAATTGCTTGGGGTGCAATCGGCGCTGCGATGGATTGTTATGATACTGCTTTGCGTTATGCCAAAGAAAGAATTCAATTTGACAAACCAATTGCCGCTACCCAATTGCAACAAAAGAAATTGGCCGAAATGATAACCGAAATCACCAAAGCTCAATTGTTGACTTGGCGTTTAGGCGTTTTGAAAAATGAAGGAAAAGCGACTACAGCTCAAATTTCGATGGCAAAAAGAAACAACGTTAACATGGCGGTTGAAATTGCGAGAGAAGCACGTCAAATGTTAGGTGGAATGGGAATTACAGGAGAATATTCTATTATGCGTCACATGATGAATTTAGAGAGCGTATTGACTTATGAAGGAACGCATGATATCCATTTATTGATTACAGGTGCCGATATTACTGGAATGCCTGCTTTTAAATAAAAATAAAATAATTTACAAACTAAAAAGCTTCCATAAAAGGAAGCTTTTTTTGGTTTTGTTAAATTGATTTCTCAATAGAGTGCTGTTCTGCATTAATAATATAAAGTACTTGTTTTCAATCGGTTTAATATTT
>JGI25917J50250_1000276_pt1 | contig 13741 bp, 3 predicted proteins | sample LauGreSBDMM110SN_4_FD_50250 | JGI IMG/M metagenome (IMG submission 50250) | reverse complement strand
ACGCTTACACTCTTGCCTACCCCGGCGTTGGCACTGTCGTACGTCGCTACCGCTCCACTGGTCACCAATCGAACGTCGTGATTACCTGCCGCCCCAACCAACGGCTGCTGGCTCCAGGTCACGTTCGCTGTCCTACTCCCGTCGTACACCTTGCTGGAAACTAATGCCCCGCTGATCGTCAGAACGGGCTTGGGTGCAATGGTCCAAGCCAAGTTATTGGTGATAGCCCCGTAGGCGTTGGTGACTACCAGCTTAGCCGTCCCGCTGCCCGCCGTGTTTGGCGTTCCGCTGATCAGACCATTGGTCGATCCGATCAGCGTGTTGGCAGGTAGGTTGGATGACGAATAGATCAGTTGGGACGTTCCGGTCGCTTCGACCTGATAATTCAACGGTTGTCCAACCGTCCCGAGAATGGAGTTAGTCGAAAGAATCGCCGGAGGAATTCCCTGCACCACCCCGATCCCGAACTTCGCATCATCCAAGAAATTGCCCACGGAACTGTAACCCGCAGAAAGAGAGACATAGGAAAAGCGATAGACTTTCCCCGCCGCCACCGTGGTTACCTGACCGCCCTCGTACCGAGTCCAGGTCTGGCCAGTGCTCAAATCACGGCTGAACCGAACTGAGGCTACTGCCGAACCGGGTCCCCCCACCAACTCTTCGATCTTGAACTGCATTGAGTCGGTGGCGTTGCGGGCACGATGGAGGAAAGAGTAGTCCACCCAACCCGACCGGCTCATAATCACGTCCTGATAAAGCGTGCCACGCATATTTGCGTCCAGTTCGGCAAATATTCTACCCTCCTCCGCAGGCACTAGGTTGTGACCGTTGCCCCACAGTTCGATCATCTGGTCGGCGGCAGAGGTCTTCCAACCGCGCACCTCAGACTGTGGAATAATGTAGAACGAGCCGTTGGGAGGCAGAGTCGGCCCCTCCTCAAAGGTTCCATTGGTCAGGCCGTCGACGCCGTAGTTGCTGGCGGTCGGACTGGTGCCCAGATTTATCTCGAACGGATCGGAGAGCCCGTCCCCGTCCGTATCGCTGAGCAGATCGCTGGTCCCATAGGTGTCTTCTTCCTGCTGCTCCGTCAGACCGTCGCCGTCCTTATCCTCCGTTCGGTCGTCGAGAAGAGATGCCGTGGCATTGACGGTGGCACTCAATCCCTGCACATCGGTGACTGTCAGGGTGAGAGCGAAGGAGGTTTTGCCCGATTCAAAATCGGTCGGTAGAGCCACCACAAGATCGCGCGTCGCGCCCGTTCCACTGATGGAGAAATAGGAGGCATCCAAACCGCCCAAGGTGACAATCAAGTTAGTGGCCGCGCCATCGGGGTCAGCCAACATGACCGTTCCCACCGTCCGTCCACTTGCTCCTTCGAGGAAAGAGATCGGGTTGGGATTCAGTCCAATTGTCGGCGGCTCTTCCAAAGGCACCGTGGTCAGTGCCACGGAGTGAAAGTGGCCAGCCGCGATGGCCATCACCCCGCTCTGCGCTGATTGGGGAATGTTGATCTGGCCTTCGCTGTTTCTTCCCCAGCCCACCACCGACCCGTCCGACTTGAGCGCCAGTGAGTGATAGGGGCCAGCCGCGATGGCCGTCACCCCGCTCTGCGCTGACTGGGGAATGTTGATCTGGCCTTCGCCGTTCCATCCCCATCCCACCACCGACCCGTCCGACTTAAGCGCGAGAGAGTGATAGTGGCTAGCCGCGATCGCCCTCACCCCGCTCTGCGCTGACTGGGGAATGTTGATCTGGCCGAAGTTGTTGTTTCCCCATCCCAGCACCGACCCGTCCGACTTGAGCGCCAGTGAATGAGAGTAGGCAGCCGCGATGGCCGTTACCCCACTCTGCGCTGACTGGGGAATGTTGATCTGGCCTTCGCCGTTCCATCCCCATCCCACCACCGACCCGTCTGACTTGAGCGCCAGAGAGTGAAGGTAGCCAGCCGCGATGGCCGTTACCCCACTCTGCGCCGGCTGCGAAATGGTGATCGCACCGTAGTTGTTGTCTCCCCATCCCAGCACCGACCCATCCGACTTGAGCGCCAGAGAATGATACCAGCCAGCCGCGATGGCCATCACCCCGCTCTGCGCTGACTGGGGAATGTTGATCTGGCCTTCGCCGTTCCATCCCCATCCCACCACCGACCCGTCCGACTTGAGCGCCAAAGAGTGATTGGCGCCACACGCGATGGCCGTCACCCCGCTCTGCGCTGAATCGGGAATGTTGATCTGTCCTTCAATGTTTCTACCCCACGCGACAACCCTCCCCGCCGGACGGATGGTGTTCGGCGTCACTGCCACGTTGTTCGGATCCGAGGCGTAGTGGCTTTCGATCGAGTCATTGAACCCGTCCCCGTCGGTATCGGCCTTGGTCGGATCGGTCGGATAGCCGGTTTCCAGCAAGTAGCCGCCATTGGCCCAAGCTGAGACCACTGGACGAATATCGTTCACGTAAAGCTTGTTGGTTTCAAAGCCCTGATACTTGGCGTTGATTAACTCCAAATAATGCTCCTCTCCGAATTCATTACTCGGATTCGTCAACCACCAGAAATCGCTCAAATTCTGCCAAGGTTCGCCCGTCACCCACCGCCAAATACCCTCAGTCTCAAGATCTGTTGCGCCAAGAAACAACCGGTTCTTTTCCCCAAGAACCGCTAGGGTGAGTTGGTCAGTAAATTGCTGACGAATAAAGGCCCACTCCCCTTGGCTCGTGATCGTCGCCAAATGCCCACCCCGTGCCTCCGCATCCACCTTGGCTTGCTCCCAAGTAAAGTTGCCTGGAATGACTTGATATCTACCGAATCCCCTCTCCCACGCATCGGTCAGACCGTCCCCGTCGGTGTCGAGGGCTTTCGACTCGCCCGTGTACAGGCTTTGTATTTCTGCACCTGAGAAAGCTCGGCTGTAAATTCGAATCTCATCATAGGTTGCACTCATGCGAGATGAGGAAGCCCCCTCCCCCCAGTGGTGACGATTAAAGGCAAATCTCTTTGCCGGAAAAACCTCGTAAGCCGCTTGGGCTTCACCGATTAAACTCCCATCTCGGTACCAAAATAACTCCTGCGCGGTTTTGACAACCGCAAAGTGCTTCCAGCGGGTCAGATAGGATTGATCGATTAAAATCGGATCGGTTACAATTACACCTAGACCGTGGTGGTTAATTAAACCGAAAGCAAGGTACGGGGGGCTAGGTTCATTGAGTAAAAATTGCTCCAAACGAAACCCTTGAATGGTGCTAAAGTCCGTCTGATCAATCGTAAAGTATGCCTCGTTGCCGCTCGGTCCACTGGCAGGGACCTCGTCAACCACCCAAAAGCTAAGGGTCATGCCTTCGTTCATTTCTTCGTAGAACTGTGGCAAATTTAAATGCCCGCCGCCCGCATAGTACTGTGCCCCATCTCCTATCCCCCGAAAGGATCTGCCGGACAAATCTTCTTCAGGATATGCGAAATTCCCACCAGCCGCTGCATGATTTCCATGCCCACTCACATCGTTTGCATTCCCGTTGAACGGATAGTACGCCACGAGACCTTTGCTGAACGGGTTGAAGCTGGCCGCGTTGTTCGTCCCCGTCCCGTCCGCCACCTCCATCACGTCCGTCACCCCGTCGCCGTCTGTGTCCCGCGCCTGCACATTCAACGTCTGCGTGACAATGGCGGCCGCGTTCCAGCTGCTGTCACCCGCCTGACTAGCGGTGATCGTCGTCGAACCGACGCTCTTCAGAGTCACCGTGCTCCCGTTCACCGTCGCCACGTTGGTGTTGGAACTCGTGTAACTCACCGCCAACCCGCTCGAGGCTGTCGCATTCAGCGTGAAGCTGCCCTCATCCAGATACTTCACTGGGATGGAACTGAACGTGATCGTCTGATCACCCTTCGCGATGACGAAGTTGTTCGTCTGCGTCGCTAAGCCATAGGCGTTGGACGCCATCAGGATCGTGCTGTTCGTTCCCGCCGTGGTCGGCGTCCCGCTGATCAGCCCATTCGTAGCGACAGAAAGTCCCGCCGGTGCGTTGGTGCCACGGAAGTTGATCGGCGTACTCCCGCTCGCCGTCACCGTCCAGTTCGTGCTCACCCCCACCTTGCCTAGGAACGAGTTGGTGGATGTGAATACCGGTGCCGAACCCATTCCTTCCAGTGAAACGACTCGAAATCCATTGTGCCATAGTGATGTGGCTGGATTGCCTCCAAAATGACCTGTGTTTCTGGCTAAGGCAGACACAGTGCCAGGGATTTCCGTCCATCCACCACCCCGCATTCCTCGCAAGGATCCATTGACGACATCATCAGTCCACTCCCAGCAGTTACCAGACTGGTCATAAGTACCGAAGTAACTCACCGTGTTAACGAATCGACCAACCGGGGTAGTCCGGATCCCGTTGCCATCACCATAAGACCATAAAAAGTTAGCTCCGCCTGTGGAAATTGAATCACTCCGGTTGGGAAACAGCCAATAGCCGCCCAATCCTGAGTTTTTAGCCGGATCGTAATACGCCGCTTTGTACCATTCATCCTCCGTAGGTAGGCGATATTTAGCCCCTGGTTGTGCGAAAAAGTTCAATCCATTGGTCGCACCGTTCAGTAGGTAAGCACCGGTCTCGGTACTAGCACCGGCGGTTGCACCGTTGTGCAGCCAGTTGCAGTATCGGGCTGCGTTAAACCACGTTACATAAGCTATTGGATGAGATTCGTAACCGCCAATCGAACGATAGGTGTAGGAGCCCGAGACGCCCGAACGGACAACTGTGCGGGAGTATTGGTCCGTGGACATCGCGTCGAGGTACAAGCCGTAAGGATCAGTCTTAGCCACGGAGTTAAGGAACGCACAGTACTGAGCTGTCGTGATTTCGTATTTTCCGATTTTATATTGGTAACTGACATCCCCGTACCCAGTGGTTCCATCTTCCATAACTAACGTATCACCCGCATTGCCAGGGTTTCCGATCGTCACGAAATCAATAAATGGCTTACCAAGTTCCGTGCCATAGAGCTGCCCAACCTCCTGTGCGTTTAGCGCGCGTTCATAGATTCGGACATTCTCGTAGGTGCAAGACATCCGTGCTGCAGAGGATCCTCCATTATCCCACCAATGCTTACCTAGACCTGCGTATTGGACAGGGAAGACATTCCTAACGCCACTCTTAGACCAGATTGCGCTCCCATTCCGGTATAGGGTCAGCGTTCCCGGTGTGTAGGTCAGGGTAAAGTTTTTCCAACTCCGATCATCCCCGATGGCCTTGCTGGTGACCCCGGTCTCAAAACGGTTCTCCAGATCACACCAGATCACATAGTTGCCATTGTCGGTGAGACCAATACTGACGAGAGAATGATTCAGTTCACCAAAGGAAATGTACTCTTCCTGATTAACCGGATAACCACCCATGTCCTCATCCTTAGCCCATAAGCTAAACGTAAAACCGGCATTAAGGTTGGAGTTAAACACGGGCAGTTGGACCCAACCGCCCCCGTTATAATACAGAGAAAAGTCCCCAGTGATCCGCAGGGTCCCACCACTCAGCCCGTTGTTCAAAAACTGGGTGTTGCCTTGTGGCATGGCATGGTTTGCATACCCACTGACATCATTTGCGTTGCCATCAAATGGATAGTAAGCAATCAAGCCTTTGCTGAGATTGTTGTACTGAGAAGCGTTGTTCACCGCCGTTCCATCCGCCAGCTCCATTACGTCCGTCACGCCGTCCCCGTCGCTATCCCTCGCCTGTGCGGTCAGCGTTTGCGTGACGTTCGGGGCCGAGTTCCAGTTGGTGTTGCCCGCCTGGCTGGCTGTAATCGTCGTCGTGCCTACGCTCTTTAGCGTCACCGTGTTCCCACTCACCGTCGCCACGTTGGTGTTGGAACTCGTGTAACTCACCGCCAACCCGCTGGAGGCGGTCGCATTTAGCGTAAAGCTTCCCTCATCCAGATATTTCACCGGGATGGAGTTAAAGGTGATCACATTGCTCCCCTTCCCCACCCCCACCCTGTTGGTAATTGTGAGTCCGCTTGTGTAATTGGTTGGGTCGGTCGGCGTGAACGTTGCCACCAAGGTGTTGGTTCCAACGTTCAGCACCGATGTGTTGGAGGGATTATAGCTGAATGTCCCCGCGACTGAGCTGGTGGCATTCAGCTGGGTGGAACTTAATGCTGCGGGATAAGTAATCGTTGTCGCAGGACTCGGTGTCCAGCTCAGCACAGGCGAAGCTTTGTTGACCACCAAGCTTATACTGGAAGTTACGCTGTTGTAGTTGGCCGCAGGTGAGAATCTGACACTTTGGTTGCTAGTTCCAGTATTGGGTTTGTTGGTGGGATTGACCCATGCGAAGGCTCCGGGAACATTGGCCGAACCTCCCGTCAACACGGAGTTACTAAGAGCCTGCCCATACGTGATCGGCGAGGCGGAAGGCCAGTTACTGATCACCGGCGTGCCATTGGCAATGGTGAAAGTGGCCACCTGATTGGTGGAACCAACGCTATTGGATGCAGTCAATGTGGAGGAAAAGGTCCCAGCATTAGTTGGAGTACCGCTGATCAATCCGTTCGTGGCGATGCTCAATCCGTATGCGGACAGAATACTGGTCCCTGTGAATGTGATTGGAGCCGTCCCACTCGCCGTCACCGTGTTACTGAACGGCACTCCCACTGTTCCGGCAAAGGAGTTGGTCGACGTAAAGGTGGGCGCACTGTTTGTGGAAACAACCGAAGTGGTGGCCAGAACCTGATACATTAGAATTCTTCCACTGATTCCGTTCTGATCAATGCCACCACTCGTTCCGACAGCAATTCGATCCGACTCCCGAAATATCGATGACCCATATATCTCGTTCGAGTAGGCGGCATTCACGGCGATTCGGTTTGTCGACACCAAGCTGGCCGCCCCATTGGTGTTGATGGCATAAATATAAAGAGCCCCAGCGGCATTGGTCGCATCCTTAACCACCCCAGGGCTCCCCACCACCAGCGTAGTGTCTACCAAAGCCAGGGTGCTTCCGAATTTTCCGGAACCGACGGGCACCGGTGGATAGATGGTCGCTGTCCTGGAAAAGAGCCCATTAGTGCCCTTTCTATAAACATCCACCGCACCGGAATTGGTAAATCCGTTGGTGCTGAAACCCGCACGCCCCAAAGCAAGAATGTCCTCGCTCATGTCCATTGGTTCTCCTCGTGCCCATGGAGTGCTGTCCGATCCAAGAACTGGTGTTAATGTCTGGTTTGTCGTAATAGCAGTAGGAATTCCTTGGGCATTTCTAGTCACCCCAAAAATTCTAATTACGTGGTTAGTTGATCCCGATCCCATAAAGATCGCCGCCGTATTGCTAGCAATTGCCACAGCATGACAGGATTTATCAAAAGATGTTTCCAAGAATGAGTTGATCTTGGTTCTAGATCCTGAATCAGTGAGGGAATAGAAAAAAGCACCTCCATAACTGCCGTGTTGAGAATTCCCACCCTGAGAGGCAATCAGCAGACGATTTCGCATTGTAGATATGGAAGTAAAGTAACCAGCCCACTGGGATGGTAATTCAGTCCATTTCTCCAAAAGAGAAAAGCTTCCAGAACTATTGGTGCGGGTAAAGATGTAGCCAGTACCATCGTGGGCTCCAGATCGGAAAGTCACATGAGTTCCGGTGAAAATAGCATTACTACGAACTGCCAAGGCCCAACCAAAAGCGGGCGTGTCATAAGCAGGATCGGGTTGAGTAAGAGTCTGGCGAAAAGACCAAGGCCCAGAGCCGAGGACCGAATTAGAGGAAGTGAAAATGTGAATCCTGCCGCCGTCGGTCAAAGGGTACCCACTCAGGGTTGCTGGGCGCTGGTGCGTGACCAATGTCCCCGAATCAAATGCAATCTTATCAGCGAAGTCGATCGCACTCAGGCCTGCTGGTCCGGGCTCAATGGAATCCACCAATTGCAATCCAGGAGTTGATGAAGCCANAACCGTCAGTGCCTGTGTCACACTCGTCGCTGCATTCCAGTTACCGTTCCCCGCTTGGCTCGCCGTAATCGTGGCGCTTCCCTGACCCACAATGGTCACCAGACTGCCCAACACTCTCGCCACATTGGTGTTGGAGGACGTATAGGTGACCGTCAGACCACTCGAGGCCGAGGCTGTCAGGTTAAACGCGGCATCGCCCACGTATTTGACCGGAATACTTCCAAAAGTGATCGTGTTGCTTCCTTTCGCCACCACAACCGTGTTGGTGATGGTCAGCCCGCTAGTGTAGTTCGCCGTGTTCGTAGGCGTGAACGTGGCCACAAGGGTGTTCGTGCCAGCATTCAACACCGTTCCATTGGTTGGGTTGTAGCTGAAAGTTCCCGCGACCGAGCTGGTGGCATTGAGTTGGGTAGAACTTAATACTGCGGGATAAGTAAGCGATGTCGCAGGACTCGGCGTCCAAGTCAGCACCGGTGAAGCTTTGTTGACCACCAAGCTTACGTTCGAGGTGACCGAGTTGTAATTGTTCGTAGCGGACGGCGTGAAGGTCACACTTTGGCTGTTGGTTCCCCCATTGGGTCGGTTCGTCGGCACGGTCCAGGTGAAGTTGCCTGTGGGAATTCCCACTCCTCCGCTCAAGACCGAGTTGCTCAACGCTTGCCCATAGGTGATCGCCAAAGCCGAAGGCCAGTTACTGATCACAGGAGTTCCCTTGGAAATAATGAAGGTGGCCGTCTGGTTGGTGGTTCCAATGCTGTTGGAAGCCCTCAGCGTGACGCTACTAGTTCCAACAATAGTTGGCGTTCCGCTGATTAAGCCGTTCGTGGCGATGGCCAAGTCTAGGGGAAGATTGGAAGCACTAAAGGTGATCGGGGCAGTCCCACTCGCTGTCAAAGTATTGCTGAACCTCAAACCCACCGTGCCGCTGAAGGAGTTCGTGGAGGTGAAGGTGGGGGACTGTCCGGAAGAAAAGATCGCGGGATCCAACGAGGTGATTTCAAGATGGTAGTTCCGATAATCTGGATAGGAGGTGGTCAGATCGGTGTCGTCCACGATGACGGTGCCTTTCGCCCGGTCTGTGCCCAAACGCCAAACCGGCGAGGTAATACCCGAACGGATAACTCCCACCTCAGCGGAAAAGGCCAAGCCCGATAGCCGCAATGAGGTTCCCTGTGTTTCGACCGAGTAACTTCCCGATACCGTAAGAGCATCACCCTGCCCCGAAAAATCGGTTATGGTTCCAGAAACGGTCCCATCAGCATCGTTAAATGTACAGGGGCCACTTGCCCCACTTATCCAGTAGCTCCCCTGCCAACCAAGGATCTCGTGGGGAGCCTTGAGCCGATACGTTCCCTCCAAAGATCCGGCGGTCCGGTTAAACTGAAAGGTCCAACTGCTATTCGAAGGTGGGCCGATCCGCGGATCCTGCCAGGCCATATTCTCTGTGGCGCTCACTGAAAAGTTGCTGCCTTGCGAAATTTCAAGGAAATCCGGCAAACCGTCTCCGTCGGTGTCAGCACTAATCGGCATGTTTTGTAGCGTCATCACCCCATAGTTCGCATAATCACCCAGACCGCTGTGATAACCAAGGTACTGGGTCTTGAAGGTTCCAGAGGGAGTAAAGTAGCTGGAAGGCGTCGAATTGATACACATGACCTCGCCGCTAAATGGCCCGTATGGATACCCCAAAATGGTGGACGTCGTGGGATTATCCGTATTATAGGTCGTCAGAAACACCATCTTCGCAGGGTCATCCAAGGATTGAGCCATATCCGCCGATAAGCTGAATGAAGTGAAACTGACATTACAAGTAAACGTCCTCGAAAAAAGGGAATCAGGAAAAACAAGAGCCACAATGCCAAGGAGGCCCAACAGGGCGAAAAGAGGACTCTTCGGTAGCAACGGCCTTCTTTTCATGCATTTATCCTAGAACATGGTTTCCCTTTATTCTATCGCTACTTAAGCTTTTTTTAGCATCAAAACCAAAAAAAGTGATCATTTATATCCCTTAAAGGATATAGTTCATCTGTGAAAGCCGCCTTTTTTACAACCGAAACGCTTCCCGAAACGCTCTTGTCTGTCTCCGCGAAACCTCCACCTTTGCCCCCTCCCCCAGATCCAGTTCAATCATCCCCCCATCCACCGGCCTCGTTCCCTTCACAACCCCTAGACCCACAATCTGTTTCCTGTTTGCCCGAAAAAAATGTGCAGGATCCAGCCGATCCTCAAAGTACTTCAACGGCCGTCGCACCAACGGCTTCGCTCCATCCATCACCACCCGCGTATAATTTCCCTCCGCCTCCAACCACTTCACTTTTCCAATCTCGATCAAAAAAGCCGCCTTTCCATCCCGAAAATACGCCCGATCGCCCGGACCCAGTTTCCCATTTCCATTCTCCCCATCCGGCTGCCGAGCCGCCTTCCTCTCATGTGCCCGCTTCACTGTGTTCGCCAGATCCTCCAGCGCAATCGGCTTCAGCAAATAATCCAGCGCCCCTCGCCTCACCGCATCCACCGCAAACTGATCATAGGCCGTGGAAAAAACAATCTCGGGCATCGGCGGCTCCAGCGCATCCAACACCCCAAACCCATCCCTCCCAGGCATCCGAATATCCAGAAAGACCAGATCCGGCGCCTCTTTTTGAATCAACTCTACCGCTTCATCTCCATCCTTCGCCTCACCCACAATCTCCACCTCTGGATGCCCCTTCGTTAGTAAACGGCGTAGCTCTTTTCTCGCCAGCGCCTCGTCGTCTGCCACCACCACACGCAGTTTCATACCACCCCCACCATTAGCTCCACCCACTTCACCGATCCATCCCCATTCCGCTCCGCCACAATCTGCGCCCGCTGGGGTTGCTCCACCGCCAACCGCTCCACCCAAACCGGGTCGGGCCACTCAGGGAACTCCGCCTCCCCGCACGGTACCGATGGCTCCACCTGCACCCGCAAGACCCGCTCTGAGGGTTGGCTCAAGGTAATCGTTGCCCCTTCCTTCCTCATCCCCACACCGCGTCGCACCGCCCCCTCCACAATTGAAAAAAGTGACAGCGGTGGAATTCCTCCAACATTTTTTTCTCCATTGATTTCCTCCCGAAACCGTAGCCGCTCCCCGTACCCCGCACCCTCCAACTGCAGATAATCGCGGATCAACGCCAACTCCTCCGCCAACGTCGTCTCCCTCTTCTCCCCCGCAAGCAACGCCGCCCGCAGGAGTCGGCTTAGCCGCACCAGCAGATCCCGCGCCGCCTCGGAATCCGACATGGTCAGCGACGCGATCCGGTTCAACGCATTGAAAATCACATGGGGATGAAGTTGCGAGCGCAAGGTGCGCAGTTCCGCCTCCCTTCGTAACAACCGCTCCCGTTGCCCGCGGGCCTCCTCCCTCACCGTCACATCCACCGCCGTACCCAGGACGACCGAGGGACGCTCGTCGGTATCGTGGGATTCAATCTTTCCCGCTAACTCCAGCTTTCTTGGCCTGCCCGATGGATCACGGATATCGATGAGAACGGTCCTGCCCACTTCCTCAGGCGCGGGCCAAGAGGATGGTCCCTGCCATCCCTCTTCCACTCTCCATCCCCTCCTACCCGCCGCCAATCCGATCTGCTGGGCGGCCTCGGGGCGATCCCACTCGATTCCGCCTCCCCGTTGCCACCGCCAGAAAACCATCTGCTGGACCCGCGCGGCCGCATCGGTCCATGCACGGATATCCTCCCGCTCATCCCGTAGCGCGGCCATCCCGTGGGCCGTCCCCAGAACGGCTGTCAGACCCAAAGCCAACACCCCAGGATGGAAGGAGAGAAGACCCGCATTGCCATCTACCCACCCCAACCCGGCCAAAAGCGCGACAAGGAAACAACCCAGCGATGTCCCAGTCACCCCGAACCTCATCGCCTGCCAGAACAGAATCACAATCGGGATTAATCCCAGCGCCAATCCTCCCCGCGGATCCAACCCTGGAGTCGCTGCCACCCGCCCCACCACCACCAGAAGAATTGCCAAAAGCACCCACCCGAAAAAGAGCCTGCGATCGAGCCGAACAAAGAAGTTACGCCCCAAATTCACTACGAGAGGAGCGATAGCCATCACCCCGAACGCCCGCCCAATCCAAAGCGTCGCGAATCCCGAACTGAAAGGAGTGTTTAGTGAAAGAGTCTGCTCTACCAGAGCACCAATCATCGTCACCCCCACCGCCATGGGAACAATGAGAAGTTCCCGCACGATCGCTGAACCCCCCAAAACCGGACGTGAGCGAAGGAGAATCCAGACCGTCCCTGCCTCGACCCACATTGCTGCAACCTGGGGTCCGCCAGAAAAGATTCCGCCTGCCAGAGGAGCCAAACTTGCAGCAAGCGCCCCAGGTAAAAACCCCCGCCAAGCCAGACCAATCACCAACCCAGGCAAAGGATCCCATAACAGACCATTTTCCCCTGCCAGCAAGGGCTGGCGAAGCCCCCAAGCGACTAATCCCAACAGACCCCACCCCCCTGTTTTCATGAAAACCTCCCCTGCAGATCCTCTCATTCTCCAATTCACAATTTAGAGTGTTGCCCTATCCAGTTCAGCTCGTCTAGTTCAGGTTATGGTATATCGTTGGAATTCGTATCCCTTATGACCCCCGCCCCCGATCTCAGCCAACTTCTCGCCGCCGTGATCGATCGTGGCGCCTCCGATCTTCATCTCCAAGTCGGTCAAACTCCGATGCTTCGTGTCTCAGGAGAAATGACCCCTTACGAATGTCCCATCCTGACCCCAGAACACACTCAGGAGATTACCACTTCGGTTCTTCCGCCTCACATGTTAGAGCGCTTGGAAAGAGAAGGCGGTGCGGATTTCGCCATCCCTTTTGGGGAGGATGCCCGCTTTCGCGTCAGCATTCTGAAAGCCAAGAAAAACTACGGCCTCGTTTTTCGGCTCATTCCCAGTCGCCTGATTCCTATGGATCAGATCGGCCTGCCCCCCGCCGTCCAAGCGTTGCTCACCCGTCCCCGTGGCCTGATTCTGGTTACCGGTCCTACCGGATCGGGTAAGTCGACCACGCTTGCCTCGATGGTGAACTGGATCAACGAGAACCGACAATCTCACATCATCACCATCGAGGACCCTATCGAGTATTACCATCCCCACAAGAAAAGCGTCGTCACCCAGCGTGAAGTCCACGTGGACGTGACCAGTTTTGCCGAAGCGATTCGAGGTGCCCTCCGTCAGGATCCGGATGTCATTCTGGTCGGTGAAATGCGGGACCTTGAGACCATCGAAGCGGCTGTGACCGCTGCGGAAACCGGTCATTTGGTCTTCGGAACTCTCCACACGACGGGAGCGGCCCGTACCATCACCCGGATCGTGGATGCATTTCCCGCCAACACCAAAGAGATGATCCGTGCCCAGCTCTCTACATCCATCGTGGCTGTTATCTCCCAAGTCCTTATGCGCAAGACTGGCGGTGGTCGAATCGCAGGATTTGAAATCATGGTCAACACCCCCTCGATTGCCAACCTGATCCGGGAAAATAAAATCTATCTCATCGAATCAGAGCTCCAGACCGGGGCAAAATACGGAATGATTCAGCTGGATGCCCACCTCACGCAACTTGTAAACAGCGGCAAAATCGATGCTGAGGAGGCGATCGAGTACTCACAGAAACCGGACGAGCTTCGCGCCAAACTCGGATTGCCCCCCGCCGCCTAACCCCCTCCCGCCTGTCCCCTTCCACCTCTCTCGCGTTAACGCGTGACCTTAAGCCTCAAGAACTGCCTAGAGGGACTGTTGGTGCGATCCACACTGTAGATCCGACGCTGACATCCCAC